>Ga0307375_10005140_pt1 | contig 12341 bp, 8 predicted proteins | sample TR1MG_FD_202531 | JGI IMG/M metagenome (GOLD analysis project Ga0307375, IMG submission 202531) | Soil microbial communities from Risofladan, Vaasa, Finland - TR-1 | ecosystem: Environmental > Terrestrial > Soil > Coastal area > Acid sulfate soil | place: Finland: Risofladan, Vaasa | collected... | reverse complement strand
CGGCCAGGGAATCCTTGAACACCTTGCCAATGCCAACAACGACGCCAACCCGGAGTTGATGCGGCTGGCACTGAAGCTGGCGACCGGCGCCGGCAAGACCACCGTTATGGCCATGCTGATTGCGTGGCAGACCGTCAATGCCGTGCGCCGCCCAACCAGCAAGCGCTTCAGTCGTGGCTTTCTGGTGGTCGCTCCCGGCATCACCATTCGCGATCGCCTGCGCGTGCTGCTGCCGAACGACCCGGACAGCTACTACGCCAGCCGCGAGCTGGTGCCCAGCGACATGCTGGAAGATCTGGGCAAGGCCAAGATCGTCATCACCAACTACCACGCCTTCAAGTTACGCGAACGCATCGAGCTGTCCAAGGGTGGTCGGCTGCTGCTGCAGGGACGTAATGGCGCGCCGCTGGAGACGCTCGAAACCGAAGGTCAGATGCTGCAGCGAGTGATGCCTGAGCTGATGGGCTTGAAGAACATTCTCGTCATCAATGACGAAGCTCATCATTGTTATCGTGAAAAGCCGGGCAGCGATGCGGACGACGACCTCACTGGCGATGACAGGAAGGAAGCTGAGAAGAACGCAGAGGCCGCACGCCTGTGGATATCAGGCCTTGAGGCGGTGAACCGCAAACTCGGCGTGGCTCGCGTGATGGATCTTTCCGCCACGCCGTTCTTCCTCAGCGGCTCCGGCTACGCCGAGGGCACGCTGTTCCCGTGGACCATGAGCGACTTCTCGCTGATGGACGCGATCGAATGCGGCATCGTCAAACTGCCGCGTGTGCCCGTGGCCGAGAACATCCCCGGCGATGAAATGCCGATGTTTCGCAAGTTGTGGGAGCACATCGGCAAGAAGATGCCCAAGAAGGGCCGCGGCAAGAACAACGCGCTCGATCCACTCAGCATTCCGGTGGAGTTGCAGACCGCGCTGCAGGCGCTCTATGGGCACTACGAGAAAACCTATGCGCTGTGGAAGGCATCGGGCATCAAGGTGCCGCCGTGCTTCATCGTGGTGTGCAACAACACCGCCACGTCCAAGCTGGTCTACGACTACATCTCGGGCTTCGTCCGCAATAATGAGGATGGCACGTCCAACGTCGTCAACGGTCGCCTGGCGCTGTTCCGGAACTTCGACGAGCACGACAATCCGCTGCCACGCCCCAACACCTTGCTGATCGACAGTGAGCAACTCGAATCTGGCGATGCGCTCGACAAAGGCTTTCGCGACATGGCCGGCCCCGAGATCGAGCTGTTCAAGCGCGAGGCACTGGAACGCGGTGGCGCACTGGCCAATGATCTGCGCGCGGGCAAGGACATCGACGATGCCACGCTCCTGCGCGAGGTCATGAACACCGTCGGCAAGCCCGGCTCGCTGGGCGAGTCGATTCGCTGCGTAGTTTCCGTCTCCATGCTCACCGAGGGCTGGGATGCCAACACCGTCACCCACGTGCTCGGTGTACGCGCGTTCGGTACCCAGCTGCTGTGCGAGCAGGTCATCGGCCGTGCGCTGCGCCGCCAGTCCTACGATCTCAACGAGGACGGTCTGTTCAATGTCGAATATGCCGACGTACTCGGCATCCCGTTCGATTTCACCGCCAAGCCGGTGGTCGCGCCACCGCAGCCACCGCGCGAAACCGTACACGTGAAAGCGATTCGTCCGGAACGTGATGCACTGGAAATCCGCTTCCCACGCGTTGCCGGCTATCGCGTCGAGCTGCCGGAAGAGCGCCTGACTGCGAACTTCAACGAAGACTCCGTGTTCGAACTGACGCCGGCCATTGTCGGTCCGTCGATCACCAAGAATGCCGGCATCATCGGCGAGGCGGTGGATCTGAGCCTGGAACACATCCGCGACATGCGCCGCTCCACCTTGCTGTTCAACATCACCCAGCGGCTGCTGACCACCAGGTGGCGCGACCCGGGTGAGCAACCCAAGCTGCACCTGTTCGGCCAGCTCAAGCGCATCACCAAGGAGTGGCTGGACACTTGTCTGGTCTGCAAGGGCGACACCTATCCCGGCCTGCTCATGTATCAGGCTCTGGCCGATGTCGCCTGCGACCGCATCACAGCGGCCATCACCCGCGCCGAACAGGGCCGGCGTCCGATCAAGGCCGTGCTCGATCCGTACAACCCGGTCGGCTCCACCAACCACGTCAACTTCAACACGTCCAAGATGGATCGCTGGGAAACCGTCGGCCCACCGCCCAAGTGTCAGCTCAACTGGGTCATCCTCGACAGCGACTGGGAAGGTGAGTTCTGCCGCGTGGCCGAAGCGCATCCCAAGGTGCTGGCTTACGTCAAGAACCACAACCTCGGCTTCGAAGTGCCCTACCGCTACGCCTCCGAAACGCGCCGGTACCGCCCTGACTTCATCATCCACTCAACCTGGTCGTCGAGATCAAGGGCTACCGCGGCGAAGATGCCAAGGAAAAGAAATCCACCATGGACACCTACTGGGTGCCCGGTGTGAACAACCTCGAAACACATGGTCGCTGGGCTTTCGCCGAGTTCACCGATGTCTTCCAGATCCAGGACGACTTCGCCAAGAAGGTCGAGGCGGAGTTCAACAAGATGATCCAGTCCACTATGGACCATGCAGAAACGGAGGTCACCGCATGAAAACCGAACTGATCGAGAGTCTGACCAGCACTTTTGAGGCACATGCTCAGCAAACCGAAGACGGTACTGAGTATTGGCTGGCCCGCGATATGCAATATCTGCTGGGATACGCCGAGTGGCGCAATTTCAACAGCACCGCAATCTCAAAGGCCAAGACGGCCTGCGAACTCTCAGGGCATGGGGTCTCCGATCATTTTGTTGACGTCAACAAAACGATCGAGATGCCGAAAGGGGCAGAGAAGGTCATCGACGACCTCATGCTGACGCGGTATGCCTGCTATCTCATTGCCCAGAACGGCGACTCTCGCAAGCAGGAAATCGCCTTCGCCCAAACCTACTTCGCGGTCCAGACTCGGCGTGCCGAGCTGATCGAGCAGCGGCTGCTTGAAACCGAGCGCGTTGCGGCGCGCCGCAAGCTCACGGAAACCGAGAAGGATCTGTCCGGCGTCATCTACGAACAGACCGGCGGCAATCAGGATTTCGCCCTGATCCGCAGCAAGGGCGACCATGCCCTTTTCGGCAAATCCACCCAAGCCATGAAGGCGAGCTGGAAAGTACCAGCCAGTCGACCGCTGGCCGACTTCGCGCCCACGATCATTCTCAAGGCGAAAGATTTCGCCACCGAAATCACCATCCACAACGCACGTGCCCACCAGCTGTCCAGCGAAACGGCCATCGCACACGAGCACGTCACCAACAACGACGCAGTGCGCAAGACGCTCCTCAATCGCGGCATCCGTCCGGAACACCTGCCGCCCGCCGAAGACGTCAAAAAAGTCGAACGCCGTCTGGCCTCCGAACAGAAGAAGTCGCTGAACAAGCCGGACGCGCTGGACTCCTGAGTCGTGGAAAGCCTTCAGCAGATACTTCAACAAACCGGCAAAGACGGGTGCATCTGTCCCCGGCCGAACCACTGGAACGCCCTCTGGGAGCTCTTGCCAGATCGGCACCGTGTCGGCGCCGGTTGGCAGCCGCCATTGCCCCTGATCCTGGCGGCGTGGTCGCACACCACGGATACCGAGAAGCGCGAACGCTTCGAGCTGCATCTTCAATGGGCTGAGGCGCATGGCGCCTTGGCGAAAATCTACGCATATCTGAATACATTGGAGCCAGGCGACTGGCACACGGCGCCCACACATGGCTAAAAAACCCAAAACTCCGCTCACCGTCGAGGCCCTCAAGCACGACGAGGCCACGCGCAAGAACATCCCCACCGCCGAATACCAATCGCTGATGCAGAAGGAGGACAGCGCGCCGGTGCGCGTGTCCTATCCGCGCGGCGGAAACGGGCTGGACGAGGAAAAGGCACAGCGTAACGGCGATCTGGACCCGCAGCTGGTGTGGCGCGGCAAGGACCAGCAGGACTGGTCCGATCTGGTGGTCAACGCACCGCCGCTGTACATCCAGGAGAAGGTGCACCCCAAGGTGCTGATCGACGACCTGCGCCGCGAGACCGAGCGCAGGGAAGAAGCGACGGCACAGACGCAGGCCGGCAACATGGCCGACCTGTTCGCCGACTTCAATGGCCTGCCCAGCGACAACGCCAAGACCGAGTTCTATCAGCACGATGCGCACTGGGCCAACCGCATGATCCTGGGCGACAGCCTGCAGGTGATGGCCTCACTGGCCGAGCGCGAGGGCCTGCGCGGCAAGGTGCAGTGCATCTACTTCGATCCGCCCTATGGCATCAAATTCAACTCCAACTTCCAGTGGTCGACCACCAGCCGCGACGTCAAAGATGGCAACACCGACCACATCACGCGCGAGCCGGAGCAAGTGAAGGCGTTTCGCGATACGTGGCGCGATGGCATCCATTCGTATCTGACCTATCTGCGTGACCGCTTGATGGTAGCGCGGGATCTGCTGACCGAGTCGGGGTCGATCTTTGTGCAGATTGGGGATGAAAATGTGCACCGTGTGAGGGCGGCTTTGGATGAGGTCTTCGGAGACAACAATTTTTGCGGACAAATTGCCTTTAGAAAGACCGGAGCGTTCGAAAGCACGTTGCTGGGTCAAACAACAGACTACCTACTTTGGTTCGCAAAATCGAAGTCATCAGTTAAGTATCGGCCGCCGCTGAAGCCAAAGACCTTTGATGAAGGATCTGGTCAGTACTATAAATGGGTTGAAAAGCCAGACGGAGTTCGCCGTTCGCTTTCTAAAACTGAAAGGGAAGACCTGTCCCTACTTCCGGAGGGGTCAAAGCTATTTTTGATGTCGCCCCTGTCATCGGCTGGCCCTTCAGGGAATCCCTTCGATTTTCACTTTGAGGGGAAAACATACACGTGCGATAAGGGTTCGCACTGGAAAACAACGGTCACGGGCCTCGCTAAGGCGCGGGCCGCAGATAGATTGACTGCTGCTGGAAAGCGTGTCTATTACGTAAGGTATTTGGACGATTTCGCCGTCAGTCCTTTCGACAATGTGTGGACCGACACTGTGGCGGGTGGTTACTCGGGCGCTAGCATTTATGTAGTCCAGACCAGCGCAAAAGTAATTCAACGCTGTCTTTTGATGGTTACGGATCCAAGTGACCTGGTCCTCGATCCAACCTGCGGGTCTGGCACCACCGCCTATGTCGCTGAACAATGGGGGCGGCGCTGGATCACCATCGATACATCGAGAGTCGCGCTGGCACTGGCCCGTGCCCGCATCATGGGTGCGCGCTACCCGTTCTATCTGCTCGCAGACTCGCGCGACGGTCAGCTCAAGGAAGCTGAACTCACTCGCAGCGCGCCGTCCAGTGCCGCGACCCGCGGCAATATCGCGCACGGCTTCGTCTACGAGCGCGTGCCGCACATCACGCTCAAGTCCATCGCGAACAATGCCGAGATCGACGTGATCTGGGACAAGTTCCAGCAGATGCTGGAACAGCTGCGAGAGTCCTTGAACAAGGCGCTCGGTAAGCACTGGCAAGAATGGGAGATTCCGCGCGACGTCGATGCCAAATGGCCGGTCGAGGCCAAGCAGTTGCACGTCGACTGGTGGCAGCAACGCATCGCGCGCCAGCGGGAGATCGACGCATCCATCGCCGCCAAGGCCGACAACGAATACCTTTACGACAAACCCTACGAGGACAAGAAGAAAGTCCGCGTGGCCGGTCCGTTTACCGTCGAAAGTCTGTCGCCGCACCGCGTGCTTGGCGTGGACGAGAACGACGAGCTGATCGACGGAATCGGCGAAGGCAACGACGGTTACGGCGAGGAACGCGACTTCGTACGGATGATCCTGGAAAACCTGAAGACCGCCGGCGTGCAGCAGGCGCACAAGGACGACAAGATCAACTTCACCTCGCTGGTGCCCTGGCCCGGCGACCTGGTCTGCGCCGAAGGCCTTTACTTGGAAGGCAATGCGGAGACCGGCGCCGAGAAGCGCGCTGCCATCTTCATCGGCCCCGAGTTCGGCACTGTCTCGCGCCCCGACTTGGTGCAGGCCGCCCGTGAAGCCGGCGACGCCGACTTCGACGTGCTGATCACCTGCGCCTTCAACTACGACGCCCGCTCCTCCGACTTCGACAAGCTCGGCCGCATCCCTGTGCTCAAAGCGCGAATGAACGCCGACCTCCACATGGCCGACGACCTCAAGAACACCGGCAAAGGCAACCTGTTCGTGATCTTCGGCGAACCGGACATCGACATCCTCGACGCAGCCCAACACGACGGCGAGCCGGGCCAGATCCAGGTCAAGGTCAACGGCGTCGACGTGTTCCATCCCAATACAGGCGAAGTCCGCAGCGACGGCCCCGACGGCATCGCCTGCTGGTTCATCGACACCGACTACAACGAAGAAAGCTTCTTCGTCCGCCACGCCTACTTCCTCGGCGCCAACGACCCCTACAAGGCGCTGAAGACGACGCTGAAAGCCGAAATCAACGAAGACGCCTGGTCCACCTTGAACAGCGACACCTCCCGCCCCTTCCCCAGGCCCACCTCAGGCCGCATCGCAGTGAAGGTCATCAACCATCTCGGTGACGAGGTCATGAAGGTATTCCGCGTTAATTAGAGGAGAAGAGCGTGGCGATCCCGCGACAATTCAAATGTGCCGATTGGGGTGGTGAGATCCGCGGAATCAGGACCAGCCAAGATCACCCTGTGTTCAAAGAAGTCGAGGTGACTTGGACCAAGCCTAGAATTTGGGTCGCCGGGGAAGCTGCGCCTATCGATGCAGAGTCAGAGGTCACGAACTGCCTCTATTGCCTGGTGCGAGACCACCACCGGGCCAATGCCAAGACGAAAATCGCTTATGTAGGTATCACCAAAGACGCCAAAAAGCGCTTCGTCAATCATCACGTGGCGAAGAGGTTGACGAGCATGCGTGGCCAGACTTCATTGAGCTTGGGTAGCGTAGATTTTGGCAGCTACTGGCGTGATGGGGGCACGCGGCAGGCACTGGAGCAATTAGAGCATCTTCTGATCTGGGCGCTTTGGCCCGATGAGAATGATCGAAAGGCCTACACGCTTCCCGGAATGGGAGCCCATCCGACTAAGCCCTGGCACGTCAGGAACCTGGGGTTTCGATTTGCAGGAACGATGCCAAGGGAATTGGTCTATCCGTGGATGCTGGTCAAACCCGGGCGCGATCGCTCGGCGAAATGAGGCTGAGTGCAAAACATGGACATTCATCTCATCGGGGCGAGATCATGAATATCTTCAAAGTCTGAGGCAAGCGGATGGATCTGCACACCGTCAAAGTGCGCCTTCAAGAACACCTGAGTGACGGCTTGGTCACTATTGTCGGATCCGGCCTCTCCTGTGCCGAGGGACTGCCGGGCATGAGTGAACTTGCAACCTATTTGCTAGCAGGAGTCGGGGGCGGATTGACTGGTGGTGATGCCATGGCGTGGGCGTCGGCCTCGGCTCTGATCGCGACAAAAGGGCTTGAGGGAGCGCTCCTTGCGGCACCACCCACACCCGCTGTCGAGTCGGCAATCGCGGTCGCCGCCGGCAAGTTGATTGCGGAACGCGAGCGCACGGTTGTGTCCGAGATTTTTGCAGGCACGCGAGAACTTCGCCTGACTCGGCTGCTCCCGCATCTGGTAAAGCCCTCCACAGGTTTGGCCATCGTTACGACGAATTATGACCGACTGGTGGAGATTGCAGCAGAGGAGGCTGGTATCGGCGTAGATACGATGTTTGTTGGGCGCTTTGCTGGGCAGCTCAACGAGAGTGAAAGCCGAATGAGTTTTTGTCGTGGCGTTGCAATGAAGCCTCGCCGGGCAGCATCGCTACAGTTCAGGCATCGGGCTATCGTTTTCAAGCCGCATGGGAGCTTGGATTGGTATGCACGAAATGGCCGGCCCGTTTTTTACGCAGGCGAACTGCTGGACGTGGCTCGACTGATCATCACGCCAGGCGGTAACAAATTTCGCAACGGGTACGAGAGCCCATTCGATCTTCATCGTTCGCGGGCCAACGAAGCGATGGATCGTGCCAGTCGATTCTTGGTGCTTGGCTATGGATTCAATGATGGCCACCTGGAGACGCACCTGTCTCCGTGTATCAGGGGAGGTAAGCCCACGTTGATGCTGACGCGATCCCTGTCCACGGTGGCTCGGCAGTTGGCGCTCATGCATGCCAATGTCATTGCTCTTGAATATGCCGAGGTGGGTGGCGTCGTTGGGACAACGGTCTTCATCGATCAAAAAGAGTTCTTCTTTCCGTGCACCGGAATGTGGGACGTAGGTTCGTTCGTTACGGAGGTTCTTGAGCCATGACTGCTACAACTGCAGCACTGCAATTCGCTGAGGCCGATCTGCTTGGCCGTGTTTCCTCCGTTGATACGAGCCGCGTGACTGTCGATGTTTCCAACTCCGTTCTACTGACGCGACTTGGCATCGGTAACCTGATCGCCATCAAGGGAAGCACTGAGCGCGAGTTTCTGATCGCCTTCACCGAACGCGTTACGCGTAGTTTGGGCGATGCGATATCCGATGAGTTGGCGGCCGATGGCGATGACTTACCGTTGATTGCTGTACCGACAGACATGGTAAGAGGTGCTCTGATCGGCACCTTCCGGACCATCGATGGCGAGAAGAAAAACACGTTCAAGCGTGGCGCGGACAGCTTCCCTCAGATTGATCGGGAGTGTTACGTCGTGGAGGGCGCGAACCTGCAGCGATTCATGGGTATCCTCGGCGCTGACTACTCACCCAATGAACGATTGAAGCTGGGGGTGTTCGTCGCAGACCGGACCGCTGAAGCCATCGCGAGCGGTGACAAATTCTTCCAAAGACATGCTGCAATTCTGGGTAGCACAGGGTCCGGAAAAAGCTATGCGGTAGCATTGATTCTTGAGCGTGCCGCACAACTCAAGTACCCGAACATCCTGGTCTTCGACATGCACGGAGAATATGCACCGTTGGCTGATGAGGCCAAGGGCGGTTTTGCAACTCGGCTTCGCATCGCGGGCCCTGGCGACTTGGCAGCTCCGTCTGACGATGTGCTGTTCTTGCCCTATTGGCTATTGAATCGCGACGAGATGCTGTCGATGATTCTCGACCGCAGTGATCAGAACGCGCCGAATCAAGCATCGCGGTTCACGTCCCATGTGCGGGCGCTGAAGCATAAGACGCTCGAAGCTGAAGGTAAGGAAGACGTCGCCAAAACCTTCACTGTCGATTCTCCGATTCCGTACTCGATGGAGAACTTGCAGCAACTTCTTTGCAAGGACAACACGGATAAGGCTCTCCGGGCCGATGGTAAGGGAGAGAAGGCTGGTGAATGGGAGGGGAAGCTAACCCGGTTCATTTCTCGAATGGAGTCCAAGCTCGATGATCGGCGCTATGGCTTCATGTTTGCGCCTCCGAGCACTGCGAATACCTACGACTGGCTCGCCGAACAGATTGCCAAGCTGCTTGGATCGAACGGTGGCAAAGGCATCAAGATCATCGACTTCTCCGAGGTTCCTTCGGATGTTTTGCCGGTAGTCACCGGTACGCTCGCGCGGTTGCTCTACGACGTGCAGTTCTGGATGGCAGCGGAGAAGCGGACGCCGGTGACCCTACTTTGTGACGAGGCGCACCTCTATCTGCCTGTGCATGATGACGCCGATGCTGTACAGCGTCAGGCGCTTGGTGCCTTCGAGAGAATTGCAAAGGAGGGGCGCAAGTACGGCTTCTCTTTGCTTGTGGTCAGCCAGAGGCCGTCTGACGTGAGCAAAACGATTTTGAGTCAATGCAACAACTTTTTGTCGTTGCGGCTCACGAATGACACTGACCAAAATGTGATCAAGCGTCTTATGCCTGACTCATTGGCTGGACTTACTAGCATTCTGCCTTTACTCGACACTGGTGAGGCGCTGATGTTGGGGGATGCTGTCCTTCTCCCGTCTCGTATCAGGCTTGATGTTCCGGCTATCGTGCCTGACAGCGCAACGCGCGACTTCTGGAAGGAGTGGGGAACGCATGCCCCTGACGTCGACGCGCTCAGTCTGGCAGTGGAGTCGTTACGTAGCCAGACTCGCGGCAAGCCGAGTTGAATGCATGAAGTGCGGTGATTGGATGGTCAGCGGCGGTGTTGGACGCGGATCTGTCACAACGTGATCTGCCCGAACTGCCCCTTTCCCCTGAAGTTCCATGGCACCTGGAAGGCCGCACCACCGCTGATACCTTCAGCTTGCTCGATGATGCGTGGCCACCACCGGGCAAGCTGCACTGCCTTCTCCCAGAAGTTGTGATCCTTCCAGCCGCGGTCAAGGAAAAACACTTTCAAGCCAGCACGTTTCAGGGCTTCACGCTCCAGGCCCTTGTTCAGGCGGTCATGCGTGATCACGATCCAGCCGCCTTCCTGCGCCAGCATGGCGATCCACTCCGTATCCGGGGTGTTCGCAGCGAAACGATCGCGGAGATGGGTAACCTGGTGGAGGTTTTCCCATTCCCTGATGGTCAGTTCGTGTAGCGCGCGAGCAAGCGCTGGTGGAAGATTGTTGTCGAGCAGCAACTTCACGCAGCCTGCCGCTGCTCGAAGCGGATGGCGGTTTCAATCGCCTTGACCGGGACTTCGTACAAGCGTGCAACGCGCTGCTTGTCCTTGTCTTCCGCCAGCCATGCGTCGTAGAGAATGTCGGTGCGCAACGCGGTATCGGTGACCACTGGCTTGCCGAACGCCAGGTTCGGGTCGAGCACCACCGCCTTGCTGCGCTCCATGGGATACCAACGTGCGGCACGCTTGTCGGTGCCAAACTCGATGCCGGCGTACAGGGACGGCTGGACAACCTTGGTGAAGACATACTGCCGACGACGCAGATCGAGTAGATCGAGTTCGCCGCTTTCGCGCATGGCCTCGGCAAAGATGGTCTTGCCGTCGGTTTGGAAGCTTTTGCAGGTGAACGGATACGGACTTTGGAGGATTTCACGGGCATTGATGGCGGCGATGCGAATCGTCTGGAGACTGATGCCGAGCTCACGAAACGCCTTGACGAAACGGATCTCCAGCAGGTCGTGGAAGCTTAATCCGTCGACATCTGCACCGGATATCTCGGACGACCACAGCGGCGGATGATGCCGCAATGCTTCACCCTTGCCGCTGTTGTATCCCCGCAGCCACCGGCGCAACTCCACGGGCTGCACACCGGCAAGCCGGGCAGCTTCGGGGATGGTGTAGAGGCCAAGGCCGGTGAGTTGCATTGGACAGGTCTCCGTCGGGAATAATGGCGTGGAGAAACCGCCCGTCTATTATGTCAGGATCAGCGGGCGTTGCCCAAGACGGGGGCGCCCAATGGCCCGCGCGTGCTGCGGGCCTGAAAACAGGGGCAGCATGATGGATTTCCGCATCGCCGATACCTTCACCGACAGCCTTGCGCGTCTCACGGGTGACGAGCAGAAGGCCGTGAAGACCACCGCCTTCGACCTGCAGCTGAACCCGGTCAACCCTGGCATGAGTCTGCACAAGCTGGACACGGCGAAGGACAAGAATTTCTGGTCGGTGCGGGTCAGCAGCGATATACGCTTGATCGTGCACAAGACGGCCTCAAGCCTGCTGCTCTGTTACGTCGACCATCATGACAAGGCCTATCACTGGGCCGAACGTCGCAAACTTGAGGTTCATCCCACCACAGGCGCGGCGCAGTTTGTGGAGATCCGCGAGCGCGTTGAGGAAATCCCGGTTCCGAAGTACGTGATGGTGGAACAGCCGGTGCCGAGCCAGTCGGACTGGATCAAGCCGGCGTTGTTCACCACCATCACGGACGACGAGTTGCTCGGCTATGGCGTGCCAAGAGAATGGTTGGCCGATGTGCGTGCAGCGAACGAGGATAGCCTGCTGGAACTGGCGGATCATCTTCCTGCGGAGGCGTCGGAAGCATTGCTGGAACTGGCGACGGGTGGTGTGCCAACTACCTCACGCAAGCCTCGCCGCGGCATCAAGTCGGCTGCTATGTCGTTTGATCCTAATCTCTACTATGACTTGTCTCTCTCTATCCGCTCAAAAGGTGATGAATCCGTCGATTCGGACGCATTTGACCATCCCGATGCGCGTCGCCGTTTCCGCACAATCAGCGACGTTGACGAGTTGGAGCGTGCCTTCGCCTACCCGTGGGACAAGTGGACGATCTTCCTGCATCCCGCCCAGCGCGAATGGGTGGAGCGCGACTACAGCGGCCCAGCCCGCGTGGCCGGCTCGGCCGGCACCGGAAAAACCATCGTCGCCCTGCATCGCGCGGTGCATCTGGCGCGCGCCAATCCCGATGCGCGAGTGCTGCTGGCGACCTTCTCCGACACGCTGGCCAAC
>Ga0307375_10005138_pt1 | contig 12343 bp, 13 predicted proteins | sample TR1MG_FD_202531 | JGI IMG/M metagenome (GOLD analysis project Ga0307375, IMG submission 202531) | Soil microbial communities from Risofladan, Vaasa, Finland - TR-1 | ecosystem: Environmental > Terrestrial > Soil > Coastal area > Acid sulfate soil | place: Finland: Risofladan, Vaasa | collected... | reverse complement strand
GAAGAGATCGCTCTTATCGGAGACGCCAAGGAAGTGGATCGTCGAATCCACGGAAAATTTGTGGTCAGCGGTGGCCTTAAGTATGGCGGTTTTAATCGTGATATCAATGTAAAGCAGCCCTTAAAGTTTGAGGAGTATAAGGCTTGGCACATTTACAGTGGTGTGGACATAGGGAGCGGCCTATCCCCTGACGGGAAGAAGGGTCACCCATCGGCTATTTGCTTTATTGCGGTAAGGCCAGATTTTAAATACGGCAGGGTATTTAGGGGGTGGGTTGGCGATGATGTACAGACTACGGCAGGGGATGTAATCAACAAATACATTGAATTATCCTCAGATTTGCAGATAGCCCAGCATTTTTACGACTGGCACAACAAGGATTTCCACATCATATCCCAAAGGGCTGGGATTCCCTTTGAACCAGCCGAGAAGGGTCATGAGACTGGGGAAACGACGCTTAACACACTGTTTAAAAATGGCATGATGGATATTGATGACATCGCAGAGCTTGAGAATTTGCAGCGCGAGCTGGGCGCTCTTTTAAAAGACACACCCAAAACTAAAGCCAAGGATGACTTTTCGGACGCTCTTAGATATGGAGTGACCAGGATACCGTGGAATTTCGGTGCTATTAGGGATAAGATGTTGAGTGAAAACAGGATACTAAAGCCCAAGATTTGGGTAGAGTCGTGTGAAGAGAAGCTTTTAAGAGAACGTTTAGAGTTTAAGAAAGACATCCAGACTATGGGGCTTCCCATACAGGAAGTTTGGGAAGAAGAAATAGCAGCAAACAACGAACTATACGAAGCATGAGCTTAACAGCAAAGGACATTGTGATGATTATGCAGCGAGCCTCAAGGCTTGGTGTTACTCAGCTCACTGTCGGTGACATAGACATAAGTTTTTCAAATCAAAATAGAGGTGCTCCGCAAGAGGCTTCTATTTCCCAAGAAACTGCTGCGCCGCAAGCAACAGCAGAAGTACCAGTGGCAGTCGAGCCATTAGTAGTGAAGACAGCTGAAGAAAAGGCGCTTGAACAGTGGAGAAGCAAAGAGCTAATGCTTCTCAATGGTCCTATACTCAACCCCTATGACTGGGAAGAGCAGCAGATCAACGCTATTCAAAACGGAGAGCACCAAGGGGAAATAGAAGATGCCGAGAGCGTTCAAATTTAGCGATTTAAACCAACTTTATAATTCAGCAAGTGAGGTAGACAGATATGTCCACTCGGAGCAACGTTCAAACGTCTTACTTGCATTCGGTGAACACTATAATAGACGGTTTTCACGTTTTTGGGGTCGCCTACGTGATAACCAGCAAGTGGTCGATTCCTCAAATCAACGTTTACGTATTACCAAGAATCACATATACCGTGCGACACGAACTATCATAAATTCCATCCTTTCCCAAGCCCCAGACGTCACGGTTCTTCCTAATAACGAACGAGAGACCCAAGATCAAAAAGCAGCGGAGTTGCATAAAGCTGTTTGGGAAGATGTAAAGTACAAGCACAAGTTTTGGGACAAAGTGCGCAGGTGGGTAGAAGATTTTGTCATCATTGGTGAAGTAGCAGTCAAAGTAATGTGGGACCCCAATAAGGGCGACTTATTGGGCTACGAGGCCGAGGTGAACGAAAATGGAGAACAAGCATTCGATCCTGAAGGCAATCCTATCCCTTCTGATCGCCCTATTTTTAGCGGTGATTTTATCTTCGAGAGGATAATGCCATTTAACCTTCTTCGTGACCCAAACTCTAAAGAAATTTACGATTCTTGGCTAATTACCCGCAAGATGGTGGACGTTAGGTCTCTAAAGCGTATTTACCAAAACGACCAAGAAAAATTGTCGTTCATACAACCTTCTACACAAGATATCTACACCGTATTTGAAGGTTCTACCGGAAACTTCTTTCAGACCAAAGATCAGGCGATGATTAAGGAATTTTACTTTCCAAAATCTGCAGATTACCCGAATGGGTATTACTACATCTCCACAGACTACGGGATTTTAGAAGAGGGGGAATTGCCGTTTGGTATTTTCCCCATTGTCATTAGTGGATGGGATGAAATTCAGACAACTCCCCGCAAGCGAAGCATTATTAAGCAACTTAGGCCCACGCAAGCCGAAATTAATCGGGCGGCATCACAGATCGCAACTCACCAAATTACTGTAGGCGACACAAAGCTACTTGTACAAAACGGAACAAACGTCACCCAGGGCGGGAAGCTCCCCGGTGTTAGGGTGATGAAATATTCGGGCGCAAAGCCAGAGTATTTTAATGGTATGGCAGGAGAGCAGTACTTCCAATACCTGCAGGACCAGATAGCCGAGCTTTACCAGCTGGCAATGATTGATAAAGAAGAACAACAACGTCCATCGGGAAAGATGGACCCCTACGCTGAGTTGTTTAAGAGTGTGAAGCAAAAGAAAAAGTTTATGCTCTATGCTCAAGAGTTCGAGCATTTTCTAGGAGAAATTTGCAAGCTCACACTTTCTTTAGCTAAACAATACTACGATGACGCCAGAATCGTTCCTGTAATTGGCAGAAGCGAAATAATCAACATCCCAGAGTTTAAGACTTCAAACGATATACACACTCAGATTAAAGTAGTTCCACAGGCCGAGGACTACGAAACAAAGATCGGAAAGCAGATAACCCTTCAAAATGCGATGCAGTACATGGGCTCTACCATGAGTCGAGATGATGCGGGGAGAATACTACGAGCAATGCCTTATACTAATAATGAAGAGATTTTCACAGACTGGACCACGGATTACGACATGGTCACAAATGATATTTTAGCGCTTGATAGGGGTGAAATGCCAAAGGGTAACATGTACGAAGACCACAAGTACGCTATAAAGCGGCTCATACACCGCATGAAACAACCTGATTTCCAGACATTAGACCCAATGATTCAGCGAAATTATCAGGCTAAGGTAAGTGAGCACGAGCAGATGGAAGCTGAGCAGCTTCAGAAGCTAAAGCAAGCTCAGAGCGAGTTTATCCCGGCAACTGGGCCACTAGTTAAGAGTGACATCTACGTTACCGACCCAGAAAATCCTGATAGGACAAGCAGGGCTAAGATTCCCATGGATGCAATGCGGTGGCTAATAGACAAGCTAGAGAGCCAGGGCATGAAGCTATCAGACCTAGAAAAGATTCAACAGGGTGGTCAGGCAGATATCGCCGACCAATTTTTACAACAGCAGCAATCCCTACAGGGCGACGGCGGGCAACTAAGCATGTCCCCAACGCCCCGGCTGGGACAATAGGAGCCTAACATGAGTGTATACAAAGACGGCAACAAGTTTGCCAAAAGCATGGATGCAAAAGATGGGGATTACGTGTCGTCGGCTTTTGATGTAGCACCCCCAGTTCCAAAAGATAGAGCTGCTCGTGCTCTTTTTGAAGGCGCGTGCGTTGAAGACGCTGAGCGCGCAGCTGAGTATGAAAAGAATTGGAAAGAAGGCCAAAAGGTTTAATTCGCTATTTATGGGTTTCGTAAAAACCTAAAAATAGGAGAAAATGATGGAAGACATGGAAACACAATCCGCCGAGGCTCCGCAAGAGACAGCGGAAACTGCTGCGCCCGAAACGCCAGCAGAAGCAACGCCTGATGTGGCAGCCGCCATAGAAAGCGAAGCTACCCAATATGAGCCAAACTATAAATTCAACGTCAAGGACCAGGAAATGGAATTTGATGAGTGGAGTAGGGGGCTCATTAAGGACAAAGACACTGAGGAGAAATTTCGTGATGTTTTCACTAAAGCGTATGCCTTAGATGGAATAAAAGAATCACGCGAGAAGCTCCAGGGTGAGTACGAGTCAGTACACTCTCACTATAAAGAGATCAACGACTCTATCAACATACTAAGGGACCATGTCGGAAATAGAGATTTTGACAGTTTTTTAAAAGCTCTGAACATTCCGAAAGAATGGGTCCAGCAATGGATGTATCAGGACTTGCAACGTGGACAATTGCCAGCTGAGCAGCAAGCTCAGTATGACCAAGGTCTCCAAGCACGTCGTGAGGCAGCAGAGCTAAGACGCACCAATGAGCAACTCACTGCCCAGCAAGAGCAAATGCAACGACAAGCTGTAGAGGCTGAATTACAGGCGGAGCTGCAAGCTCCAGAAGTAAATCAGTTTATGCGCGATTTTGACGCTCGAAAAGGTCAAGTCGGTGCTTTTCGTGAAACTCTTAGGGCATATGCCATTGGGCAATACCACGCAACGGGACGCGACCTAACAGCAAAAGAAGCCATCGGAGAACTGATGTCATTTGCTAGTAATCAAGTCGGTGCGCAAACACCGCAAGCACAATCGCAAGTTGTTGCTCCACAACAAAAGCCGGTAATTCCGAACATTCAAGGACGTAATAGCTCTCCTGTAAAGAAAGCTGTACGCTCTATTGAGGAGTTAAAGGCATACGCAAAAGAATTTACCGCCGAATAACCCATGGTGGGTTGTGAGGGAGTAGATTCATTTTTGGAGAAAAACCATGGCTAGTGATCGTAATTTCCAGGACATGTTGAACGAGCATCTCTCGTACGACTTGCTCAAGGAAGAAATGATCCGTCGTGACTGGTTACTTCAAAACGTACAGCGTGATGATGGCTGGAAGGGTGGAACGCTTATCGTACCATTCCAAGGCTCTCACGCTTCAACTGTTTCATGGGGCGCGCTCGCAGGAGCTGGCAACGTGGATCAGCCTGATTATGTACGTGGCACGGTAACCGGGCAGAAAGAGATGTGGGGCACAGTACGCTTTGAGCACCGCGATCTCATCGAGCACGACGGGAAAGTAAGCGAGAAGTCATTCTTAAGAGTGCTTCCCGAGGTGTTGGACGACTTTTTAAACTATACCAAGGAGCGGTGCTCTTTGAATATGCTTAACGGGTCTGCTGACATTGCAAACGCAGACGGAACAGTTGGTGGAACTATTGGAGCCACTCATCCTGAGCGCTTCACCATTGGTGAAGAAATTTACGTGGATGATTTAAACTCTGTGACTTCCGGCACTGGATACGTTGTTGCAATTGACATGAACACTGGTGTTCTCACAATTGAAGATGCTCGAACTGCTGGTGCTCCAGTCGATTTATCGGCTTACACAGTAGCCCAGAACGCGAAGCTCTATTTCAAGGGAACCCAACCTGGCGCAGACAACGGGTTTACTTCACTCAGAAGTCAGCTCCTATCTGCCCTTAACGGTGGTTCGGCGTCACTCTTTGGTCAACCAAAGGGTGCCTTCCCGTACCTCCAGGCAATCCAGGTAAATGGTAGCGCAATTACTTCCGCTAACATCATGGATAGACTCTTTGCGGCAAACGTAAAGATTCTAAACCGTGCAAGCGGAAAGCCTACCAAGGTTGTTATGAGCTATAAGAATCTTATGGCTTGTATGCAAAACCTTGAAATCACCCAAGGGAAAGGTCAATACCACATTGATCAAAAGTCCCGAAAGGTGACCTCTCATGGATGGCAAGAAATTAACATCCTTGGTGCCAAAGGCGAACTAACATTAGTTGGTGTTCAAGAGTGTGATGACGATGTCATTTACTATCTTGATCCTCGTGGAATTAAGTTCCACTCTAATGGATTTTTCAGAAAGCGCGTAGCGCCGGATGGAAGATCATACTTCGAAATAAGAGCTTCGACTGGGTTTAGTTACCTAGTTGATATTCTCTTGTTCGGTGAGCTCGTAGTGAATCGTCCTTCGGCATGTGGCGTTGTTCATTCTGTGAACATCTCCCTTGCAGGAACCGATGACACTGGTGGTTAAAAGAGCATAGATTGGAAAAGGGGTGGGAATTCCCACCCCAATTCCATAACAAGGATTTGATATGGCACATATTGATAGCCAACTAGAGCGGGCGCAGTTAGAAAACCTAACCACCGCCCAAGAGCCAGCCCAGGGGACAACTGGCAGAGTTTGGCTTAACACAGATACTGGAAACGCCAGAGTGGATGACGGCACTGTTATTAAAGATGTGGGGACGGCAGCAGTCCCGACTGGCGCTGTGATGGATTGGTCAGCATCTTCAGCTCCAGCCGGGTGGTTATTGTGCGATGGTGGTTTATATCTAAAGACGTCATTCCCCGCACTTAACTCGCTTTATTTAGCCGATGGCTATCCTTATGGGAGTAATGCCACACATTTTAATACGCCAGATCTAAGGGGCCGGGTTGTTGCCGGTAAAGATGACATGGGCGGAGGTGCTGCAAACAGGATTACTGTTGCAGAGTCCGGCATTACAGGAACAAATTTAGGAGCTAGCGGTGGTGCTGAGTCACACCAATTAGTGGAAGCAGAAATTCCAGGCCACACGCATAGTGTCACCACAAACGGAAATACGAACAACACAGGCAGTCACACACATGGGCCAGCTATCCCTCCTGATTTCTTAACTAATGGCGGTGGTATTGGCGCGAACATAACTACTGGTGGTGGAGCGTATACCACGCAATCGGCAACAGCATCAGCTGGGGCACATCAGCACTCTGTCGCATCAACCGGAACAGCGGCAAGCACAGGTGGGGATACCACGCACCAAAACACGCAGCCGACTTTAATCATGAACAAGATTGTGAAAGCATGATGGAGGTTATTCCATGGGCGCAACTAACTCAGCTCGGGGTGGGCGGGGGTTTTTCTGTAGTGATACTTTTTATAACGTTTAGGTTCCTAAGTGGACGCAAAAACGGAACCGACAAGATTTTACTTAGGATGGACGCATCTGAATGTAAGGTGGCAAATGCTATGGAGTCCATAGCGTCGGCTATTAATAACCAAACGAGACTTGTCGAGAAGATGTACGACAAGCAATCTGATAACCACGTGGAAATAATAAAGGAGATTAACCATGACTCAATTAGAAGAAGTGGTAGTGAAATGTCCAAAGGAACTCAATGACATACGAAATGCAATTGTTGCAATTGTAGAGGACGTAAAATCCGGCAAGGACTTAGTGGTTATTGCCGGGGAAAACCTACAGGGCTTAAGCGATGCAATTAGTGGTCTTGAGAAGGTTCCCAATGAACTAAAAGACGCACTTGCAGAAAGTGTATCCTGTTTGGGGGTTATGGCTGGGGAAATTGTTGGAATTCTTGCAAAGCCCAAGCAGGTTCCGGCTAGTGCGTAAATTTTGCAAATTAGGGGGGCTCATAGTGGCCCTCCTGTTTGTATCATGTGGGACAACTCCACAGATATTAGACACCGCCGTGTTTTACAGAAGAGATTTGCCTATAACTGTGGTTTACGAGACCACCGTTTCCAACCCTGAGGCGATCCCCCTTGGTGGGGGTACCACTTTCCAGGGCAATGGCGTTTTAAATAGGGCTAGCAGGTACACCTTCATTGTTTCCCCAAAAGGTGGGGCCAAAATGGACTTGCTCACTATCACAACATGCCACAGGGAGTTTAGTGGTGAGAAACTCACACCGGGGTTTTTCGGGAAGAACCAATACAAGTATGAGTACATCCCAGTCGTGGGGGTTGAGGATGTGCCACAATGTCTCATTAGGATGAATGTGTTAGATGCAAAAAGTGGCAAACATGCATGGGCACTATTTGACGTCCAAGACGATGAGACGACTCTTCCCGCACGGGTTACGTGCAATGGTGAGGTGAGCAGGTCCGAGGGTGTGAGCATTTGCCAATCGAGAAAGGGTCTTCTCCAGCGCCTAGTATTTGATGAAGAGGTTGATTTCGTGCCTAGCAATTGCTTCATAGACACACCAAAAGGCAGGGTTTTAGAGCTAAAAATACCCCTTGGTGAGTGTGTTTTTGCCTTCCGTGGGAAGGATTCAGGCAGGCTTCACCGTCTTACAACTGTGGGATATGAGGGTTTGTTGATTAGGGAGACTGATTAGCATGATTGGTGGCTTATTAGGTTTAATAATACCCATACTTTTAAAGGGGCTCGAATTATATCTAAATTCGGTGAATGCCTCTAACGCTATGAAAAAGAGATTCTTTGAATTTGCTGAGAAAATGAGTGGCGAGTATCTAAACTCTGTAAAACTCAGAGAATCGTACAAGGCTCAAATTAGTGCTCTAAAGGAGAAAAAAGATGGCTAATACTTTAGCGTTTGGGTTCTTAGATCCCGAAAGTGGTGACCAGGCATCTGTCTGGCAGGCCGCTGTAAACTCCACCGTCCAACAACTTGCAACGCACAACCATGACGGGGTTAATTCTGCGTCTATTTCTCCTGCAAGTATTGCCATTCTCTCCACCGGCGTGAATGCCACAGTTGGCGCGCTCCCTGGTGAGTGGACAGAAACTCCAGGAGGAAGTGGAACCTACATCCAACGCGTTCCGGCTCCTGGAGCCGTGAGTGAGGTGAACGACTTTTTCCCAAAGGTTTATGAAAATTCAACTGGAAACGTGTTGAGTTTGTCTATAAACAGATTTGATGCAACTAATATTGAGCTATCCTCTAATAACCCAGTTGCAATGACGGTGGTCTGGAAATAATGAGTTTTGGGTACCCAGAAAACCAATCCCAAGGTCAGCAAGGCCCCGCCCTTGAAGTAAGTGACTTTAGTGGTGGCAAGACTGACGTTTTCCTAGATGGCCCCATAAACTCTTACAAAGAGGCCGATAACCTTGTCATCACTGAAAACGCTAAACTCAGGCAGAGAGCAGGCACCCTAATCTTTGATGAGGACAACGAGCAAACCCCAGGGGGAAACGCTAGGGTTGGCGACTTCATGCCGACAGATCTGGACCTGTTTTCACAGGTTGGGGTTGAGCTTTACTACATCAGCGGTGGCACTTTCCAGGCTCTACAGGGTCCTACTGGAAACTCTGCTTTCAATCAAGGCAACTCTGGCTCACACATGGCCTGGAGTGAGTGGAATAAGCAGTGGATTTTAACCAACGATGACTTTGCCTCTCCCATAAAGCACTTTGTTGACAACACAGGTACTCGTCGTCTTATTCAGGCAGGTTTACCTAGCGCCACTCTTTGGTCGGCGATAGAATTTGCAAACTCCATAAAGGCAGCACTCGATGCTCACGTTGGAGACGTCGCAGAGCACAACACCTCAAGTGGAGGTAGCGTGGCACCTCCGGCAACAGATTTTGAAACACTCGTCACCCTTACGATAAACCTCATAGCCACCTACGACACCCACGATGCAGATGCGGAGCTTGCGCTTCCCACTCACCACATCGCACAAGAGGCAGGGGAGCACTCCTTAAGTGATTCATCAGCTCCAGTGACTTTAACTGATGTTGTGTCACGATTAGATGATTTAAAGAGTTCGCTCAACTCGCACACTCCAGACGCTTCAGCCCACACTTTGGGCACGGTGGGGCCTGTTGCTGGTTTTAGCGAACCTCAGTTTTCGTTCACTCCAAACTCTAACAACTATGTCTACACCATCGCGGCATTTTACGAGTACATGGTAGGCACAGTCACCTTCCAGGACGTAGGGCCAACGTACACGCACCAAATAGAAGGCATGGAGTCTCCCGATGTGGGAGCTGTGGGCATTACTCAGATTCCAGTTATCGTAAATGGCACAGGTAACAACTACGATACGGCAAACATTAAGTGGTACATATTTAGAACCCTAGCAAACGGCACAACGTCCACTTTGGTAGACAGCGTCTCAAACGGTACTACCACTTATACCGACATCTCAAGTGACGCAGACATTGAAAATAACCTACCCCTATACACAGACGGTGGCATCCAATCAAACGACCCGCCACCAAACGCTAAGTATAATGTGACGGTTAATAACTCCACTTGGTATGGACACGTTAAAATTGGAACTGAGCAACACAAGTCCAGGCTCTACCAAAGTATTGCCTTCGATCCAGACAGTGTTCCAGGCTCTTTTTTCATAGATATAGAAGATGAAATACTAGGCCTTGGGGCCATTAACATTTATCCCATTGTCTTTTGTAAAAACCACATCTACCGAATCGAAGGCTCCCTCGATGAGACGGGTGCAGGATTTGTTACTAAGCGTGAGATTAGCCGTACTGTTGGATCACTCAACCACCTGTCCATCGTTGATGCACGAGAGGGCTTATTTTTTGCTGGCAATGATGGGTTTTACTTTACAGATGGATTTAGAATCCAGAAGCTCACCGACCAGCTCGACAAATCCTACAGGGCCATAATAAGCACCAATGCCCAAAAAGAACGAATCATCGGCCAGTACGAAAAGGAAAACGATAGAATACTGTGGGCAGTAAGTGAAAGCTCCGCAAGCCCTGATAATGACAAGATATGGGTGCTAGATTTAAAGTGGGGCGTAAAGGGTAGGAGCACTTTCACCACCCTATCTAATTCAGATTCTTGGTCCCCATCTGCTCTTGGCATCACACCTGATGAGAAAACCATCGTCATTGGAGATCGCAGGGGCTACATCTTTAAGTTCGACACCAACACCTTCACAGATGCAAAGATCGATTTGGCTGTGCCAGCAGCGGACTGGGATACAAAGGCCATAATCTATGAACTTGAGTGGATAAAGACCAAGTTTGATACTTCCTACAGAAGGAAATGGGTCACCGGGATTGTGGTAAACCTTGAAAACGTCACAAACCTATCTCTTTCGATACTTTCCGAAAATGACAACAGCGGAAACTTCAAAGAGATGCGTGAGATAAGATTTCGAGAAAACATCACCTGGGGCGATGAGGCAGGTCCCGACTGGGGTGATTACTCTAAGCTGTTTTTATGGAGAACGTTTCCCATAATTTCCGCCAAACGGCGCTTCCCAAGAAACAGTCTGCGTACCACATTTAAATCCGTAAAGTTTACAAACTCTAATACCATTATCACAACATCAGATGTGCTTGGGCTAAGTACAATAGACAACACCCTAAAGACTATAACACTAGAAGATGTGGGCGCTGTGTGGCCAAGTGATGTGATAGACCAATTTCTGACATTTTCTAACGATGGCTTTGCTACCCAATACCTCATCGCGGAACGCACCTCCGATACCGTTTTGACCTACCAGGACAGCTCTAACTCCTCCCCCAGTGGCGCAAGCCAACAATGGGAGATAAGAGGAGTTGCAAAAGGTGAAGTCTTTGCTATGAGTAACTTCTCCATCCAGTGGCTACCAATCACTCCGACGCACCTACCATATGCAAAGAGTGAAAGCGGGGAATTATAGATGGCATGTAACGCACCAAATTTCCAGCTTGAACTCATGATAGACGACCCAGTGGTGAGGGAAAGCTTTCAGAAACTCCAGCAGTGGCTATGCGATGATGCCAATGGACTTACAGCAGTTATAAAAGACCTGATCTCTGCGACGTCTACTCCTGGGTTCACCTGGGGTAACGGCGGAAATCAGCCCCCTGGTAAGTACCTACTAAACGACAACGTTCCCTCTAACGATGTGGGTAGAGTCATACCACTAGAGCTTGGGGCGATAGCTAGGATTTCTATCGCGCAGAAAAATGCAACAAATGCAAAATTCACAGTTGTTGAGCATGATGGTAGCCTTTCTGGTGCAGTAGATGTCACCACGGTTTCTATGGGTGGGGTGAAACAAAAGGTTTTTGATTTTATCGGCGCAGGCATCCCGGTAACTCCTGGACGTCAACTTGGAGTGAGGGTCGATAGCGTGGCAGCTTTCAGTCCAGATGTTGGACTCACGTTGATTGGTGAGCTTTGAGTAAGATACTAAAAAATACTACGGGTGGGGCGATATTTATCGCAGACACCGGATCACTGCTAACAATACTCCCCGCAACATTTACCATTGCTCCACAAGATTATTGGCTGTGGGCAGCATCCAGCGACATCGTGGGTCCTGTAGGTGTTGGCGATGTCATCGTCAATGATGGAAGTAATGATCTCACTGCATCTGATGGCATGGACCTAATAAAGGGTATCTTCCCAAACCCTGTAAGGCTAGAAGGTGCTACAGACGGTACAGATATTGGTAATGTTGGAGATAGACTCAAGGTAGATGCAGATATCAGTGTAAGTGAGCCCATTGATGTAGCTGTTACTGGACAGCCTATTGAGGTAGATGCAAACATTATTAACCAGCCCATAGACACCACAGAGACTAACCCCATTACTGAGGTAGAGATTGACGGGGCAACAGATGGTACCAACATTGGCAATGTCGGCGATAGACTAAAAGTCACCGCTGAGGTAACTTCACTCCCCACCCCCGTTGATGTTGCAATTGCTGGACAACCCATTGAGGTAGATGCAAACATAATTAACCAGCCCATAGACACTACAGAGACTAATCCCATTACTGAGATTGAAATAGATGGAGCCACTGATGGGACTAACATTGGTAACACTGGGGATAGGTTAAACGTACAAACCCAAGAACCCATT
>Ga0307375_10005137_pt1 | contig 12348 bp, 7 predicted proteins | sample TR1MG_FD_202531 | JGI IMG/M metagenome (GOLD analysis project Ga0307375, IMG submission 202531) | Soil microbial communities from Risofladan, Vaasa, Finland - TR-1 | ecosystem: Environmental > Terrestrial > Soil > Coastal area > Acid sulfate soil | place: Finland: Risofladan, Vaasa | collected... | reverse complement strand
CAACCCTGAATTTTTCGCAGTTCCTAAAGATGATGTTGGTAATGACCTAAAGAGAATGAAATTTATTCTTACTCAAAATGAGAATGTAAAGAAAGTCCGTATCTGTGAAAAATATGTGAAGCTAGAGGACCATGAAAAAACGAAAGTTCTTGGCGTCACTGTTGAAAAACCGTCGGTATTCAAGAAAACTATTAAAGAAATCAATAAAATAGGATTATTTACACTGTTTAATACGGATCTCCCAATTACTCAGATGTACTTCTATGTCAACGACCTTTTCCCTATGTCTTTTTGCTGCTTTAAGATTAAGGTAGAAAATAGCAGCGGGAAGAATGTTAGATTTTTGCGTCTTGTTTCTATAGATTTACAGGACGATAATGAAGAACTTTTCTACGATTTACCCCCACTAAGAGCCGTCTGGTTAGATGTAAAAATTAATTACCAAGGAATTAAGCCATATTATAACGATCCTATTTCTTATGCTGAAATCAGTATAGTTCAGAATGACGAAGACAATGTTCCTCGGGCAGATGGGTACAAAAAACGGAAAATAGTAATTGACAAGAGAAATGAAGCAGAAATTTTAAGGACTATCAGTAAAGAAATAGAACGCCTTAATCCCGATATTATCCTTACGCAAAATGGGGACGAATTCCTCTTCCCTTACTTGGTTGCCCGGGCTTCAGAGAATCGAATAACAAGTGACCTCTACTTATCCCGAGATAAGAAACCATTGGCAAAGTGTATCTTCGAGCTTTCGGGGGGTTCAGATCACTACATGTCCTATGGTATCATTAGACGGCGTTCAAGAACTCAAGTGTATCTAACTGGTAGATTTCACTTAGATACAACCACTTATGCCAGCCTTCACTTTTCTGAAGGCAATATTCCAGGAGTTATTGAAGTTGCCCGTATATCGAGAATTACGCTCCAAAGATTAAGTCGCGTGACCATCGGGGGAGCGCTCCAATCAATACAGTTTTATTACGCTTACAAACTTGACCATCTGATTCCTCCTTTCAAGAAGAGCCCCGAAGGCTTCAATACTGGAATGGACTTAATTAAAAGCGACCGTGGTGGCCATATCTTCGAACCAATCGTTGGATTATTTGACCAAGTGGTAGAACTAGATTTTTCCTCGATGTATCCTTCTTTAATGGCTAATTTTAACATCTCATCAGAGACTATAAATTGTAAGTGCTGTAAAGACGATGGCACTGGTATAAAGGTTCCGGGATTGGAATTTCATATTTGTTCAAAAAGAGAAGGTATTATATCAAAAGCTATAAGTTTGCCATTAAAAAAGAGATTGAAGTACAAAGAATATGTCCGCAAAACCGGAAATGTTCGCTATAACTTCACTGATATCGCTCTTAAATGGGTGCTTGTAGTAAGTTTTGGATATTTAGGCTTCAAGAATGCTCGATTTGGAAAGATCGAAGCGCATCAGACAGTTTGTGCTTTTGCTCGCGAGTTTCTCATGCGTTCTGCTGAGATCGCTGAAGAACACGGATGTAAAATTATACATGGAATTGTCGATTCAATATGGTTGAAAGACACAAAAAATCGGAGTCCCGAAGAATTCGAACAAATCTCAAAAGAAGTCTCAGAAGAAATCACTAAAAGCGTAGGTATTCCAATGAGCTGGGATGGAAGGTACAATGTAATTGTTTTTCTTCCCTCTCGTGCAGAACCAGACATCCCAGCGCTGAGTCACTACTGGGGTATTAAAATCAACGGAGAAATAAAAGTACGAGGCGTCGAAGTTCGACGTAGAGATATCCCAAAAATCGTTAAAGACGCACAGTATGCGTTTATAGATGTGTTTCAGGGAGCAACTACGACCGAAGAATTCATGAGAAGAATCCCAAAAGCCAAGAGCGTGCTCTACCGTTACATAGACAAGATAGAGACTGGTAAAGTTTCGCGTGATGAACTTACAATTCGCCAAAGAATTTCTAGAAAACCTTCACAATACAAGGTAAACTCCTATCAAGCTGTTGCTGCAAGACAATTAGAAAGATCAGGTGTTGTGGTGACTCCTGGTAAAAATGTACGGTATATTATACTGAATGCAGAAGCGGATCCGGAATTTCCTGAGAAGAAGGTAATTCTATCAGACATCTACGACGATAAAAAGCATCAGTATGATAAGAAGAAATATGTCGAACTACTGAAAAGAGCTTTTGAAAGCATATTTCCTTTTGAGTTTCCTGAACTAGAAGAAATGGTAAAGTCAGATATCATGAGAAAATCTCATCAAATGGATATGTCTTGCTACATTAAGGAATCCGACTTAAAAAAATCATAAATTTTATCGTGTCTTAATGAATTGGTTTAGAAGTAAATATTTGAAGGTTCGAGGATATTTGGATAAAAAGGACGAAGAAAATTCCGCACACTAGAACAGAGATGACATTTGTCTGCATACCCATTTTGAGGCTGATATCCTTTTTCGATCGCAATTTCAAGAAGATTTTTAGGTCCTCCATTAGCTATTAACTTACCTATTATCGGATGTTTTCTATACTTATAATCCCTTATTATTTCAGATAAAGAATTTTTCTTGGCATTCCCAATACAAATTCCATGACACAATTGATGAAAAACCCATCCATTGGGATCTATCATAAACATCGGAAGCTTAAAAATCAAACACCTATCTGAGGGTATTGTCGTCATTGAGAAATATTCTGCAAGTTGGTTTACAGCTCGACCTCTCACTTGTACCTCACTTTTTATTAACTGACAAAACTCAAATTCCTTTGAAAGAACCTCAGTGATGTTATTAGTTTGTTCGTTAAAAAGATTTTTTTCATTTTCAGGTCCTAGATATTGGGCTACTAAATATATCAATTCAATTCCAACTTCATGAGCTGCATTTATTGCTCGCCTTACGACATCGAGCGAGATATGCTCTTGATGGAACGCGTCAACACTAAAACCAATAGTATTTAATCCCGCCTCTTTTAATTTTAGGGCATATTTCTTAGCAGTTGAATCATTTTTCCCCCAATATCCATTTGTTGGTAATCCTATCTTTGGAATATCATATTTCTTTACTTCTTCAATAAAACTAATTAGTAAATCAAAATTGAGTAGGGGTTCTCCTCCAAAAAAACCGACTTCTTGAACGATATAATTGGATGTTATGTCTTCCATGTATCTTTTTAGATCTCCTAATTCCATTTTAATATCATCCTGATTTGGAGATGCTAGAAGAGCACAATGCTTGCATTCATTAGTACATCTATAGGATATGAGAAAACTAAGGAAATTAATTGTTTTTTTATTTGTATTAGCACTCATTTTTATATTATCTCTCTTATATTCATTATTTCTATAATTTTTGCTCCTTGTCCAGCTCATTTTTAATTTTTAAGATTGTTTCATCAAAGTCATTGATATATTCATTCATTCTATCTCGAGTTTCTACAATTGCTGCTTTTTTAGATTCAAGAAGTAGTAGTTTTTCATCAAGGGATAAATTGCCTTTGAACCTTTCTGCTCTTAAAGCGGTTGGTAACACTTGGATTGAAGGAATTTCCTCAAAGTGTTCAAGCTCCTCTATATCGTTTGAATATTTATTTTCTATTGATGCTGCTAAAAACCGACGATATGTATTTCTTATCTTACGTTGAGTTAATTTCATTAATCTTAATGTTTCTTTACCTGTATCTGAAATTTCATATACTTTCTTATTTTTTTCTTGTTCAATGAGTTTAATGAATCCTTTATCCCTTAGGTTATTTAATATCCAATATAGTGTCGATGCAGATGGATTCCACATTCCTAAAGTACGTTTTTCTATTTCATTCCCTATCTTATAACCATGAGAAGGCCCTTTTTCAAGGATAGAAAGAACAAAAATATTGGTAAAGTTTTTTTTCAATATTTTTTCAAAATTCTTGTGATAATTTTCAACCATGCTTGCTCAAAATCATAGATAATTATTTTAAAAACCTGTATTACTAACAGTTATTGGATTACCAGTAACTGGACTACCAGTTACTGGAATACCAGTGACTGATATAATGATTATTGATTATTTAAATATTTATCTTTTTACATGTTAGGTTGTATTTATAATGAGATAAGAACTAAAAAAAAAGAAAAAAAATGATTTTTTTATTGTTTTTACCTTCCCCTCTGATTTAAATTACTATTAATAATTCAAAAAATCATTAGATAAAAGGTTGTCGTATAACAGTTTTCATTGTGGCAGGATTAGCTTTTCTAGGATCACTTAAATAGATTTCATGGTGTTTAGTTTTCAAACCATTAAATTTACCTCCTTCTTTCTGAATGAAATCATGCACTTTTTGAACGGTTGGGCCTTCTTCCGAATAAGGACCTATATGCATAATTTGAGCCGCCTTACCTTCTTTATATATTTCTAGTCTGAGTTTAGGAAGTAATACTGAAAATTCAGGTTTCTTCTCTCTAGTTATTAAAATTGCTTCATTTATCATATCTTGAGTAACCCAATCAGGTTGCATAATCATCATAGTCCATTTCCACTTATCGCGATTTCCTTCTATAAAATCATCCATATTATCAGCCCACCATAATCCTTCTAAGGGGGGGACAACATAATCTTTCCCTTTTGTTTTACTTAAGAATTTTGTTTTGAAAGCGATTGGGTATAGTGCTGCAAGAGCGTTTTGATACTCTTTCGAATCGCCTGGTGATCCCATCCCATCAATCATTAAAAACTGCATTTCTGGTACATCTACTAAGACAACTTCTTTTGGGTTTGGTTGGTAAAAATCCTTCATATTTTTCTTGAAATCTATTTTTACCGGCATAATATTTTCACTTTCTTAATTTCTTGGCTGAAAACTGTTTGTTGGACACTTACTTGAATCTAAAGTCGCTGGAACTTCGTGTCCGAAACAATCTCCCTTTGATTCGTCTATAGGTTGATAAAATTTGCATTCTTTACACTGAGCCATTTTATTCTCACTTAATTTTAATTATTAGGTTTTTATATTATAATATAATTTGTGACAATATTAAATTATTTGATTTACTAATAATATATAAGAGCATGTCACAAATTAGTAACATAATGATAAAACTAGAAATCATATTTCTGTAGAAAATGAGTGCTAATAAAATTGGTGGGCTTTTATGTGAGATTGGTTTATCTGAAATTCAAATAAAAATCTACAATTATTTATTAACCCACAAATTTGGAACTATTAATGATATTAAAAAAGAATTAAATTATTCCTATACTCAAGTGCACCATAATCTGATAATTTTAGGAGAAAATGGTTTAGTAGAATCATCTGATTCAAAACCTCGAATCTTTATAAAAATAAATCCAAAAATATCCTTAACTGAATTAATAAATAAAAAATTTAATGTGTTACAAGATAGAGTTAATAAATTAGATGAAGAATTAAAAATTCAGAATAGTTTACAAGGGAGATGTGTCAGAGATATCAGTTTTTATCACTATTCTAATCTCAATTTAGCATTCGAAAATTTCTATAATTTATTAGAAAATTCAAATAAAGAAATTATTATGAGCTCTTTACCTCCATCAATTTTAAAAAAATTAGAACCCGCTTTTTATCAAGCATTCATGAGGGGAGTAAATATAAAACTTTTTTTCTCAGATTTAGATTTCGAAGGCTATTCTAACTATTTTGAAGAAATAACCAGTATCCTAAAAAGAATTGGAGTGAATATAACTCAAACTGTAGAAAAAACTTGCCAACTGATTAGGTTTAACGATGAGATAGTAAATATGGGAAACATACTTATTGACGAAAATTATTTAAATTCCATCATTTTTAAAGAAGATACGGTTTTTCACATTGATGGCTTTCGTGGCCCCTTTGCTAAACAGGCAAAAACGATGCTAGAAATTAAAACAGTTAAAAATCAAATTAAAATTGTCTACCCAAAACCGATTAAAAAAGTACTCAGCGTAATCGAGGATACAGCAATGATAAAGACTAGAGATTTGAGTAAATCTTCTGGCATAGGTGGAAGTAAATTAAAAGAAATCTTAAATTTTTTGGTTAGAGAAGGGCTTATTAAAGAATTTACCACCAATCAAGGTGTAGGTAGACCGGGAATTCATTATAGTATAGTAGAATAAAAATTAAAAAAAAAATAGTTTTTCGATAATATTAGATAATAAAAGGAAACAGAAAGAAGTCTAAAAAGATAGCAACTAAACATATAAATTCCATTATAACCCATAAATTTCTTTTTATGTTCCTTAAACCCTTAAAGGATTTCCCTGAATAGTTAATTGTGTTGTAGATTATAATCATTATCCACGCAACGGCTAAAAAGACGATAGGGAGCATTAATGCATATAAAACTTGTCCGATAAAATCTAATAAGTACACGTACCCTAAAATTGAAAAACCGATTATAACTAAAGTAAAACCCATACCAAAAGTATATTCTGCGAAGCTCACGAATCGATTAACTTTTATCTCATCAAAATCCTCTAATTTTAGCTCAAATTGCGCCCTTGAATTTGCAGAAACAGAATTTACAAACAGAATAAATGCTACCATTAGCAAGAAAGTAACTGTAACAATTCCTCTTGTTGGAGGTACCTGCCATACTAAAGCAAGAATCGTTAATACTGCTCCAATCATGACAGTGCTAAGAACAATCCAATCCCTTACATTCAAAATTGTGGTTTTGTTTTTCTCTTCCATCTTACTCACTATAAATATTGTTTATATTTAATTTATTTTTTGAACTAATTATTATAAAATTTCTCTTTTTCATCAAAAATTAATAATAAATTGTAGTTTTCGTAATTTTTTTGAATTTGTTCAATTAATTGTTCAATTATGATTTCACGCTTTTTACTGCCATTTTTAGGATTATTTTTTAGAAAACTAACAGACCGTATTACTTTATTATTGCCTAATGGTAAAATTAAATTATGTCATCAAAAGTAGTTTCATATTTCGATTGGTCCTTAGGATTCAAAAGAAATTCTGCTGATCATACTCCTAAATTTGAAAGTACGAAAAAATCCAACTTAAATTCAATAGGAATGAGTGATGATAACTTTAAGACGCATTTAAGCAAATGGAAGGAAAAAAATCTTTCTTAGACCAAATAATACAGCTACTATTTGGATTTTCTTGTTTTATTTAATGTTTTTGTTCTACTTCTCTATTGTCAGAGTTCGAATAATTAAAACTACTTAAAACTATACTACAATTTCAGTAAGATAAAGAACAACTAATAATATAGCCCAAATAACTGTTAGTATTATTAAAATTATTGTAGTATAAAACCTCCACTTTATTGAAATCTTCTGTTTCTTTTCAATTCTGTAAACATAAATAGCAAGTATTGCTCCTAATATAATTATTGAGGATAATATCAGAATTATTCCAAAAATAAAAGAGGTTAAGTATGGTAATATCAAAGCAAATACGAATATGGTAAAACATATCCAAAGTCCTATAAAACGCTGCATTCTTTGTTTAAAAACTTGATCTAAATCATCTGTTTTCGCGAATGGGAGTAAAAAGATTAAAATTCCCGCAGTTGCTCCACCTAAAAGAGATGCGTGATCCCATCTCAACAATCCTAAAACAATGTTGGAGAAGAGTATTCCAACTATTATCCCTACAAACAGGCATAAAATAATTCCTATCAATTTAAAGTGTTTTTTCAAGAAATTGAAAATAGAATAACAAACACCAACAAGGAAATTTTTAAATTTAATCAGAGCAAATCGTAGATTATCTATAATATTATTTAAGAATTTTTTCAATTCTTCTAACATAAAAATAAACAGGTATAACATCGTCCCTATTAATATCCAAGAAAAGCTCCATCCAGATGAAGTTAGATTAAGAGTAATTAAGCTTAATAGCAAGAACATTAATACGGAGTACAAGAAGGAAAATAATTTGCTGCGTTTAAAAGGTTTGAATAGAACTAAATTTATTATCATAAAAATGAATAATGCTATGCACAAGTTTAAAATTAGATTCGGATTTATAAAAAATTCTAATGTTATAAAAATATCTAACGATAGAAGGGTTTCAATACAGATAAAACTTGAAATCCGGATAAAATTCCTAGCCTTATCACTTACAACCTTAATATAATTGTCGATGAAGGTTAAAATTAGTAAGATAATAAACGATAATATCGATAAATTAAACGAAATAAAATAATCTGGATTAATATAATATAAAGGCCATGTGATTAAATCTAAGTAGATGATTAGAATTAGACACTTTTTAATTTTGGATATGTTGGAACTGATATAATCCCACTCTGATATTAACCGAAAAAAGTATGCGATTTGTATTATAAAAAATATTATAGTGATAGGGAAAAGGTGTGGGAAAAACAATGAATTCCAATCAATGTAAAATAAGATCGAGAAACCTATCATAACGATCCATGAAGTGATGATAAAAAAATTCGAGGTTTTCTTTAAAAACTTTAAAATAAACTTATCTAACAAACCAATCAAATGTGTTAGAATACTTAAAATCAGGATAGCTATATGGAATACTATACCAAATGCAGTCAACGAATTAAAGATGTTGATTATTAGAAAGGCATATAAACCTATCCCTAAGAAATTCTGCCTATTAGTTTTCCATTTTCCAAATATTTCTAGCTTTTCGGGATTAATTTTACGCCTAATATTGAAATATGAGATGTTAGTGTAAAATTGCATTAATAAAAATATCAAAAATATATAGAAAAGTGAAGATATTGAAAAACCATATAAATATAATAAAATCAGAGAAAGAGTCCAGGAGATATTTAAGAAACTTAAACAATGGACAACATCCATATACCCTACTTTTAAACGCTTTATACCATTTATTTCTAAAATACTGATTAAGAATAGAATTATTTGAGAATACAGCAGACTTTCGAATAAGCCAATAAATAACGTAAAGAGTCCTAGAAATATGGCTGAAATCTCTACGTAAATGGTAAATACTAAAACTGAAAAGAGTTTCTTTGTCTTTGTAACCCAATCCTCGTTTTTTATAACACCTTTCGATAGATGTAATGTGTAAGCGGTTAGTATAGTTTCAAACAGTATAGCTAAAGCGATTCTGAAAAAATCAAGTATTGCGAATGTTGAAAAGAGAGCGAGCCAGAAAATACCAAAAAATATTTGGAATGCTATGAAAGTAGAGAAAAGTATAATATTCTTATATTTAACTTCGATTGTGCGATTTAAAAAACCATTTAATAGAAACATCAGAAATGAAAAGACAGTAAGAACGAAACTCAATGAAGGAATTCCTAATAATAGCGGGTTGTAGGCTAAGAGTAAATCATTCAATAATAGAGAGAGGTATATACTAATCACAAGAAAAATAATATTCAGTAGAATTGCTTGTGCTTGATTTCTAATTTCCTTTATTCTATTAGCATCGTATTTAGTGAATACTTCAATATAATAAGATAAGTAATGTAAAGTATAGAACTGTAATATCAAAAATACTACTAAATTTAAAACAAATAATGTTACATCCGTTCCTGTAAACTGAATAAAATAAATTAATCCACCAATCGAAATTACAAGAAATGCTATGATATTCAACAAATAAATGATCTTTTCTATACTTCTCTTTAAAACATGGATATCTAATAAGGTGGAGAGGAAAAATATAGTAGCGGATAATAAAATTGCTCCATATAAATCCTGAATCAATCCAAAACTCAACAAACCAAGTTCAAAATGCGATAATAAAGACATGATTGAATCAAATTTCTTCATACCATAATCCTTTTCAGAATACTGTTCTTCGATTTTCTTCATAAATAAATATCTTGATACCGAAAAATAAGCGGAATAAATCAAAAGTGAAAGTAAAACTATAAAATAGAGAGATTGAAATAACTCTATCAATATTATAAATTGTAAAGTTAATAATGTTAAAGCAAAAGGTGAAATATACCATAAAATAAAACGATATTCATATAATGCTGGCCTAATAAAAATTAAATTAACAAATATGAATATCGCACACAATAAAAAGATAGATCCTGGCAAGAAAACATAAACCAATGATGATAAAGTAAGCGATGTTCCAATCGATAAAATCATTAGCGGAAATATCTTTTTAAGGGGCAATATCATTCGGAATTTGTTAAATACAAGAATCGAGCCGCCAAAAACAGTAATTGCTAAAGATAAAGCGATGATTTCGATATTAGGAATTAATAAAAACGTGTTGTAGGTAAAAAAGGAGAAATTTACAATTAGTATAGACGAGATTATGATGTTAAAAAAAGTTCTGTTGAGTTTAAGGAGCCTTGAAGAAAATAGACTGAAAGCGAGTATTATGAAAGAGAGGTTAATTGATATAAAGAAATTTAGAATTATTGAATTAATGATCAAGAAAATAGTTAGAAAAATACCTATTAAAGAAAGAAAATAAGAACTTACAAGTATAATGTTTTTCAAATTTTTTAAATTCGGGAAAAATGATAAAATAACGAAAAAGAATCCCAATACGATTAGATTAATTGATAAGCTAATTTCTAATGGTAATGAAATTTCTTGGAATAATACAACGAGGAAGCTTACATTTATAAAGATGTAAAATAGCCATAAGAGAGTAATGATCTTCCACATTTTCATTCTATAAATCACCGGCATTAGAAGAGATACTGCAAAAACAAAAAACACTATATTAGTAATCACTATATTGTCAAAAAAGACATTTTGACTAAACCAGTATAAGAAGAATAAGCTAAAACTCCAAACTATTAGTAGAATCTTGGAGAAATGATTTTTTATCCATGAGTACCAAAAAGGTAGAGAAAGTAAAACACAAATTGTAAAAGATATTATAAATGAACCATTAAAATTGAGGATACCAAAGAAATTTAATGTGTTAGTATAAATATTAATGTCGGTAAAACTCTCGTTAATGATATAAAAATTTACGAAGGGAACAATAATCCATAACCTCCAACCCGTTTTCCAAATCACCCAAGAGAATTTCCAGTAGTAAAAGCCTACTGATAGGTAGAATAGAAGGATACCAATATTGATGGTTATAATAAGCAAGAAAGGATCCCATACAGGTAAATTAAAAAAGGCATTTAAGAAAAAATACATAAAAGTTGGAATAGAAATAATGTAGGATGAAAAAGCAATATAAAAAGAATGTCGTCTGAAATTCTCAGGAGCTTTATTATAGGTTCCCACATAAGAAATACTGGTAACGCTTAAAGTTAGAGTGAATGTCAGTATTGGATTAAAATCTATAAAAATGGGATTACTAAATAGAATATAATAAGACAAGAAACTTATTAGGTTAAATACCATAAGCAAAACACAAGGTCGGATGAACCACTTATAAAGATCATTTTTTTGCTTGTAGTAGAAATTACCTGTTAATATTAAAAATAAGAACAGAGAGAAAGAAATGTTATAAATTAAAGGAATTACGGTATTGTAGAGTAGTAAACTAAAGGTTATAATCGATATTAATATATATAAAGCGAATTTTTCGATTACATTAACATTCCGTATGTTTAACACAATAGAAAAGAATAAGACAATCATTAACGAAAAATTGAAATAAAAAAGATAAAAAGGGAAGTCGAATATGTCGAATGAAGGAAGTAACATATAATAATTTAATGTTATAATCAATCTTACTAAAATTAACCAGCTGAGTGAGAAGTAGCTAATAATTCGAAATACAAAATTGCGATTCCTATTGGAAATAAAGAAGTAGATCATAATAATAAAAAATACATAAGCAAAATATTCAAAAACACTCGGAAAGATAGAAAAGAAAGAAAGCATAAGTAGAGATGGACCTAGTAATATTTTTATTAGTTTGAATTCAGACACATTCTCAATTGTATCATTGTATTTAACCAGATAATAATTGAACAACAAATATATACCACAGAATAAAACAATGAGTCGTAATGGTTGATATACGCTGTAAAATGGAAAAATTTGACGGTAATTCCAATATAATTCACTGAATATAATAATTAAGACAAAGTAGAAAATATAATAGATGAGTCTTTTATAAAATGTTTGAGAATCATCAGAGATAAAAAAGTTATTTCTTAAATAATAAATGGTAATAGGACTGATGAAGAGTACAATTACCAAAGGTAAACCAATCCTTTGTATCAGAGATAATTGAGCAGGGATAATTAGAATATAAAAACACAATAAAATTTTAATTAATACCCATGCGGATAAATCAAAAGCCCACCTGAGTCTTGAAAATTCAATTTTGAATAAGTTACGACTGACAGTTGATACTATTAGGTAAGTTAACAAAAATATTCCAATATATGTAGTTAATGTTAATAGTAGGGACTCTTGGAGCT
>Ga0307375_10005136_pt1 | contig 12348 bp, 12 predicted proteins | sample TR1MG_FD_202531 | JGI IMG/M metagenome (GOLD analysis project Ga0307375, IMG submission 202531) | Soil microbial communities from Risofladan, Vaasa, Finland - TR-1 | ecosystem: Environmental > Terrestrial > Soil > Coastal area > Acid sulfate soil | place: Finland: Risofladan, Vaasa | collected... | reverse complement strand
AAAGTATGGGTCTGGCGTGCCATTGACGGGGTATCGCGTCGACCTCTTGGATGGGAATTGGGCCATCGTGGCGATGCCAGCGCCAAGAAGCTCATCTCCCGCGTTGACACAGGAACATGTTCATTTGTAACGGATGAATGGGGCGGTTTCTTTAGGCTCTTGCCCGAGGAGAGGCATTTTTATGGAAAAGATCTTACATTTCCTATTGAAGGGACAAAGAGCGACATAAGGCATAGATTGGCTCGGTTTCATCGCAGGTCTAAGGTAACATCCCGAAGTTCTGATATGGTGGGAGCTTCTCTTCTTCTTTACCATCATCTCCAATCTCCTGACATCCTCGATTCTCTCTTAAACCCTATGCTATCGTTCTTTAGTTAAGTGTCCCGAATTTTATTAACTTGATGCACTCACTTTTCAAAAACTTTTCTAAGAATACATTTCTAAAATGTAGGGTAATCTTTTCCTGTTCTTTCTTTATATTCCTTAAGGAGATCCTCCCATTGTTTTTTCCTTGATTGTTCAAGAACATCAACGAATTCTGCCCAAGCTTGCTTGTTCTCCTCACATAATTTTTTAGAGATAGGTCCTAAAGTTCCCCATAAAATATCATAATATTCTTGTTTTTTTTTATCATCTTCCTCACTTGAAATAATGTTTAAAATAGTCTCAAAAAGCATAATCTCAAAATACCCTAAGATTTCTTTGTCGTTTTTGTATTTTTGCAAATAGCTTTCTACGATTTTTAAAAAACTCTTAAACACTTCCCTTTTGGGAGGTTCATCTTCATGATCCATAAGAGCTTGGGCCAAAAAACCTAGCTTCATACCAGGGGTTACGACTTCGGGTTCATCATCATAATCAGATATCCAAGATTGATAATTTTCCTTTAAATTAGGAATTTCTGTGAGAATATCTTTAACTATTGAATCAACAATATCTTGATTATTGGAAATTTCCATTTATTCATCTTCCTTTAAATATTTAACACAAATATAAGTAATTAAAGCCGTATCATTAAGTTGGTCATTCGTATTGCTAAACTTCCTAACAAATTTTATATTCACTTTTTTTTGATTTTTATTTATACCAAAATAGATAAGTAAACAATACGATTAAAGTCGATAGGATTATTAAGATGAAAGTTATTGATCTTTTTAAGAGAAATAGAACAAAGACTCACATGTCTTTAGATCTGCTCAAATTAATTCATAGTACTTGTAGAGACAGTTTAGAAATCACCGCGGAACCTTCAAAAAACTTAGAGCCATGGAATAGTAAATTTGGAGGCATGCCCTACATTCCTAAAGATATGCCATGGCCTCATACAAACGACGGTAGACCCCTACGTTTCCTTGCACAAATAAACTTTGCTGAACTTTGTAGAATCGACCCTTTTCCAGAAAAAGGGCTCCTTCAATTTTATATAATAGATAATGGCATTATGAATGGCGAATTTGACATAGAGAAAGCATTAAAAGACACAAAAAATGAATACGTGTTTGGAGCTGATCCCGACAATCCCACATACCAAAATTTATTTAGAGTGATTTTTTTTCCTGATGTTGACGAAACGCGACACTTTCAAACTTTAAAAGAAGCTCCTATTAGCGATCATTTCCCGATCAGAGAACAATACCGCCTGTATTTTTCAAGGAATAAGCGACCTTTATCTTGCTCCGATTATAAATACCATAAACTCATAAATAACTTGTTTGATAATGAAATAGCCAAAGAAGAAGAGTTTGATCTTATTTACCATCATCTTTTTGCTCTAGATGCTTTTAACCATCGAATTGGTGGATATCCTACATTTGTTCAATATGATCCGAGGCCTGAATATGATTGTCATCATGATAAAAACATACTCTTGCTTCAAATTGCCTCTAAAGGCAGTGTCGAATGGATTGGTAGTGGTGTGGCTAACTTCTTAATCTCTGAAGAAAAGTTAAAAAATTTGGATTTTTCGGAAGTCATGTATAATATAGACTTTTCATGAATAGAATTAAAAAATAATTATTTTACATACTAAGAATATATGATCACCCGGAGATTATGATGAATCTATCTCATCCACTTACTGAAAAAATTATACCCTTTATAAGCGTTTCTCCTGAACAAAAATTAGCAGTTGAAAACTGGTGGCAAACATTTGACAACGATCAAATTAAATTGTGTGACTTCTACAATGGCGGAACAAAAATGCCTATAGACATACCCGCCTGGATGGACAAGCATCTTCATGCTATTGATAAAGATATTATGTGGGAATTTGGCCCCGGACTTAAAAAAGCTCATCGACTTGTCATTACGTCTGAAACTAATAGACTTCTTCGCCCATTGGCTCAATATATTTTAAATCAAGCACCTGAGTATAAAGAGTGGGAATTTTATGAATACCGGTTAGCGGAAGGCTTAGAGGAAACCCAGCTAACGATGAACGGTCGCGCAAATTGGCAAGACATCTCAGAAATAAAATTTGAATTAATACAAAGCGAATTTAATACATTAGGAATTGTATACTATATTCCTACTTCTTTGGATCTAGAAAAAAAAGAAAGACATTCTTATAACGCTTATGTATTAACGGAATCATTATTGGGCGAAGAAATTTTGGATAAATGGGTTGATTATATCGACGTGGAACTAGAAACCAAAAGTAAGTCCTCCAAAAAAGTTAAAAATTCTGTTCAGCCCTTACCCAATTTGAAAGAAGCCTTTTCAAATGAATTAATAACAATTAGGTCTCGCTTACCTAAAGACCTCTATTATGAGGTAATTAATAATAACGACATTGGTTGGGCTCTCATGAAAGCAACCCCTCGGGAACAAGATGATTACCCACAAAAACAAGACTTGTATGTTTCTCCTTTTCTACAAGTAGAAGGAGATCTATTTAACGCCACCTATTTTGGATACAACGATTTTTTCTCGGAAAGGTTTTCCAATCATAATGAAATATTTTTCTACTTGAAAATAGATGGCGCCGCAGAAGACTTAAACCAAGACATATTTATTGATAGCACCACAATCGAAGATATTCTTGACGAAGCTCTACAGAAAGAAAGCCTAGGCTGTGTCATTGGTGGAGGTACAGGCTTAAGATACTCTTACATTGATTTTGCTCTTACGGACCTCGGCAAAGCTATTGAAATTATACGAGAAAATTTACAAAAAGGAAAGCTAACGAAAAGAAGTTGGATTTTGTTTCATGATGCAATTTACCAGTCACAATGGATCGGAGTTTAGGACGATTCACCACCGCCGCCAATGTAAAATATTCATAAGGCCTCAGGTTGAGTGCCGCATCAAAAATCCATATTATAGTAACTTATAAATGGCATTATGTAATACCTACCTTCGCAAAAGATTCAAGGAATAAAATATGGCTGAATTAGGACTAGAGATTGATGGTAAAATTAGGGCACAGAAGTTTATTGCTGAGGTTTTAGAAACCAATACGGTTTATTTTCTAAAACGCGGTAAATATGCTGAAGAGAGTGAGTCTAATAATTATGAGGATGAAGAAAGAAACCCCTTATCTATAATCCCCTTTTGGTCAAAAACTTATATTCCTTATGCTCGCAAATGGTCAGACGAATCAGAGCTTCACGAATTATCCTTAGAAGAGTTTATAAAATGTTGGCTTAAAGGTATGACTGCAGATGGTGTCATCGTGGGTTTAAATTGGGATCAAAATGGCCTTGGTTATGAGTGCACCCCTCTCACGCTGATAGAAGACCTTACAAAACTATTGTAAAAGAACCAAAAAGAAACGATCAGAAATTTTAAATCAACATTTGCTGAAAGCTTTGCAAAAAAACAATCTAAAAACAACCTATTACGCTTTCCCCCTAGATCTAAGCAATCGATCTTAAAAAACAAAAAGAACAAATTATAAATCTCCCCATAAGCCATCATTCGAAGGAGGTGAGTAGGCCGGCGGAACTTCCCCACCAGCCCCTCGCAGAACCGTACGTGAACCTCTCGATTCATACGGCTCCCATTAGGCAAACCTCAGTACCTTGCCTTTTCTCCAGTGGATAAACAGTTGCGGCTCCCTTTTTGCAATTTCTTGTATAAAGAGAGCTGCTTGCGTTTTGTGACCATCAAGTTTCTTGTACTTGCGCATTGCCCATGCAACTAAAGTCTTATTAAAGTGCCCTAGGACAGGATCAAGAGCTGATGGATAATAGCGTCCATAGTACTGCATCCAGCCTCTTAAGACAGGATCGTATAGCGTTGCAATTTCCTCAATTTCCAGATCTACCCTATTGCGAAACTTTCGTTGACGAGTTTCTGCCCGCATCGATTTTGAAGCCGCCTTACTCACCGCAGGGTTGAAGCTTATAAAAATACTATTTCGCTTCTTATTTCTGACCTTGCGACGGCGAAAGGTATACCCCAGAAAGTCAAACTGTGTCTGGGGATATTGACCTTTCCGGTTTCCATCTTTGCAGTAGACAATCTTCGTCTTTGTTGGGTGAAGCTCAAGTTTGCACGTCTCGAACCGTTCTTTCAGTACCGCTCGTATTTGCAGCGCCTCTTGTTCTGTTCGACAATGCGCCAATCCATCGTCCGCATAGCGACACCATGGTGCCCTAGGGTGATGTTTGGTCATCCAGGCATCAAACACATAGTGAAGAAATAAATTACTTAAGACGGGGCTTATCACCCCTCCCTGTGGAGTGCCTTTGGTCCTTCCGACCAAACTTCCATCCGGGAGTTGCATAGGCGCCTTTAACCATCTTTCCAAGTAAAGTATGACCCACTTGATGTCTGTGTGCTTTCTTACTGCTTTAAGCAACAATTCATGGTCGATGTTGTCGAATAGACCCTTGATGTCAAACTCTAAACACCAGTCATACTGCCAGCACCGCTGACGCGTAACACCTACAGCATCCAAAGCCGATTTGTTCGGCCGGTATCCATAGGAGTCTGAGTAAAAGTAAGGTTCAACGATCGGTTCAAACACCAATTTGACCACCATCTGAGCTATTCTGTCTGATACCGTTGGTATCCCAAGGATCCTCTCTCCTCCCTGTTTCTTCGGTATAGGTACCGCTTTAACAGGAGGGGGAAAGTAAGTCCCAGATGACATCCTATTCCAGATTTTATAAAGATTGTCCTTTAAGTCCTTATCAAAGTCTGCAAGGGACTGCTGATCTACACCCGCAGCTCCTGCATTGGCTTTAACTAACTTATAGGCCTCCACCACCAGGTCTTTTGGTATGGTAAAGGGTTTTGTCTTACTCAAAATATCCTCCTCTTACGAGTTGCATTTTAATTCGACCACCTAACCCAGCCCCTTTGCTCCATTTCCATTACAGAAACTTCATCACTACTACGAGCTGGCCCGCCCCTGTTCTCCGCATCGGTACTCTCATCCTTATGGATTCAGCCACTTGGATTTCTCCCTTAACATCGGAACGACAGGTTCCCGCATTTCCTTATAAAAGCCTCGATCAAGTTCACGTTACCTTCACGCCGGACACCGTTCACCCAGTAATTAGGTAGCCGATGAACTTATCCGGGGAGGTGCGCACTGCTCCCCGTTTTGATGTCAAATCTCGCATTTACGACGCTTCAACAGTACTTCAGTTTCATTCGTCTCCTTGATCGTTACCTGCCCACTTTAATGGTGGACTTTTCCTCAACGCTCACTACCATGGCTCTTTACCACAGCAGCTTGAGGTGGTTTGAAGCCTGCTCCTAAAAGCCGGCTCCGAAGGGCCCTCCTTCATCTTTTATAAAGTTTCACAACTCACATATGCATTATACATCTGTGTGTCGGTACGGCACACTGCGCACTTATGCGCTCATGTCAATAAATTGACATGAGCTAATGTGCTTTATGGCCACGGGCGTTGAAAGCAGTCTCATGAATCCTCAGTTTTCTCACAAAGATAAGGACAAATTCCTGATAATCACGTCATGGAAATTTTCTCCATGCGCGCTTATACATTGCCTTTGGCAACTGCGCTTTGTCGCAAGCGACAAAGCCTAACTTGGGTGATGAATTTTCTCAAACCTCGCCCTTTATCTTATCCGGCTTCTTCTTATTTTTGTTCAGCCATTCGGAGAGTTTCTTGGAACTCACCAGGTGTTCTTGCTTAAGGATGAGACCTTTCTTATCACAGAGGAACTGAGCGAAGGCGAGTTGTCTCGGGCTGGGTTCACTATCTTGCGATCCTTCTTTACTCATTTGGTGTGCGATTGACTTAAGCTCAACAACGCGGTCTTGTGGAACCCAAACTTGCACGAGGGCAAGGTCGAGGACCTTCATTTTTTCGCGATGTTTTCGTTGACGCTCAGTGCTGGTGGTTTTCATTTTTGTCTCCCACTTTTTTGTCACTGTGACAGTCTGATACGATGGGTCTGAAACGTCAAGGAATTCACGAAAGCGCAAACTCATTTTTGAGTTTGCATATTGCGTATGTCCTCATTCTGACGAATGACGTCCATAACGCTTCCAGCGTTTTTTCCGATTTAAATTCCAGGGTGAAAACTTTTTTTCCCTTTCGCATCCATCATAGCGCTTTCCACTGAAGTCGCGTTTGACTAAATTTTGGGAATTAAAATTTTAACTGAGTTGCCTGCAACACAAGACCTTGCAGCTCTTAGAAAGTTTAATGAGCTCAATACTCCATTAGGAAACAATGATCATTTATAAACTCAAGCCTAAGAAAAGACGGGTTGCTGGAAAGCTTTGTTTTTTAATCTCCCAAGCATGGCTTACAACTAATCACCACAGTTTCCGTTTGTGCAAGTTAGTTGGCAATCGCAGTTAGTTATGTCTCTATGAGATGAGTTCTCATAAGGAGTCCCACAAGTATCAAAGTTTTTCAAACTACTTACACAAGTTTCCCCCAACCATTGATCTTGCTTGGCTCGTGGACATTTACAAGTTAGGGTAGAGCCGCTCACGGAACAATTTGTACAGCTTTGCAGGTAAGATCCATGTGGGAGGCCCTGTCCTGCCGCTTTTGCGCCGATAAAGCTCATGCTCATACATGAAGCGAATGTAATGTCTGGAGAAATTTCTTTTGCATAATAAGTATCCCTTTTTTTGTGACTTCTTTTTTTGTACGATTTATTTTACCGATAAAATCTTCCCTTATATCTGTTAAGATTTCGTAAATTTCTTTCATCTCACCTACCAAACTTGATGGGAAAGTTTCCTTTCACAGTGAGACAGCTTCTCTCCAGGCCTTTAGCAGACAAATACATGATAGGCTTTTCTCGCTCTAGATGAATAATGTTAATAGACAACACATTTTTCAATGCGTTTGCCATCGATGTAAATCTTACATATGGAGAAAGAGAGATCACAAATCGTACTTCTCTTCCTCCCATGTACTACCGGCTCAAAGGGCTTTTACTCTTGAATAAGCCCTTTCTCTTTCTCCCATTCCTCGTGGATCTCTAAAAGCTCTCGCAAGTCTGATCGAGCGAGTTCCAGCTCAAACCAAGCCTTTCCTATAAGCTTATGGACGTCTTTGATTTGAAAGATTAAGAGTTGCGAAATATGCTCGATCTGAGCTAGTTTTTCTTCAGTCATTGTGACTCCTATACAGTTGCAGTGATTAGCGGAGCAATTGTGCTGATACACTTTTGCTTCGCGCAATCTCATAATGAGGTTGCTTCCTTAAATTAAGAACTTATCTAAACTTCTGCAAGCAAAAATATAGACGTTTTTTCAATTACTTACAAATTATTTAAAAAATATTTTTATAAAAATGCGATAAATATATTTACATAATGCGGTTGCATAATATATAAAATAGCGGAGTAATTATTTTTAAATTTGCAATTTAGCGGTTATAGGCACAGAAGATTAAAATGAAACAACTTTATTCCAGGTGGCAAAGAAGCACAATTGAACAAGCCATGGCAACGCGTCGGGTCGTTTTGCTCGTTGGTGCGCGTCAATGTGGTAAGACAACTCTTGCTAAACAGCTTATCTCTGAAGATATAACTTATCTCACATTGGATGAGATAACGCTTAGAGAAGCTGCAGAGAATGATCCTCAGAGTTTTGTAAATCATAAATCGAGAACACTTATTATTGATGAGATTCAGCGCGTACCTTCTCTCTTGCCTGCTATTAAGAAGGTTGTAGATGAAGATACTCAACCTGGTCAGTATCTCTTAACGGGCTCAGCAAACATTCAAGCTCTGCCTAGCACTCAAGAATCTTTGGCTGGACGCATTTCCAAGATCCGTTTGCGCCCCCTCTCTCAAGGAGAAATTAAAGGAAGCGCGCCAGATTTTTTAGAATATGCTTTTAAGAAATCATTCAATTTTAATTGGGATTTCTTTGAGAAGGACACTCTTATTGATATGGCCTTTCGAGGTGGTTTTCCAGAAGCCTTAACCCTTGAAGGTCGTAATCGGAAGAAATGGCATAGAGATTATATTGAAGCCCTCTTAGAAAGAGACCTAAAGGATGTTGCCAAAATACACAAATATGATGCCATGCATGAGCTTATTAAAGTGTTAGCTGCATGGTCCAGCAAATTCATGGATGTTTCCTCTATCTCATCTGGTTTGTTTGTCCATCGCCCAACGGCTGCAACTTATATCAATGCGTTGGAAGCTCTTTATATTGTAGAAAGGCTTCTGCCTTGGACAAAAACAGATTACGATCGAGTTGGCAAACATTCCAAGCTCTTTATGTCAGATTCTGGCCTTATGTCTTCTATTCTGTCTTGGAACATGGATCAGGTCCGATTTGATCCCGATCGGTTGGGAAAACTTATGGAAACATTTATTTTCAATGAACTTGCCTCACAAATTGATGCAAGTGAAGGGGAATATGAACTCTACCACTATCGAGATCGAGAACAGAGAGAGATTGACTTCCTTATCGAACGCGAAGATCAAGCAATTCTTGGAATTGAAGTCAAATCAAGTGCATCTGCTCAAAAAAAAGATTTTAAACATTTACAGTGGTTCCAGGAGAATCTCGCAAAAGATAGGCCTTTTATCGGCATAGTCCTTTATTCCGGAAACCTCCCCCTTTCATTTGGTCTGAACCTTTGGGCTATTCCTATTAGTATGCTCTGGCCCTCATCTTCAAACGCGTCTTAACATCCCTTTATTTTATACGTACTGCTTACCTTGGCACTTCTATTCCCTGGGAAACCAGCCAATCCTTGGCTGCCTTTATCCTTTGGTCCAACCAGTCTCCTTCATGAGTCTCTTTATAAGGAAGGGTATTTAAAACGGCAATAAAAGTATCCTGATACGCAATGCGCTGAGCTTGCGTGGGAGTTTGCTGGCCATCATATTCAGCAATGGCAATCCGTTCGTCATACGTCTCCGAAAGAAATGCGCGTTCAGGTAAAAATAGTTCCGACAGCGCAATATTTTGCGTTCCAGAAAAAACAGATTCTGAAACACTTTCAGAAACCTCTGTTCCATAAATGGCGTTTTGTTCCACTGTTCCACTTCCTAGGACGTGGAACATGGAACAAAATGAGGAGGGTTTCATTTCAGTCATTGAGAGCATTTCAAACCTTGCGCCTCTTTAAGCCTTCGATTGACGGCTCCAAGGCCAAGGCCTAGCTCTATCAAATAGAGGAATTGCTAGGCATCAAATTACGGGCCTTATACCAAAGACGGAAAGGTCGAGATCTCTTTGATCAGGTTGCTTCTCAAAACTCTTCACTCCTTTTGAACTGGGACCAAATTATTAAGTGCTTTAACTTTTATATGGAAAAAGAAGGAAAACGTATTACAAGAGCTGAGTTTGAAGAAAACATGCATTATAAGCTACAAGATCCTTTCTTTTTGAATGACATAACCCCCCTTCTTTCGACCAATCTCTCCGAGAGGTATGATCCTGCCATTGGTGCTCAACTTCTCAAGAGAAATGTGTTTCCAGGGCTACCAGGCGAGGCTTGGAAAATGCCAGAAGCATTAGAAAAACCTTCACAAGCTCTTCCTGATTTCGGAAGAACAGAAAAAAGTGCTTGAGAGGATTTATTCTGGTTGTTTGAGACCTTGAGAGATAGACCAATCTTTAGTGTCCTTTAGTCTCTGACCAACCCAGTCACTTTGTTGGATTAGCATAGGCGTGAAACATGAAACAAAATTGAGAGGAGATGAACGGCCTTAGGCTCTGCTGACAAATGTCAAAGGTGAGTACCTGACTATTTTTCTTGAAACCACTTTTGCATCCTTTTTGCAAAGTCGTTTATTTCCTTATCATTGCTTTCTATTCCCATCTTGTCGAATGCAGAATGAATATATGCCTCCAATTCTGAAGTTGGGGAATTCTGTTCGAGTAGCCTCAAGGAAGTACCACAATAACTTTCATACTCATCAAGAGGCCACTCTTGATCATCAACATAAACGCCGATGGGATCGAACTCGTTCCAGAGATCTCTTAATTCTCTCCAACGAATTCTGGAATCTACCTTGTCAAGACCACGCAATATTTTTATTCCACCTTACACAGACTTTAGTGAATCAAGATTTTGTAGTTTCCGCCGCGTATCATTTTTTCTATAAGGATATTAATAGGTTTTTGAGCCTGAGCATATCCTAAAGCAGCAGATTTCTTGAAATGTTTTAGAGCTTCCGTATCGTTTTGCGGAACTCCCTCTCCCTGTAAATTCATCACACCTAAGTTATAATGAGCCATTGCGAGTGAGGATTTTGCTTCGACAAGGCCGCTCTTTTTAGCCTTCTTAAACCATTTTATGGCTTCAATTGCATCTTTTGGAGTACCCTCACCATTCAGATGATTAGATCCGATATTATGCAATGCAATTCCAATCCCTTTTTTTGCTTCAAGATGCCCATTCTTGTCGGCTTCCTCGAGCCATTTTAAGGCCGTGGTTGGATTTTTGGGAACACCTTCGCCCTCTAGATGTCTCCTTCCAATCTCGTGTTGAGTTGAGGCAAGTGATCTACGCGCCTCTTCAAGCCCAAGTCCAGCTGCTTTCTCAAAATAGCTTAAAGCTTCTTCTTCAGATTTAGGTATACCATCTCCCTCAAGATACATATCAGCAATAGAGCATAGGGCTACAGCAATCCCTTTTCTTTCGTCAGGCTTAGCATATTTTACAGCTTGCTTAAATGACCTTAAAGCTTGGGTACCATTTTTTTTTCCAGTAAGTCCGTCTCTCAAGATTATTCCAATATTATACCAAGCTTGTGGAAAATTTTTCTTAGCGGCATTTTTAAAATTCACTAACGCTTCAGAAAAACGTTGATTCTTCATGTGTACGGTACCAAGGGCATATTGAGCTTCAGTCATACCTAAATCAGCGGCCTTTTCTAACCGCTTTAGGGCTTCAACGTGATCTTGACTACCATCCTCCGCACCTCGTAGCATCAAATAGATGTTGAATTGCGCACTTGCAAAGTTTTCCAATTCTTCATCCTTAGATAACTCTAATGCTCCGGCAAAATCCTCTTGCTCAAAGAGTTTACCAGCCATATTAAACAATACTTCAGCAGCTCTTTGCTGAGATTCCTTATGACCTAAAGCTGCAGCTTTTCTAAATAAATTCAAAGCTTCTATGTCACTTTGAGGAACGCCTACTCCATCTCTATACATTATACCCAAATTAGAATAAGAAATAGGGTAATCTAAAGCAGCTGCGAGTTTGAAGTACTTTAAAGCTTTGCTTTCACTCACAATGACTCCTTCACCAAATCGATGCATTACACCAAGATTATTATGTGCGTCAGGAGATCCTTGTTTAGCAGCCTTCTTAAAATACTCGCAAGCCAATTGAAATTCACCGTGTTCACGATACTTGAGACCTAAGTTATTCAGGATTTCAGGATCTTCTAGCTGTCCTTCATCAACTAACTTCTCTCCAATAAGAGATCTTCTACCATTTGGATTTTCATGTCTTTCCTCCATCGCGTGTGCCTGCCAACCCGCGCTCATGGAAGCCAATATAATGATTGAAGCAAAACCTAAACTCTTCTTAAAAGGTAAAATGTTAAACATCGCGACTCTCCTATTCGTATAGTTATAATCAAGGACGTATAGTTGATTCAAATTTTAAATGCAATAGACTTGTAAATAAAAAATCTCTCCAAAATCTTCTCTCTTATTCAGGTTGCTCCAGTCCTTGAGCGCTCAGCCAATCCTTTGCTGCGTCTATCCTTTGCTCCAACCAGTCCTCTTCATAATCCCTTTCTGCACCTTCATAAGGAAGAGTATTCAGCACAGCAATAAAGGCATCTTGATAAGCGATCCGCTGAGCTTGGGTGGTGCTCTGGTGACCATCATATTCTGCAATGCCTATTCGTTCGTCGTACGCTTCCGAAAGAACCGAGAGTCGGGGTAAAAATTGTTCCGACAAAAACTTACTTTTTGTTTCA
>Ga0307375_10005133_pt1 | contig 12348 bp, 16 predicted proteins | sample TR1MG_FD_202531 | JGI IMG/M metagenome (GOLD analysis project Ga0307375, IMG submission 202531) | Soil microbial communities from Risofladan, Vaasa, Finland - TR-1 | ecosystem: Environmental > Terrestrial > Soil > Coastal area > Acid sulfate soil | place: Finland: Risofladan, Vaasa | collected... | reverse complement strand
TCGGCTGGAGCGAGCACTTGCGCACGCGCTTCGCCGGGCATCCGATGAAGTCGGTGGTCGCGTCCTTTATCGATTCGACAGGCGCGGAATTCCACCGGCAGGGCGAATTCGTGGTGACGGCGACCGGTGTCGAGGGCGGCCTGATTTATGCCTTGTCCGCCCCTCTGCGCGATGAGATCGAGGCCAGCGGCTTTGCGGTTTTGCATCTCGATCTGGCGCCAGGCTGGGAGCAGCAACGCCTGATCGACGAGCTGTCGCGGCCACGGGGTTCGCGCTCGTTGTCCAGCCATCTCCAGAGCCGAGTGGGCATCAAGGGCGTGAAGGCTGCGCTGCTGCGCGAGGTGCTGCCGGCAACGGAGTTCGCTGATCCGCTTGGGCTGGCGGCGGCGATCAAGGCGCTGCCGCTGCGCCTCGTCATGCCGCGTCCTCTCGACGAGGCGATCAGCAGCGCGGGCGGCGTGGTCTTCGAAGCGCTCGACGAGCGCCTGATGATTCGCGATCAGCCCGGCGTGTTCTGCGCCGGCGAGATGCTCGACTGGGAAGCGCCGACCGGCGGCTATTTGCTCACCGCCTGTTTCGCCAGCGGGCGCGCTGCCGGTTCTGGGGTGCTGGCCTGGTTCGAAGCCGGGACGGACGGTAAGTAATTACTTCGCAGGCTACGAAACCGGCTCGAATTTATTTATAATCACGCCATGCTCTATTGGGAAAAACACGATCACGACCAGAACCAGCACCACTGGTACTGCGTCACCTTCGACCATGATCTGCTGGGCGACCTGGTGCTGATCAAGTCATGGGGAAACATCGGTCGGCGCGGCACCCGCAAAGAGAAGCAGGTGCTGCAATCCGCCGACGACCTGCGCGCCTGCCTGCAGGCTATCGGCGAACAGCGCGAAGCAGATGGCTACGCCGTGGCGGGCGTGGGCTGGTCGGGCTGATGCGGCTCATCCGCCACTCTTGAGCATATCCAGGGCGACAGCCTCGGCGACCTTGATGCCGTCCACCGCCGCCGAAAGAATTCCCCCCGCATAGCCCGCACCTTCTCCCGCAGGATAAAGCCCCACCGTATTCAAACTTTGGTAATTCTCGTTGCGCTTGATGCGGATCGGGGAAGACGTGCGCGTCTCGACCCCGGTCAGCACCGCATCGTGCATGGCAAACCCCTTGATCTGCTTGTCGAAGGCCGGCAGTGCTTCGCGTATCGCCTCGATGGCGTAATCCGGCAGGGCGCTGGAAAGGTCACACAAATGCACGCCGGGCATGTAGGACGGCTGCACCGAGCCGAAAGCCGTGGAAGGCTTGCCGGCGAGGAAATCGCCGACCAGCTGCCCCGGCGCGGAATAATTCTTGCCACCCAGTTCGAAGGCGCGCGCCTCCCACTGGCGCTGAAAGGCGATGCCCGCCAGCGGATCGCCGGGGTAATCGGCGGGCGTGATATCGACCACGATGCCGCTGTTGGCGTTGCGTTCGTTGCGCGAATACTGGCTCATGCCGTTGGTCACCACGCAGCCCGGCTCCGATGTGGCCGCGACCACCGTGCCGCCGGGGCACATGCAGAAACTGTAAACCGAGCGGCCATTGGCGCAGTGGTGCACCAGCTTGTAATCGGCGGCGCCCAGCAACGGGTTGCCGGCATTCTTGCCGAAGCGGCATTGGTCGATCAGCGACTGCGGATGCTCAATGCGGAAGCCGATGGAAAAAGGCTTGGCCTCGATATACACACCCCGGTCGTAAAGCATCTGGAAAGTGTCGCGCGCGCTGTGGCCGACTGCCAGCACCACATGCCCGGTGGCGATCTTTTCGCCGTTGTTGAGCACCACGCCGCGCACCTGCCCGTTGTCGATGTCGAGATCGTCTACCCGGCACTGGAAACGGATTTCCCCGCCGAGCGCTTCGATGGTCGAACGCATTTTTTCCACCATGCTCACCAGCCGGAAAGTGCCGATGTGGGGCTTGCTCACATACATGATCTCGGGCGGCGCGCCAGCCGTGACGAACTCCGTCAGCACCTTCTTGCCATAATGTCCGGGGTCCTTGATCTGGCTGTGGAGTTTGCCGTCGGAGAAGGTGCCTGCGCCGCCCTCGCCGAACTGCACGTTGGATTCCGGGTTGAGTTCGCCCTGCCGCCACAGGCCGAACGTGTCCTTGGTGCGCTCGCGCACCGCCTTGCCGCGCTCCAGGATGATCGGACGAAAACCCATCTGCGCCAGAATCAGCCCGGCAAACAGCCCTGCCGGGCCAGTGCCGATTACTACCGGCCTTGAGGCCAAGTTGTCTGGCGCCTGCGCGACAAAACGGTAGCGGGTGTCCGGCGACGGCGAAAGGCGCTTATCCTTTTTCGACCGCTTGAGTACGGCCTTTTCGTTCTTCAGCTCGACATCCAGCGTATAGACAAAAAGGATCGCCTCCGGTTTGCGGGCATCATGGCCGCGGCGGGCGATCGAATAGCCGGCCAGATCCTCCGCCCTGATGCCCAGCCGCTTGATGATGGCGGCGCGGATGGCATCTTCGGGGTGGTCGATGGGGAGTTTAATTTCAGTCAGTCGCAGCATGCGGGTAACGGCCAAGCCATGTTTGGAGCCGCCCATTGTAATGCGGTTCACGCCGGCCCGGTAGGGCGGAAAGCGCGTCTTCGCTTCTCCGTCAGCCCAGAAACGCTTCCTTCGAATTGAGATACGCGATTTCCTCTGCCGTGCTTTCCCGGCCGAGGATGGCGTTGCGGTGCGGAAAGCGGCCGAATTTCCGGATGAGTTCGCGATGGTGTTCGGCAAAGCGCAAGTTGCTTTCAAGGCGGGCTTCGCCAAACAGTTTTACCGAAAGCGCCTGATCCTCAAGATTCTCGCTGTGCATCAGCGGCATGTACAAGAAGGCGAGTTTTTCCGCCGGGATGGTCTTGTGGTAGCCCTTCGCCAGCGCGTATTTTGTCGCTTCGATGGCTTGATGCTCGGTCTTGAAGCTCCTGGCTTCGCCGCGAAACATGTTCAGCGGAAACTGGTCGAGGATAATGACCAGAGCCAGACAGCCTTCCGGATTATTCTTCCATTCATCCAGTTCGCCCCTGGCTGCGCTGGCCCACAGGGATTCATAGCGGTTGCGTATCTCAGTGTCCAGTTCCGGCGTTGAGGAAAACCAGCGCGAACGCATTTCTGCCGAATACCAGAATCCGATGATTTCTTCAGGCGTGATGTTAATGGTAAGCCTCCCGGCCTTTGTGCTGAACCAGAATCCACGGATTGACCACCACCGCCCACAGCGTGGCGTCGGCATCCAGCCATGCCTTGGCCTGGGCATCGGAAACTTTCTCGACCTGATGCGCCAGCAGCCACTGCTCGACTTGCGCCTTGTTGTCGTTGGAAATCTGCACGGCCACCTCGATCAGATCCAGCTCAGCATCAACCGCAATCACGCTGCCGGCAGCAAAAAAACGCAGCAACTCCGTCCACGCGATTTGGGAGGTTTCAAGATTCAGCTTGGCGCGGAGCATTTCGTCCGGATCGTCCGATGGATTCATGGGCAAAAACCCTGGTGGCGGGCGGGCCGTTCATCCGGAATCTCGCGGTAACAGAAACAGTCCGTCATGTGGTCGTTCACCATGCCGACTGCTTGCATGAAAGCATAGCAGATGGTCGGCCCGACGAAGTTGAATCCGCGTTTTTTCAGGTCCCGGCTCATCATCCCGGATTCCTTCGTTTGCGCCGGCAGCTCCGCCAAGGATTTCCATGCATTCTGGATGGGAGTGCCGCCAACGTAGCGCCAGAGAAACGCATCGAGCGAGCCATGCTCCCGCCGGATATCCAGAACGCCCTGCGCATTCCTGATGGCCGATTCGATCTTGAGCCGGTTCCGCACGATTCCGGGGTCGGCCAGCAGGCGCTCCACATCGCGTTGCGAATAGCTGGCGATGCGCTCGCAGTCGAAGGCGTGAAACGCCCGCCGGTAATTTTCCCGTTTCTTCAATATGGTCAGCCAGCTCAGGCCCGCTTGCGCGCCTTCCAGAACGAGAAATTCAAAGAGCCGCCGGTCGTCATGGACGGGGCGTCCCCATTCGTTATCGTGGTAGGCGACGTATAAAGGGTCGCTGCCGCACCATCCGCATCTTTTTTTCATATTGTTCGGGCGGCCAATGCGGCACTGGCCGGCGGAGCCTCCGGTTTCGCTGCCATCAGCCGCGCAGGGGAAGAAGCCGGGCCGCCGTCAGGCCTGGCGCAGCACATCGCAAGGGGCGCCGCGCAGGGCATTGCTGCCGGACATCGCATCAAAACATTCTCCGTCCATGGCTGCGTTATAGTTGACGTTCCGGCCGTCGCTCCACCAGCCATAGTGGGCCCACACCGTTCCTGCCGCGAGCCTGGGATTGATTTCGGCGCGGTAATACACCTCGCCGGTCGCGGTGCGAACCATGATCGAATCGCCGTGAGCGATGCCGCGAGCCGTCGCCACATCCGGAGCGAGCTCGGCCACGGGTTCGGGCTGGCGTTTCCGCAGGCTGTCAATCTGCCGGAACTGGCTGTGGCAATAGGCCGTGGTCTTGCCGCAGGTGAGGGTGAAGGGCAGCGCGGAATGGTCGGTAGGTGGCCGCCAGTCCGGCAGGGCCGCCTCCCCCAACCGGGCGAGCGCTTCAGACCACAGCGTGATGCGGGGGATGGGCGGCTCGGCGGTCAGGTTCGGCGCAGCAAGGCCACGGCGATGGGCGCGCAGGCTTGCCGCGTCCAGCCCGCTGGGAGCGAGGATATGGGCAAGCCCGGCTTCGGTGCTGCCGCCGAAAAAGGCATCGCTCAACCCAAGGGCCTGGGCGATGCCGAAAACGATCGCGGTGTCGGCGCGCGCTTCGCCGGGCGGACGCGCCACGGCCGGGCGCAGCTGGACGCAGGTTTCCGCGCTTTCGTCCACCATGAAGCCCGCTTGCAGCCCTTCGCGCTCCCAGCAAGAGGCGGCAGGCAGCAGCAGGTCTGCCCACCGTGCGGAGGGCGTTTCGAACAGTTCGCTCTGGACAAAAAAATCCAGCCTGGCCAGCGCCTCATCCGCATGGCGGGTGGCCGGCTTGGAAACCAGAAAATTGCCGCCAAAAGAAACCAGCGCCCGGATCGGGTAAGGTTGCCCCGAAACAATGGTATCAAACAGGTCGCGGCTGGTGATCCAGCCGCGGGAAGGCGGGCCCAGCGGACGTTCCTTGATGCCGAGGGTTTGCTCGCGGATGGCGGGGGTGACCTGATCAAAAGCCGCAATGTCGTTCAGCCGGGGTTTGGCGAACCAGCGGTTCCCTCCCGGCTTACCCAGGCTGCCGGTGAGGGCGTACAAAATGTTTATGGCGCGGGTGGCGGTGGTCGCCTGTCCCTGCTGGCAGGTGCCGGTCCAGGTATAAAGGCTGACCGGCTTCGCCGTGGCAATCAGCGCGGCGGCGCGGCGCAGATCATCCTCGGGAATGCCGGTTGCGGACGCAACCCGATCCGGCGGCCAAGCCGCAGCCTGACTGGCCAAGTGCTCGAGCACGGTTCCCCGTCCGTCCGGGACAAGAGAGAAGGCGTCGGAGTGCTGGCGCAGAAAATCAAGGTCGGCGCCACCCGAGGCCAGCAGAAGATGAATCAGGCCAAGGGCCAGCGCTGCATCCGTGCCGGGCTTGACCGCCAGCCAGATGTCGGCGCCATTGGCCAGCCCGCTCTTGCGCGGGTCGATGACGATAAGCTTCGCCCCGCGCCGTTGCGCGGCACGAATGCGCTCGGCATGGGCCAGCCAGGTGGCGGCAGGGTTGCTTCCCCACAACAAAATGGTGCTTGTATTGGCATAGTCCGGCATGCCGAGGCCGCTTCCCCAGGTCAGGGCGGGGCCAAAATCCCGGTGCCAGTTACAGTTTTCGGTGGCAAACACCAGATTCGGGCTGCCCCAAACATGGGCGAGGCGATGGATCCAGCCAAAGCTGTCGGCAATCGCCGTGCCGCTTGGCGTGGTGACCGCGAAGGCGGTGCCTTCCGGGCCGGCGGCGCGCAAGCGTTGGCCGGTCAGCGCCAGCGCCTCGTCCCAGCCGATGGGCCGCCAGCCCGGGTCGGGGTCGCCTTTCGGCCTGGTTCGCAGCAGGGGGGTCGTCAGCCGTTCGGGGTGGGCAACCAGCTCCGGCGCCGCCTTGGCTTTGATGCAAAGTGCTCGTCCGGTGGGGTGGTCGGGGTCGGGAGCCACGCCCACCAAAGTGCCGTCCTCGACCGTGGCCAGGCAGCCGCAGCGGGAGATGCACAGGGCGCAATAGGTGTGGAAAATTTCACGCGTCATTATGGTGGAATCCTATAACCACTTGATGCAGGGATCAATCCTTCGAAATATCTAATCATCCTGGGGAATATTTGCTAAGCATGAGCGAATGAATGCACATCGGAAAGGCGTTTGCCCAGAGAGATTTCTGCGGTCTTCAGATCGTAAGCCGCTTGCAGGTTAAGCCAGTATTGCGGCGACTGATCGAAAGCGCGGCCAAATAACAGCGCCAATTCTGCCGTCACGGGACGCGCGCCCTTGAGGACATGCGAAATCCGCATAGGCGATACCCCGATGGCACGGGCGAACTCCGCTTGCGAGATATCCATTTCATCCAGAATTTCGCCAAGGAACTCCCCTGGATGAATTGCAGGTAAACCATTCTTGACCATGTTATTTCTCCTCAATGGTAATCGACGATTTCAACGTCGTAAGCGTCGCCATTTTCAAAGCGGAAACACACGCGCCACTGGTCGTTAATGCGGATGCTCCACTGTCCGGCGCGGTCATGAGTCAGCGCTTCAAGCCTGTTGGAGGGCGGCAGGCACAAATCCTCAATGCGAGTGACCCCATCCAGTTGCATTAACCGCATCGCCGCACGTTTGAGAATTTCCGGGGGTAGTCGGCGCGATTTGCCCGTTGCAAAGAAATGTTCAGTTTCGGGGTCGGCGAATGTTTGAATCATGGAAAATCATAAACAAAATGTTTACGAATGTCAAGCGGGTAAATTACCCATGCAGCGAGCAAATAAACTGTTGGCCTGTATTTTTTTACAGGAATGCCGGATGCTATATTTTTCAGCTTACCTCATCGGCAATCATGGAGTCTGAACATCCCCGTTGATTGCGGTCCCCTCGTGGGGTGACGTGATAAAACGCTCAGGAAAATTCGAGTCTCAGGGTCTGTCCATCGACATCGTTTGGCGGGAATTGTTGGAATGTTAGAACTGACCCCGTTGGTGCTGAATGTGACATTGCTGCAACGTAGCTTTTGCCTAACGTAAAATTGAGGGGCAGCCCGCTTCTGGGCTGTCCCTCTCGAATGGCGGGTTGGGCTGCTGTTTACTTACTTGTGGTTTGTGCCACAGGTGGTACAGCAGGTGTCGCCAGACCAACAGCCTCACCAATCTTGCGGAGTACAACGGTAATGCTGTCCGGGTAATTGAATCCGGCACCTGTATTTCTGTCGACGAGATAACCAATGCCGCCTCCGGCAAGGATATTTCCCCAGACCGCTCCATTGCTCTTTGAGACAAGAGTTTCATGGCCGACTACATTGCCGTCTTTGCTACAATCAATTGCTAAATCGCCTGTGCTCTTATGAACCGTCACACTGCCCGGAGTCGTTACGAACCATTTCCCCGCATCGTTCATAAGCGTGCATCCAACCCCAGCAACTTCTTTGTTGTCTTGAATAGTTTGCACTGATACCGGTTGCATTTTTTCCCCCGCTATTGATGCACACCCTGTAACTGCGAGTAATGAGGCCATTGCGAGCAACTTGTTCATGTAACTTTCCCCTTTCTTCTATCGCGGCAAAAAAGGCGCTGCCGCACCGCCCAACGTTAAGTTGAGGGGCTGACGCGGGCTGCTTCGCGGCAGTCCCGCTCGAACGTTAGGTTGGGCATCATGGTGCGTATACCAGCTTGAGAATTGGCTTTCGACCAACAATATGCAACAGAATAAAAATTCTCCGCCCGTTTAACGCCTTGTGCCCCCAAGAAAAATAGTTTGCATCTGCAAAATGTAGCGTGTGTGTGGCATAAGGCTCTAATCGGCGGTCACCGGAATCGAAGTCAGCACTTTCAAGGGTTTCGAAAGTTCTTTGCGGCCAACGACCGGAACAATAGAGGAGCTCCCAGTACGCGATGATGAGTGGACGATTTGAGATGTTGCGGATAAGAACTTCATTGCCAATGCTTTCACTTCCAGTGAAGTTGTGGCTGACCTCAACTCGAAAGCGGTCTCGCCAGAGCTCAAGAAGCTTGACGATTGCAAGCAGCGTGGAGAGACCTGCGCCCCACCAAGCAATTAATATTGATCCAGATTCAGCAGCAGACATATGGTGATGCCCAACGTAAATTGGCTATAAATCGCTTGGAGTGAAAAATATATTTGGACCGCCACAATTAACAAAATAAGTGTTTGGTTTGCTGACACTTTTATCAGCATATTCAACATTTGCGCACTGTCCTGAATTTAGGAATTTTGTTGCACCTTTATAAAGTATTTTAATATCATTTTCGTTAAGACCATTTTCTCCGACTTTTGGGATGGCGTCTTTCAATATACGTGGGTCTGATTTAATTGCTGGTTGAGCAAGGTCGGATGGTCGCGTGGTTGAAAGTCCTTTAATTAGAACCCAACGAGCAACTTGTCCTTTTTTACCTTCGACTTCTCCGTCATAGTATTTAGAAACGCGCGCCCAGTTTCCTTTAACTTCCAGTACATCTACTTTTTGCTGCCGATATATTCGGTTTGTGACTTTTTCTTTTGGGTTTGGCGCTAATCGTTCTTCAAGTGCTGTTTCTTTTACAAAGTAAGAGCCAATTTTAAATTCCCCAGCAAATAAAGGATGTGTAAAGAACATGGCTAATAGCAGGATTGAAACTTTTTTCATTAGTGACTCCAATTTGATTTTAATGCCCAACGTGAATTGAGCAGCTTGGCTACAACCATGAATTCAGACTTTCCTCAATTTCATACCCGTGACGAAGTCTTCCAAGGTACCGTCAGGATGAACATTGACATGATTGCCGTTCAGCAATTTGTGCTCCTTACTTCCAGGAGTCCATTCTACTTGTTCATGCACTGGATTAGATGCAGTGAATTTAGTATGTACATTAATTTTGAATTGCTCGCCTTCTGAATTGACAGCGAGATAGGAATCCGTGATTTCAACCTTATGAGCCATTACTCCCTCCAATAAGAACTAAAAATTTACGTTATCTAATATGCCCAACGTGAAGCTAAAGGGCTGCGCGAGGGTCTAGCCGACGCTTTATCGGCCAGTCCCGCTCGAATGCTTCGTTAGGCAGGATGCGTGATTGCAATACCCAGTGCCCCCCTAAATAGTCAGGCGAACTAGAAGTCTCGTTGCCCAAATATTTCGCCAGTTTTAAGAACGTAATAGATGACTTTTTTAATCTCGAAGGGTATGGCTTCCTCGGTAATGCGATCCTCTTCTGGGGAGTTTATAGTAGGTGCCTTGAATTCTCCTGCCCCATTTACAATTTGTGTATGACTCACCTTGCCTACCAAAAGACTACATAACCCACGTGAATAAATTCCTGCTCCGTATGCCCTAATACTCTTGAGCATGCGTACCTTTTCTGTTGGCATGGTAATAGTGTCGTGGTACTCATAGTACCTCCCCCCCGTGTCTGAAGAGAGTACTGTATTGAATAGGGGGCTGGTATTTGGTATAGCTATAGAAATACTAGCTCCCGTCCTTCTTTCAACTTTAAGGGAGACCCCGTATGCATTGTTGCCTATGTAACTGCTTTTATTTATTGTTTCTGCCAAAACGTGCGTAAACCAGTCAGGGCTTGTTAGACTAGATGGCTGGAAAATTGGGCCGTAAAACTGAAAACTCTGTGTGTCAGCATCATATGTATCCCGACCACTATAACAGCCTCCGCTAAATGCATATAGATCAGCTTCCTTTATAGGCGAAAGTATCGCGTCAGTGTTCGCCACCCTTTGATTGAACTCTTCCGAGGTTTCGAAATCCTTTTTCTGAAATTCAGCGACCTTGGATTTGAAAAGCTTGAAGAATTTTTTTGCATCTAGTCCTGCGTAGCCAGCTGGTAGCTGGTCAGCTTCCAAAACAAAAGCTGTAGGCTTCCAGCTCTTAGTGTCGGCTTTCTTCTTATTATTTTGATCGGCAATCGCGAGTGAGCTAATTAAAAGGCATGTGAGCAATAAGGCAGTGCGTTTCATAATGAAGATAACTCCAATATTAAAGTACGGTCGGATGAGTGGCCCAACGTAAAAGTAAGGGGCTGCGCGCTTTTGCGCAGCCCCGCTTGACTGCCGGGTTGGGCAATGCGTTATGAGCCAAAAATTGATTTTTTAACCGCTTCACTAACAACGTCAACCAATATGGATTTCATTCCATCGTAAGCTTCTGTTCCTGCCTTTTTCATCAGCTTCTTGAATCGAGTTTCTGCGACAATCGTTTTGGGAGTATTCCTGACAAGATCGGGAAAGCTATCTTTGAGTTGCTGCTTTTCTTCCTGACTTAAACCTTCCAATTCGTCTGCAAGTTCGGATGCTGCCTCAAGACCGCTGACTGTCCACGGGAAGGGTTTTCCGCAGTTAAAGCAGTAAGCGGGCTTGTTATAGTCAAAAAAACCGATGACTCCGGGCACTTGGTAGTAACCCCGAATGGTTGTATTGCATTCCGGGCAGGCTGCGATCGTTTGTGCCCCGCACTCAGTGCAATGCTTCTGATTAGATTGTGGCGATGAAGCCGCCATCGTGTTCACAACATGCCCATTTAGGCAGATTTGCGCAGTGTCGTAATAGCTATCGCTCATTGTGTGTCCTTAGTATGCCCAACGCCGAGCTAAAGGGCGCCAATGGAGCGCAGCGGAATTGGCGTCCATTTTGAGCGCCGTGTTAGAGTGTGATTTCTGCATGGACGCTCCATACATATTCAGTGATTACGACCTAAATACATTGGGTGAATTAATGGAGCGACCAAAATCTCGGTGGTTTTTCTCCGATTTTCCCAGCATTTTTATTGCACTGTCGTATCGATCCCAGTGGTTACAGCACTTCTCGCCTTGGCCAAAGAAATGGTCTTCAGTAAAGAACACATCACACGCAGAGCAATAAAAGCGAGACGGGTCACCTTCCATTTGGTCGCCATGAATATAGTGTCTTTCTTTTATCATGCTCTATCTCCTATTCACTCTAACGTTTGACATAACCGGCTGGCGCGGCTTTATCGCGCCAGTCCGTGTTGATGGATGGGTTGGGTGTCTTTGAAGCACCAATGCCAAGGCTCATATTGGTAACCACAGTTATTGCCAATGGGATAAGAGAGATAATAGCCAAATTCTGCGGCGCGCGCACTGAGCCAAGCAAACGCAGCGGTTTGCTCGAACTCAACTTCAAGCGCACGGCAACCGGGGGTTGATACGTCAATGGCTCGGCCAGTGTGGTGCTCGCTAAATCCTGGCGGGGCACAAACGGTGAGAATATCTTCGACGGCCACCCCAGTTTCAAGCTTCCGGCGAACTATCTCGGTTTGTCGGTCGATGCTGCGAAAGGCTGAGACGATGAATAGAGCGATGCCATCAACGAGCGCCGCAGCCTTGAGACGACGCCATGCTTCGGCAGCAGCTGGGGCAAGTAGATGATCTCTGCCGTCCGCTCCAACTTCGGCACTTTCGAGGCTCGTCGCTTCCTCGCACTCTCGCAAGCCGCGTGCGGCTAACAGTTCGCTCGATATTCCAAGTGCAACAAGGTGCGAGTGCATGCGGATCAAGACGCCCAACGTTGAGGTAAGGGGCGGGCGGCTTCTCGCCCGTCCCTCTTGACCGTAAGGTTGGGCATCTTACCAACCTGCTCGCTTACCGAGCCTTTCCAAGGCAACTTCACGACCGTGCTCACCGAGGAAAGATGAAAGAATGTCTGGCAAACGCACAACCCGTCCCCGTGCTCCCCAAGTGCCATCGGGGACTTCGGCTGTAATCACCCACACACGCCCCTTAACATCCTCTAGCTGTCCATTCTCGGCTTTGGCAACCGCCTCGGTTATTTCTGCGGTGATGGCTTGACGACGATCACTGTCGAACTGGCCTTCCGGCACCGAGACGATGAAGCGGTAGCGAGGCGCAGTGGCTGGCGCACCAGCGACAAAAACTTGTGGCCGATGAACGAATATCCATGCGGCGTTTCTCCCCCGTTCGTTTGATGAATCTCCAATTTCGTGTTTGACCACCAGATCGGTCACATTGCTAAATAATTCTTGCTCAGCTTGTGGCGTCAAGGCATTTTCTGGAATGAACGCATCAATCATTGGCATAGTGAGGTTTCTCCTTTTTCATTAACATTAATAGTTCAATATTATTGCAAACTTGGCCTGTGATGCCCAACG
>Ga0307375_10005132_pt1 | contig 12350 bp, 13 predicted proteins | sample TR1MG_FD_202531 | JGI IMG/M metagenome (GOLD analysis project Ga0307375, IMG submission 202531) | Soil microbial communities from Risofladan, Vaasa, Finland - TR-1 | ecosystem: Environmental > Terrestrial > Soil > Coastal area > Acid sulfate soil | place: Finland: Risofladan, Vaasa | collected... | reverse complement strand
CGCAGACATGCGCGCCGTGCTCGCCGACACCGAGCAATTGCTCAAGGCCGTCATCGGCCAGTCCGGCGAAAAGCTGGCCGCGCTGCAACCGCGAATCGAAGAAAACGTGCGCAAGGCCAAAGCGCAGTTGGCCGAATTCGAGCAGAGCGCGCGCGAGCGCGCGACTGCCACGGTGAAAATGACCGACGACTACGCCCACGAGCATCCCTGGAGAATCGCCGGCACCAGCGCCCTGGTCGGCGTCGCCCTCGGCTTGCTCATCGGCCGGCGCTAGCCGCTACCGGCCTGCCGCCCAACGCCCGTCTGGAAAGTCGTCATTCCGAGCGGCGCGGGGAACCTGCTTTTCTTAGAGCGCAGGAAGCAGATTCCTCGGGCGGAGCCTGCCCCGAGCGCAGTCGAGGGGCCCTCGGAGTGACATATTATTCGGAGGGCTTCGAAATGCCGGCGCGCTGGCTCAAGCGCCGTGCGGCTGTCCTTACAGTCCCAAGCCGCTCCAGAGTTCGTCCACGCGCCGCTTCACTGCCGCATCCATCGAAATCGGTGTGCCCCAGCCGCGGCTGGTCTCACCCGGCCATTTGTTGGTCGCGTCTATGCCCATTTTCGAGCCCAGGCCCGACACCGGGCTGGCGAAGTCGAGATAGTCGATGGGGGTGTTCTCCGCCAGCAGCGTGTCGCGCGCGGGATCGACGCGCGTAACCAGCGCCCACACCACTTCCTTCCACTCGCGGATATTCACATCGTCGTCGGTCACGATGATGAATTTGGTGTACATGAACTGGCGCAGGAAACTCCAGATGCCGAACATCACGCGCTTGGCGTGGCCGGGGTACTGCTTGCGCATGCTCACCACGGCGAGCCGGTAGGAACAGCCCTCTGGCGGCAGGTAGAAGTCGGTGATTTCCGGGTACTGCTTTTGCAGCAGCGGCACAAACACCTCGTTCAGCGCCACGGCCAGTATCGCCGGCTCATCCGGCGGCTTGCCGGTGAAGGTGCTGTGGTAGATCGGATCGCGCCGCATGCTGATGCGCTCGATGGTGAACACCGGAAAGCGCTCCTGCTCGTTGTAGTAGCCGGTGTGATCGCCAAACGGCCCTTCCAGGGCCGATTGGTAGGTTGTTGACCCGCCTGCGGCGGCAGGACCTTCAAGTGCAGTTTCCTCCACCTGAATCGACCCCTCCAGCACGATCTCCGCGCTCGCCGGCACCTGCAGCTCGCTGCCCAGGCATTTCACCAGCTCCGTCTTCGCGCCGCGCAACAAACCCGCGAACTGGTACTCGGAGATCGCATCGGGCACCGGCGTCACCGCGGCCAGCATGGTGGCCGGGTCCGCGCCTAGCGCCACGGCGACCGGGAACGGCTCGCCCGGATGCTGCAGACCATGATCGCGGAAATCGAGCGCGCCGCCGCGCTGCGCCAGCCAGCGCATGATGACCTTGTTCGGCGCGATCACCTGCTGGCGGTAGATGCCCAGGTTCTGCCGCGACTTCTGCGGCCCGCGCGTGACCGTGAGTCCCCAGGTGATCAGCGGCCCGACGTCGCCCGGCCAGCAGGTCTGGATCGGCAAGCGCGAAAGGTCCACATCCTTGCCTTCCCACACGATCTCCTGGCAGGGCGCGCTGTCCTGCACCTTGGGCGCCATGTTGAGCACCTGCTTCAGCACCGGCAGCTTGTCCCAGGCGTCTTTCAGCCCCTTGGGCGGATCCGGCTCCTTCAAGTAGGCGAGCAGCTTGCCGACTTCGCGCAGCGCCGCCACCGATTCCTCGCCCATGCCGAGCGCTACGCGCCGCGGCGTGCCGAACAGATTCGCCAGCACCGGCATGCGCGGCCGGCCGTTCGCGCCATCGTAGCCCTTGGGGTGTTCGAACAGAATCGCCGGTCCGCCGGCCTTGAGCACGCGGTCGCAGATTTCGGTCATCTCCAGGCGCGGATCGACTTCGGCTGCGACGCGCTTCAGTTCGCCCTGTTGTTCGAGTTGCGCGATGAAGTCGCGCAGATCCTTGTAGCGCATGGCTGAGAGTCCCGTTTTTCTGTGCGCGGATGCAAATGCAGTTTCGGCGCGCCGGCGCTATGTTAGACCTTCCCGCCGAAACGAGCCATAAGGACACGGCCAATCGCGAAGACCAGTCCACAGGCTTCGCTTGCTGTTGTTGTTGTGGGAGCGGCTCCCTCGCCCTGACAGCTGCCATGATCCAGCACCCATCGGCCCGGGGGCGGGCCTCCCACAAACCCTGTAGGAGGGGCGCCCTCGCCCCGACAGCTGCCATGATCAAGCACCCGATCGGCCCGAGGGCGGGGCTCCCACAAAGCTCGCCGCTCAGCGCAAGGCGTAATTCGCGGCGATGCCGGCGAAGATGACCCCGCCGACCCAGTTGTTGTGCAGGAACGCCTTGAAGCAGCCTTCGCGCGTGCGCGCGCGTATCAGCGTGTAGTGATACAGCATGAGCAGCGCCGCCGCGCCCAGGCCCAGATAGTAATACACGCCGAAGTGCAGGCGCATGCCAAGCATCACCAATACCGCAAGCACGGCCGCGTAGCAAAGCATCACCGCGGCGACGTCATAGCGTCCCAGCGTTATGGCGGACGTCCTGATGCCTATCCTGAGATCGTCGTCGCGGTCGACCATCGCGTACTCGGTGTCGTAGGCGATGGCCCAGAAGATGTTCGCCAGCAGCAGCCACCAGCACAGCGGCGGCAGGGAGTTGGACACGGCTGCGAACGCCATTGGAATGCCGAAGCCGAAGGCCACGCCCAGATAGGCCTGCGGCACCGACAGAAAGCGTTTGGTGAACGGATAGCTCGCGGCCAGCGCCAGCGCGACGAAAGACAGCGCGATCGCGAAGCGGTTGAGCGCGAGCACCAGGCAGAATGCGAGCAGCGTCACCACACTCGCCAGCCACAGCCCCTCTTTCACGCTCACCAGGCCGGCCGCGATCGGGCGGTCGCGCGTGCGCTTGACGTGCGCGTCGAAATTGCGGTCGGCGAGGTCGTTCATGACGCAGCCGGCCGAGCGCATCAGCAGCGTGCCGATGCAGAATATCAAGGTCAACGCCCATCCGGGCCGGCCGCTGGAGGCGATCCACAGCGCCCACAGCGTCGGCCACAACAACAGCAGCGTGCCGATCGGCTTGTGCAGCCGCATCAGCCTTCCATAGAGGTCCAGCCGCTGCCTGATCCGCGCGAGTTTCATATGCTCAAACTTTCATCAATTCGCTTCTTCCCGCGAGCCAGCGCTCCAAGTGGCGCTCGGCGTACTGCGGGTGCTGCCGCAGCAGTTGCGGCGCCAAATCGCGCGCCGTCTCGAGCAGGTCTAGGTCGCGCTCGAGGTCGGCGAAGCGCAGCAGCGGCGCGCCGCTTTGGCGCACGCCCAGGTACTCGCCCGGCCCGCGCAGCAGCAGGTCCTGGCGTGCGATTTCGAATCCGTCGCCGCTTTCATACACCGCCTTGAGCCGGGCCCGCGCGATCTCGCCCAGCGGCTTCTGGTACAACAGAATGCAGGCGCTGTCGGCCACGCCACGTCCGACCCGGCCGCGCAGCTGGTGCAACTGCGCCAGGCCGAAGCGCTCGGCGTGCTCGATGATCATGAGCGAGGCATTGGGCACGTCGACGCCGACCTCGATGACCGTGGTCGCCACCAGCAGCTGGATTTTACCCGCGCTGAAGTCGGCCATCACCGCCGCCTTCTCCGCCGCCGCGAGACGGCCGTGCACCAGCCCCACTCTGAGCTCCGCGAATTCGGCAGCGAGACGCGCATGGGTGTCGAGCACGTTCTGCAATTGCAGCGCCTCCACCTGCCTGCGGCCCGGCCGCCGGCCCGCCGCGCGCGCCTCGCCCGCGGGAGCGTCGTCCGCGAGGCCGTTGTCCTCGATCAGCGGACATACCCAGTAGGCCTGGCGCCCGGCGCGGCAGGCATCGCGCACCCGCGCGAGCACTTCGTCGCGGCGCTCCGCGGCGATCAGCTTGGTCGTGACCGGCTTTCTGCCCGGCGGCAATTCGTCGATCAGCGACACGTCCAAGTCGGCGAAATAGCTCATCGACAGCGTGCGCGGGATCGGCGTCGCGCTCATCATCAACTGGTGCGGCTCGGCGTTGCGCGCGTTCCCGCTGCCCGAACCCTTGCTGTCCGAACCCTTGCTGTCCGAACCCTTGGCGCGCAGCGCGAGGCGCTGCTCGACGCCGAAGCGGTGCTGCTCGTCGACGATCGCGAGGCCCAGAGCCTCGAAGGCTATGCCCTGCTGGAACAATGCATGCGTGCCCACCGCCACCCGCGTCGCACCCGAGGCGATATCCGCCGCGGCTGCGGCGCGCTGTTTTTTCTTCTGACCGCCCGAAAGCCAGCCGAGTCTCACGCCCAGGGGCGCAAGCCATTCGGAGAATTTGCGGTAGTGCTGCTCGGCGAGGATTTCGGTGGGCGCCATGACTGCGGCCTGCAGGCCGTTTTCCACCGTGCGCAGCGCCGCGAGCGCCGCCACCACGGTCTTGCCGCTGCCGACATCGCCCTGCAGCAGCCGGTGCATCGGATGCGCCTCGCCGAGATCGCGTTCGATCTCGGCCCAGGCCCGGCTTTGTGCGCGCGTCAGCCGGAACGGCAGCTGCTTGAGCAAACCCGCGGTCAGCGCGCCCGCTGTCTTCAGCGCCGGCGCGGTCCTGCTCTTGCGCTCGCGGTAATGCAGGCGCATCGAAAGCTGCTGCGCCAGCAGTTCGTCCAGCTTCATGCGCCGCCACGCGGGATGGCTGCGCCCGGTGAGCGCGCGCGCATCGTCGCCGGGCCGCGGCCGATGCAAGGCGTCGATGGCGTCGCGAAACGCAGGCAGACCCAGGCGTTCGGCGATCTCCCGCGGCAGCGTCTCGTCGAGTTCGCATTTTGCCAGTGCCTGCGCGATGAGGCGGCGCAAGGCCGCCTGCGGCAAGCCGGCGGTGGTCGGATAGATCGGCGTCAGCGCCTCGGGCAGCGGCGTGTCGGCGCGCACCATGCGATAGCGCGGATGTATCATCTCGGCGCCGAAAAAACCCGGCCGCACTTCGCCGAACGCGCGCACGCGCGTGCCCGCGACCAGCGCCTTCGCCTGGCTGCCGTAGAAATTGAGGAAGCGCATGTAGAGCAGGCCGCTGTCGTCGGTGATCTTGCACACGAGCTGACGCCGCGGACGATAGGCGATCTGACTCTCGATCACCGTGCCTTCGACCTGCACCGGCACGCCCTCGTGCGCCGCTGCGATCGGCGTGAGCCGGGTCTCGTCCTCGTAGCGCAGCGGCAGATGCAGCACCAGATCGAATTCGCGGCGGATGCCGAGCTTTGCGAGTTTCGCCTTCAGCGAGGAGGGGGCGGACTGGGCCGGGGACGGTTCCGGCTTACGCGGCCGGGCACGGCCGACGGCGGCTGCGCGCACGGTCCTGGCCCTCACTCCCGGCTCTTCACTCAATTACCAGTATCGCATCGGCTTCGACCAGCGCGCCGCGCGGCAGCGACGCCACGCCGACCGCGGCGCGCGCCGGATACGGCTGGACGAAATAGGCGGCCATGGCCTCGTTGACTTTGGCGAAATGGGCGAGATCAGTGAGGTAGACCGTCACCTTCGCGGCAGCGTCCAGCGACGCCCCGGCGGCCGCGGCCACCGCCTTCAGATTGTCGAATACGCGCTTGATCTGCGCGTCGATGCCTTCTGCCAGCTGCATCGTCGCAGGGTCGAGGCCGATCTGGCCAGAAAGATAGATCGTGTCGCCGCAGCGCACCGCCTGCGAGTACGTGCCGATGGCGCTTGGTGCATCAGATGTGGCTATCACCGCTTTGGGCATGGCTGTGTTGGTTCCCTGAAAGTTGGGTGTGCGAAACGGGCCTATAATTCCTGCCCGGACGCGGATTGTTTCCCGCGACGGCCTCATCTTACAATGACCTCAGCTGCCATCGCCAATCTGCAAAAGCTCGTCGGCACAGCGCGCGACGGTGCGTTGCTGCGTTTTTCCCTCGGCAACGAATACCTGAAGGCCGGCGACGCCGACAACGCGCGGCTGCAGTTGGCCGAAGCGGTGGCGCGCGACCCGGCCTATTCGGCGGCGTGGAAACTGCTCGGCAAGGCGCTTACCGAACTGGGGCAATTGCAGGCGGCGCTGGATGCCTACCGCCAGGGCATCAGCGTGGCCGAGACCAAGGGCGACAAGCAGGCGGCGAAGGAAATGACGGTTTTCGCGCGGCGCATCGAGAAGCAGCTCGAACCCGGCCGGTCGCCCTGACAGCGCGCATCCTGCGCGTCGGCACCGCCTGCAAAATGGTAATCTTGCCGGTGAGGATTCGTCCGGATATCGAGAAAGGGGAAACTTCATGACGCTGGTAACGAAATCGGTGCTGGTCACCGCCGTCCTCGGTTTGCTGCTGGTCTATTTCGAGTGGAACATGATGCGCAAGAAGAAGGGGGGGATTACCCCCGCCGACAAGCGAAACCTGCGCGACCTGGTCTTTCTCACGGTCGGCGCCTGCGCCATGGTGGCGTTTGCCGTCGCGAATTTGTTCTAGATCCGGGAATGTCCTGCAGCAAGCTCCTGATATGCGACGACCATCCGCCGATCCGCGCGGCGGTGGCCTATATCGCGAGGGGGCTGAACCCGGATATCCGCGTCCTCGAGGCCGGTAACAGCGACGAGGCACTGGCCCTGCTTGAAACGCATCCCGACATCGAAATGCTGTTGCTGGACCTGCACCTGCCCGGCATGAGCGGCTTCGATCTGCTGTCGAACCTCAAACTCAGCTTTCCGTCCCTGCCCGTGGTGGTGCTCTCCTCCGACGAATCGCGCGCCAGCGTGATCGATGCGCTCGAGCGCGGCGCAACCGGATACATCTGCAAGTCCTCGCCCACGGATTTGCTGGCGAAATTTCTCGAGCATGCGCTCAAGGGCAACATCGCGCTGCCGACCAACCTCGCCGGCGGCGCGCAAGCAGACTCTGCCGGAGACGGCACGGCGGCGCCGCAAGGTCTCGCCGGCCTGGGGCTCTCGCCCCGACAGATCGACGTGCTTGCCTGCCTGTTGCGCGGCATGTCGAACAAGCAAATCTGCCGCGAGCTCGCACTGGCCGAGGGTACGGTCAAGAACCACGCCATTGCCATATTCCGCGCGCTCAAGGTCAACAACCGCGCGCAGGCAGTCATCGAAGCGAGCCGGCGCGGCCTGCCGGTCGGCGGCTGGCGCAGCTAGTGTGAAATCGGCGATTCGGTACTCACGCTGACGCGCGTGCCTTTTCCAGGCATCGATTCGATCCGCCAGCGGCAGCCAATGGCCTCTGCCCTCTCCTGCATCGACAGCAGGCCGAAGCCGGTTTTTTTCCCGTTGACGCCGGCGAGGTCGATGCCGACGCCGTCATCGGTGACGCTCAACAGCAGATGTTCCGTATCGTTATCGAGCTCGATCGCGACCGCGCGCGCCCGCGCATGTTTGGCGCAATTGGTCAGCGCTTCCTGCGCGATGCGGAACAGCGCAATTTTCTTCTCCGGCGGCAGCCGCCTGGCCAAATTCCCACCCCTCACCTGGACCGCGATGCCGGTGCTGCCCTCGAACCTGCGCGCGTAGTCTTCCAGCGCCGACAGCAGGCCGCGCTCCTCCAGCAGCAAAGGGCGCAGATCGACGCTGATGTCCTTGACGCTGTTCTTGGCCTCGTCGATCTGCGCGATGACATCGGACAAGCGCCGTTGCCAGCCGGCGGCATTGCTGTGCGGCAGTTGCCTTTGCAGCAGCGCGAGGTTGAGCCCGATCGCCGCGAGGTTGGAGCACACCCCGTCGTGCAGCTCCGCCGCCAGCCGCCGCCGCTCGATCTCCTGCGCCTCGCCCAGGCGGCGCGCCATGTTCTGCAGGCGTTCCGCAAGCTTCAACGCCGCCTGCTCCGCGTGCCGGCGCTCCACGACCTCGGCCTGCAGCGCCTCGTTGGCCACGCTGAGCTCGGCGGTGCGCTCCTGTACCCGCCGCTCCAGATCCTCGTTGAGCCTGCGGGTTTGCTCGTCCGCGCGCACCTGGTCGTCGATGTCCAGGATAAAACTTACGACCCCGGCGATCGCGCCGTCGGCATCGTAAAACGGAACCTTCGAGATGAGTAACCAGATCTCTTTCCCGCCCCTGAAGCCTGAGGACTTGAGCACCTGCCCCAGCATGGGTTTTCCGGTTCGGATGACTTCCAGATCGAAATTGCGCACCCGCCGGGCAGCCTCCTCGGTGCGCACCACGTCGGAAGTCCTCATGCCGATGATCTTTTCGGCGGGCAAACCGACGGATTCGGCAAATGCCGCATTCACCCTCACGTGGCGATCGTCCTTGTCCTTGTGCGTGATCATTACGGGCGCCGCGTCGATGATCGCGTGGTAGTCCCTGCGCTCTTTCTCCAGCGCCGCCAGCGCCTGCACGCGCTCGGTGATGTCCTGCGCCGCGCCGACGTAGCGCACTATCTCCCCGGTTTCCGCGCGCACCGGAAAGCCGCGGTCCCAAATCCATCGCAGCGATCCGTCGGGCAAAAGAATCCGGTATTCGCGGTCGAACCGGTTTCCGGTTTTTCGCGCGGCCTTCAGTTCGGCCATCACCCGCTCCCGATCCTCCGGATGAAGGCTGTCCGCAAACGACCACGGGTTTTCCTGCAGACTTCGACGCGGACGACCCCAGATGCGGTCGTAGGCCGGGCTGATATACAGCGCCAGGTCTCCCGTGAGTTCAGCCGACCATACGACCTCATCTATGGTCTCTGCGATCAGCCTGAACTGCTCTTCGCTACGGCGCAGCTCGGCCTCGAGCCGGATGCGCGTGCGTTTGGCGTTCTCCCGGTCGCGCTGTCTGGCGGCGAGCAACAGCGCGACCGTCAGCAGCAGCGCCGTAGCCAGAAAGCCTGCGGCCAAGTAGCCGGTGCGCTCGGCGCGGTACGGCGCCAAAATGGTAGACAGCGCCTGGCCGGCGTACACGGTCAAGGGGTAGTCGGGCACTTTCTGGTAGCGATACAAGCGCTCGACACCATCGCTCAACGCCTTGCCGAGGTGTCCGCCCGCAGGCGGGTCGTCCGGGCCGAGGCCCGGTATCCCGGCCAGCGAAATACGCACCGATTTGGCCAGGCCGTGCGCACTCGCGATGATCCGCCCGTCGGTGCGCACCAGGGTGATGCGCGACCCGCCGCCGAGGTCGATGTCGTTGTAGATCCGCTCCAGTGCCGGGGGCCGCTCGGACAGCCCGATCACGCCGGCGAAGCGCCCGCGGCTGTCATATATCGGCCTGGTGAACGTGATCGCCCGTTGGTTCAACGCCGGAAAGAATATGGGCGCGCTGATGTGCAATCCCCTCTGGCCGAACTCCTCGTGTGCCTGGAAAAACGGTCGGTCCGAGACGCTGCTGTCGCGCATTCCTGGCAAGCTGCTGTAGACAATCCGGCCGTCCGCGGCGGCCACGAAGACCTGGGAAACGCTTTCGCGCTTAAGCTCTTTTTCCTCGCGCGCGACATGCGCGCCAAAGGGCACGGCGCCTTCTACCCAGTCTGCCTGCAGATGCACCAGCACGATGTCGATCGCCCGCACCGAGGACGAAATATGCTCTGCCAGACTGCGCGCAAGGTTGCGCCCCTCGGTGTTCGCCCTGGCGAGCACCTCGCGCCGGGCCGTGTGCAGCCCGGCCGCGATCGCCGCCCACAGCAGCAGCGCCACCAGGCCGGCGGCGGCGAAGATCGACATTTCGCTGCGGTTCATTTTGTCGAGACGCATGCGCCGGCCTCCCCCAGAGCAGGTGTTCCAGCCGATCTGCCTAAGATCGGATCACCACCTTACCAGAGCCCGGCGCTTTAGGGAAAAATGCGCCGCCCAGCCGATGCCGGCTGCGTGCGTCAGCGGGCGCGGCGCATGCGCCTACTCTTCCCGTACTTGTATCGCCTCCACGCGCACCCGCGCCGTTCCCTTGCGGTAGAACCCGAGCCTCTTGGCGGCACCCATGCTGAGATCGATAATCCTCTCGCCCGACTTCGGATTGTGCACGCTCGGGAATGGCCCGCGGTCGTTCACGCGCACGATGACGGATTTCCCGTTCTCGAGGTCCGTCACCTTTACGAACATGGGGATCGGCAGATATTTGTGCGCCGCCGACAGGCCGTTGGGATTGAACTCCTCACCGTCCGCGGTCATCCTCCCGCTTTCATAGCCGTACCACGATGCCAGGCCCTCTTCCCGGTAATGCTTTGCCTGCTCGACCGACATCGGCACGTAACGCCTGCCGCCGACCACATAGGGCGCGGTCTTCACCTTGCCCTGCTGGATCGCCTCCCTCACTGGAAGGCCATCCATGCTCTGGATTTCTTCGTGGGTCAGCGCCCAGTTGATGGGCGCCTTGACCACCTCGAAGGTGAATTGGCCAATCTTGTAGATGGTTTTGGTGGTTCCGGCGACGACCACATAGGTCTTTTTCACCACCCACACGCTGCCGTTGAACACATCCTTCACCGCATGATAAGGCACCGTGACCACGGCGCAGCCGTTCGCAAGCGCTGCTGCCGCCAAGAAAACCAGGGCCGCCCGGAGTCGTCGCATATGCAATCGCCTGATTATCGCGTCGATCTAACGCCGCACTATCGCGGAACTTCGCGCCGCTTGCAAGGCGATGCGGTTCGGGCCGGCCCCGACGCGGGAGCGGCCCCGCGATCGTTTTCTCCGTCGGCGATGGCGCGCCTGCGGCGCTTGTTGCATTTTGAAACAAATCCTTACTTCTTCGACGGCGCGAACTTGATACCTTGAACACTCTGATCAGCCGATCATCTTGCACGTCCATTTTGGAGGTAACAATGAACAAGCTACTTGGTACTGCTTTGGTTTCCGTCTTTCTCGCAGCGACTTCCGCACCGGCGGCGTTTGCTCAAACGGCTCCGGCTGCAAATGCCCCCTCGGCTTCCCGCCCGGCGCATCGATTCATGGAACGTCCTTTCTGGGGGCCCACCGAGCGCGTCGAAGCGCGCCTGGCTTACCAGAAGACGGCATTGAAAATCACCGACGCACAGCAGCCGCAGTGGGACGCTTACGCCAATTTCGCGCGCAAGCGTGCGCAGGAAATGGAGCAGCGCTTCAGGACGATGCGCCCGGACAGACATTGGCATGAAGGACACCAACGACACAATGCGATCGAGCGTCTGGAGAGAAAGCAGTCATTCCTCGCAGACGCGGTTACGCGAATCAATGCCTTACTGGCCGTGGAGAAGCCGCTTTACGCCGCCCTGTCGCCCGAGCAACGCAAGATCGCGGATCTGGTGCTGAATCCGCGTCTTCATGCGATGGAGCGCCGATTCGGGCATCGCCATGGCGGGTTCGAGCGGGGCTGGTCGCGCGGATGATCCAGGCGGCGGCGATAGATTTGCCGAAACCGCGGCGCCCTGTTAAGGTCGGGCGCAGATGAATATCGCAAGCAGCGCGGGTGTTTTATCGCTCGCTTTATGTATAAATGGTTGTGCGGTGGCGGCGGTTGCGGGCGCCGCCGCGAACGTGGCATCGACGGCGGTCAGCGTCGGCGCCACTGTGATCGGAACGACCGCGGACGTAGCGGCCGCGGGAGTGCACGCGGTGGTGAAAACGGTCGGTCCGGACTAGCAGAGTCAGGCGCGGGACGGGTGAAGGCATCAGCCCCGGTTGAATGCCGCGCTTCTCGTAAAACAGCGGCACCGTTGCGCCATCGTCCATTGACTGCTGGAAGTTGTATTCCGACACGTAATCGTCGAACCACGCATTGGTCTTCCGCTCGCGCCCCAACAGCGGCGTGCGGGTAAAGGCGAGGTACTGCGCCTTGGGCAGTCCCGCCCGCATGTTCTCGGATTAGGAGCCTACTGGTCCCAAAGTCCCGACTGCCACCAGTAGTTCTTTGCTCACCGCGATCAGTTCCTTGATTAGCTGCTCGTCATCAAAATTTTGACCGTCATAAAGCGCAGCATTTCGTTTTTGGTGGCAGTCGTCCAGGAATCGCCACTTAGCTGTTGAGAAGGACACCGTTTGGCCCAGAACCTGAAAAACGATATAGCGTGCCTCCGAACGGAAGCCATGCCAGCGAAGGGCCGCCAGGGCGAGAGAATGGGCCGCGTCGTATGCGAGAATGAAGCGACTGTCGGGGACAGCGCAGGATTCTCGGCATCGGGCAACTTGCGCTTCGCCGACCTCACCAGTCCGTCGAACTCGGCCTGGTTTGGCGGTTCAGCTTTGAGCTTGCCGACTTTTTGCAGGTTCTGGAGCTGTTCCTGAGCGGGTGACATCCTCGTTTCCTAAGAGAACAATTTTCGGCTGATTAAGAACGCGGGCGACGAAATGATTGTCGCCCTCTGTCTTCTTACGGAAATCCTCCGCGGAGTAAAGAGTGGGGCTCACCTTGCGGCC
>Ga0307375_10005131_pt1 | contig 12351 bp, 16 predicted proteins | sample TR1MG_FD_202531 | JGI IMG/M metagenome (GOLD analysis project Ga0307375, IMG submission 202531) | Soil microbial communities from Risofladan, Vaasa, Finland - TR-1 | ecosystem: Environmental > Terrestrial > Soil > Coastal area > Acid sulfate soil | place: Finland: Risofladan, Vaasa | collected... | reverse complement strand
AGAAGCGTGTACTGATTACAGATGTCGCTTTCAGCATCCCCCTGGGTGGTGGGTGTGCGATTACGGACCGCTTTGCTTCGTAGCTGGTTGTCAGGGCGTACATCCTCCTCATTGTAAGCAAACGCCCTGCAATAACATTCGCCATTGTAACTTTGTGCATTTGACTGCTTGCGTGCATGGTGCGGGCTGTTCTAATCCTACGTGCAACGATTTGCATCCTCCTCCCTGCGAGAACCCCAGCTGCAACGGCAGCAACTGTAGTTTCATGCATCCATCCAATCCCAAGTATGCACACATCACATCTCTCACATTCAGGACTGGAGGCGATGGTGGTGGCCAATTTGGCGGTAAACGAGGTAGACAATTGCAAACTCCCAGCCCAGGCTTTGTACAGGCGGCTCCTTCATCGCAAGGGTATGCAAACTATGGAAATCAGCCTACTCCAACAAGTTCTGGACCAACCGACAAATCTAACATTCAATGCAGGTTCGGAGCGAACTGCACTCGCCGACCCAACTGTCCATTCCGTCACTGATCTTCCATCCCCTTCATTCACCCCCACACAACCGAATTTCTCTTTAAGCAGATGGCAACTTGTTTGAACTCTCGCCGATGGAAGTCACCCACAGCACCTGCCAATCGTCAGGGGCTCCCAATCTCTCTTCTCTCTCGTCATGCCCACCTCCGTTTCTCTCTGTGTGCGACTCGCATTCTCTCTGTGTGAGTGGGTGCCTACCTCAGCGGAGTGCAGCCCTCCCCTCTCTCTCTCTTTCCCCATGCCACGCTGGTGCTCCCTCTCGATGTGGTTTAGCCCCGTCCTTTGGCTTTGCCTGGTCTGTCCACTCGCTCTCTGAGCGTCGATTGAGTCATGTCTGATTCGTACGTCCTATCGTCGCGTTTCATCGCTCCCGTTTCCAATTTGCATCTTCTTCCTTCTCTGACCTCCTCTTTGATGTCATATCGCACGTGGCCCCCCTGGAGCAGCGTGGAAGGAGGAAAGAAGCGCAAACTGACGAGGAGCGAGATCGCCCGCTACTTCCACTTGCCCCTCACTTCTGCCTCCAAGGAGCTTGGCGTTTGCACCACTCTCCTCAAAAAGCTATGTAGAAGGTACGCTTCTATCGCAATCTTCTCTCAAACTATGCTCATGAGGTGCATTGAAGGGCTAAAAGGGCCAATCGTTCCTTCGGGCGCCAAACATCCTCCCTCCAGCGCCTCTCTCCTCCACCACTGTTGCTTCACGGTCTTCATGCTGCTTTTCACTTTTGATCTGGAACAATCAATCACATTTCTGCACTTAGCGAGCCGAAGCCATGCATTGAAGGTTGAAAAACGCGACGCACCCTTCTGACCCACTCTGTCTCCCTCCTCTCCCCCTCCTCCTCCTCTCCCCCTCCTCCCAATGGACTCCCGTTTTCGCTTCGTACTTCAACAGTTATGGCATTCCGAGATGGCCACACAGGACAGTGAAGATGCTGGACGATCGAATCTCGAGTTTGCAAGTCGTCGATCGCGAATTGAAACAAGGAGCACATCCCCAAGCTGAACCGGTGGCCAGTGTAACTTCAAGCGAAGAGCTCGAATCTAAGCGCGTGGAGAAGAGTGCGAAGATCGCTATGGAGATTGGCTTGTTGAGCAAGAAGAAGGAGGCGATCTTTGCCTCAGGCGATGACTGTTCGATCCCACTATCCAGCGGACCACACTTCTTAGAGACGACTTGTACAAGAACGGAGTGCCAGTTCTATGGATGCAGCTGCAATGTGGCAAGGTGGTCGAAACGGAGAATGGACTCCTCCTGGACGCTGCGATGCGCGCCTTCTGGTGCTGCCACTTGCTCTTCTTCGCCATCGCCTTCATCGCCTTCCTCCGCATTCTCGCCCTCGAACGTCTCGGAATATGCGAATGGCGTGACCACTGCTGTTGATCCTCGCGTGCACTCTTCCATCAACCCTAATTTCCCAACCAGTGGGCTGAATACGTCGTACGCCTCTTCTAGGTCATCAATTTGTGCGAATGGAATGACACATGCGACAATGAGAGAGAGGAGCGGCGTTCCTTTTGAAACTCAGAATCTGTCCCACTCCTACCAATGGGCACCTACTGGCCCCACGACACCTCTTCCGCTTCACTACTTGCCTTCGAGCCCATCTCCGCATCCTGACAGCCAAGCGTGGCCGTACACCTCTGTAAGATGGCCACCAGAGGGCACGCCCTGGACTCTGCCTCAACGCCCTCCCACTTCTCCTTGGATTCCCTCTTCCCCTGCTCCATTCCATGTGCAGCCTACACCACAAATGCTGCCTCATTTGCAACCCATGACGCCGTACTACTCGCACTCTCCGGCTCGCCCCGATCCCGTTCCCATGTTGGCCAATGAGCTGCCTCGTCTTTCCCCTCCTGTTGGTAGATACGACTCTTCTACTTCTTCTTCAGCCACAACTGGCGGCGACAGGACGGTGATTGGTGAGAGACCTGAGTCTGCGCCGTCTCGAGTTGCCTTCTCTACAGAAACCCACTACGACATGCAGTCCAGTTCTGCTTCAGCTTCTTCGACAGAATCGACTCCTTCGAGTTCGAATACGATGAGTGATACGAATAGGACGCCCGAGGAGCCCGATGTTGAGCTGCGTACTTGCAGTACGCGCATGAAGCGTAATCGTTCGTTGATGACCAATTCTCCCTCTGAAGATGATGAGTATCGTGATGGACGTTTCAATATGCCTGGTGTTGCGAAAGTACGCAGTGAGGTGAGCGCTGGAGATGCGGATGAATACGAGCAGGTCGTTGAGGACTTCGTACAGGCCTCTTTAGCCAATGTTGTGGTGGATGCCGATGAGAGCATGGCGCAACTTCACCGTGGCAGTTTGACTGGTGCAACAACGGACAGGACGAAGTAGGGAGTCCAAAGGACGAGATTTGAAGAACTTTCGACGGAGTGCGCGGTTTGCCTTCCTCAAAATGACCATGTACCAAAATGTATTTGCACCTACACATCATTTTGACCATCGTACTTTACTGAAATGTTCCTAATCTGAGGTTGAATAGGGCTGTTTGGAGTGAATCTGTGCCTCGCTCGGCTGCATTCGCTCCTTCATGGCCTTGCTTAGCACTTCTGTGGGTAAAGTCACCTCAATCGCTTTAAATACACCTCATCGATACAAGATTGGTATTCAATACAATGGAGCACCCTACAGAGGCTGGCAAACGCAACCTTTCGACGGCCACGAAATTTCCACCCGCTCCTCCATCCAAGCGGTTCTCACTGTTCGTTTTACTCCTCATTTTCACATGCTCATCGTCTCTTTCTATGGTTCTATCATCTTAGAGACCGAAGAAAGCAAATGTGGGCATGTGGAAGCCTTTGAATGTTTCTTGCACACTGACTCGTCTTTTTGGACTTTTCTTGTTGTCTATCTGTCTAGAAAGCATTGGAACATATCACCGGAAATCAAGAAAAGGTAATCATCTCTGGAAGGACGGATGCAGGCGTACATGCAGTCGAGAATGTGGCTCATGTTGATATCCTTCGCTTCCCGAAGAGCTCGTCTCATCCACCTGTATGCCTCCGGTGTATTCCTGCAGTTTACAGTCTATTATTGCAGTTGATCGGGACTAACCTTTCCAGATCTTCACGTAGCGAGAGCCATTCGACTGTCGGATTCTGAAACTTGCTCTCAACGGAGCTCTGAAGAAACATCCCTCCATTCTCGTTACGAAGGTAGAGCGAGTCACAGATGTACGTATTCTATACTTGTGCTTCTGAATCATTAACACAATCCTCTGAATTAACCGAGATACATCGATGTCTTCCTGCCTCTCTCGTTTCCGGTTTCCTACCGTCTAGTTATTCCACGCCAGGTTCAGTGCCATAGAAAGAACGTACTGCTATCGCATTATCACCAGCAAGGACTGCTATGGGAGGCCATTCGAAGGCTTTGGACGATGGTTTCTGAGGGACGACTTGGACTTCGATCTCATGAGTCAGGCATGCCAGCTTCTGCAAGGACATCACGATTTTTCTGCATTTAGGAAGTCTGGAGACGATAGCAACCCTGTGAGAACGCTGAAGGTGATGAAAGTGATGAGAGAACGTGGAGACTACCTACCTTGGACACATCAACTGGATTTGGATAACATTCAGAGTGGAATCATTGAAAATGGCGTTCGCATTGGTGTCAACGAGATGGAACCTTCATTGGACGCACTTCGTGGACAGGAAACTGGATTTGAACATGCTCATCCGCGTCAATTCATGGTAGTGGCCTCTGCGCAATCATTTATGACTCACCAAGTTAGAAAGATGGTAAGCGGAGTCGTGGAAGTCGGTAGAGGGAGAATGACAGTCGAAGAGTTGAAATCCGTCCTCGAATCCAAATCGCCCGCAAAGTGTCCCTCAATGGCTCCTGCGCACGGCCTGTTCTTTGCCAAGATACGATACCCACCATATCAAGTTCTGGACTCTAGTGGATGATGGATGGAAGAGCGAATTGACGGTGCGTATCGTGTCCTGCGCAGTGGCACCGTTTCTCTTCGTGTGGCCTCCTTCAGAGAGAAATGGATCGTCCGTTGTCCAAACTTGGTTCGTCTTTGCGAGTTGGCAATCGCTCTCTCTCTCCCTCCGAATCTCTCCGAGTTCAACGCTTTGGTCCGCGCACCTCGTGTGCCCATGTTTGGTTCATTCTCTCCTTCTCTCTGGGTGGTCGAGTCCAGCCGCAGTAACTTCGCATTCTTCTGTTGGACGGTGGTTCCACACATACAAGGAGGAGTCGCTGTACTCTCGCACTATCGTCGCTTGATTCAAGGCATTGGTGAGAGAGAGAGATAGAGATAGAGAGATGGAGAAGACGAGGATCGAGGAATCGCACTCCCAAAGTCTTTGGCCCTCTGCTTCGCAACCTTCGTCCCAACAACATCGTCATTCCACAACCACACCTATGACTACCACGAGAAGTTCTCAAGCGAATGCGGCGATCGCAGCAAGCGTCACAGCTGCGGGTGCTGATCTGAACCTGGACGATCTCTCCATCTACTTCCACATGCCCATCGCACAGGCCGCAAAGGAGATTGGAGTTTGTGCAACTGTTCTTAAGAAGATATGCAGAAAGTACGTCGACACTGGCCCAAGAGAGAGACCACTACGAAGGATGTTTCTCCTCCTCACTACACAGTTCTCCTGCCATTCGTTCGCTCCTCACACAGGCATTGCCGAATCGGAACATCCTTAAAATCACATCATCTAGCAGAATGCATTGGAATACAGACCACATGACTTGAGATGCTTCGTTCATTGCCCGGGTTTGGAAATTTGCAGAAGTGCTGACGAAATTTCGTGTGTCTTTCCCGATTTGGGCGCAACACCGGAACATGAACTCGTCCGATCTCCCAATCCATGTTTGAAAACGCTCAGAAACAAGGTTCCACGATGGCCTCACAGAAAGATCAAGTCTCTCAACAAGAGCATTGAGGCGCTGGAGCGCTCCATTTCCCCCTCGACTCAAACTCCCGAGCAGACGTCTTCCATTCTCTCCCAGATCGCCGATCTTCGTTCCAAGAAGGAGATTGTCATGAAGCATCCCGAAACGATTGTCACTGGCTGCATTGGAGGCTTTGCCAACTTCTCTCTCGATGCCTACGATTCGCGCTCCTCACTCTCTCGCTCCTCTCCCCCGTACTTGGCCATGCCACCCTCTTCCGGTTCTTCTATCTCTATGGCTTCACCTTCCTCGCATCAGAGCCCCAAGAGGAAGAGAAGCAGCGCGAGAAATGCTGCTCGAAATTTTGATCCTGGGAATCCCACTCAATCTCCCTCCCCTCGCGCATCCTCCATCCAAATCACTCCCAGAGACGCAAAATTGGACGAAGAAGACATTGATGATGAAGACAAGGATGTCGATGATGAAGACAAGGATGTCGAAGAGGACGACGATGAAGATAGTGTCTCCATGGTTTCATCATCCTCTTCCATCCCCGTTGATCGACCTACTTTTGCGAACAAGCATTCTGAATTGCATGCACCTGGAATTGGGCTCACCAAGAGCAGCAGTGCGATCCTCGAAACCTCCTCCCCTTCGCCTTCCCCTCTTCCCCTCCAATCTCCGCAATTGCATCATATTGCCCATCAACATGAAACTTTCGCACTATCTGGACGGTCGGAACTGACCAATCCTTCGAATACGGCACCAAAGCGCGAAAAGCGCTCTGCGACTCGTTTGGACGTTTTAAGCGCCTCCACTGCGGCTCTCTCTAGGCGTACCAACTATTCGCCTTCTTTGGCCTCTTTATCTACTGCTGTACAAGGAAATGGATCCAACACCCCAAGAAATAGGACTGCTGCGCCGGCATCGATTTCGTCGACTTCTCGCGCCTCTAATTCACCCTCCCCTCCTCAACCCTCTCCTTCTTTTGGTCAAAGCGATCATTCTGCGGCCAAGAGAAGGGCTAGGTTTGCAAGGGGGGGAACTGCCGAAGCGAAGGAGAGAGTCACTTCTCCTCCACCCTCCTGGACATCGTATGCGGTGCCCATCTCCAGTCAAGAGTCTTCATCCATCCTCGGTAATCGTGAATTGTCCGTCGTTTCGGAAATTGAGGGTGTGCGAATGGAAGTAGACGCTGCGAATGACGCCGCTCTTCTTCCTCTCCTTCCAGGCGAAGATGATCCGTCTGGTTCAAAACTATCTTCTGAAATGGTATCTCATGCTGGATACTATCATTATCCTGTCAATGCGGGCCACGGCAACGTGTACACGCAACTGCCCAGTCGTCCCCCGGTTCCTACCTTCTCTTCCTTCTCCGAAAGTCATGGCGAACACTTATTTGGGCATTTCTTGCCACCACTGCGACTGCCCGCTGCGGGTGTAACACGGGACATGCAACGCTCCTTGAGCGCCTCTTCTTCGGGCTCCAACTCTGGTTCTACCTCCCCCTTCCACTCTCCTCGCAACCCTGTCACGACTATGCCCTTTGCAGAATCATATTCCAGTGGCTTCGCAGTGGGAGGCATGCTTGGTGCAGCGGATGGTAGAGGATCATTTTCTGCGCCTTCTTTCGACACTTCTTCGGACAATCTGCTATTCTTTGGCCGTGTAGACGATGCATCAGACCATGTGAATGCGATTCTGCCATATGGGAGCGATAGGAGAGACTCTCTAGGACTGACAGGCGACGCGTTTTTGTCCTCCGCTCAACAACCACCGCTCTCTCATCACCACGGCCACCATCTCGAATCTTCTCCATCATGGCCAACTCACCATTATGATGTCCACCAACAGCAATACATGTCGCATCACCAATCTCCAAATCAATCAGACAGAACGTTAGTGGCGGTTACAAGCGTTCCAATCACTTCTTCGTCATCTAGTGTTCTTGCTTCATCTTCTAATGCCACTACTGGGTCTCTTCCGGTGAATAAGCACAATGCACATGACAATGTCACTCAGAGGGGAGGAATGCTGCCGCGTCCCAACTCGCATCAATTTCATCTCCCATTCGCGCAGAGAGCAAACCATCATCATCACCACCACCATGGAAAGTGCATCACATCTAGCAGCAGCAGCGGCGGTGGTGCCAATTCCTCATCCTCCTCCGCCTCCGCCACGCTGTCCTCTCCACCCCCGCCTCCACACTTGCTTCAAAGCGTCCCCTCTCACGCCAGCTTCTCACCCCATCCCTCCTCTATGGATTCCTCCTCTACTTCTCAGGGCACCATCCATCAATTGTCCGACCAACGCGCTTGGTGGTGAAGAAGATGCAGGGCGGTGTTCCCCTTCTCCCTCCATCTGCACCACACAACCCAACACCTCCTCAGCACTCCCTCTCTGCAACGTTTTCTTGCTACCAACAAATGTAGAACCAACAATCAGACGAAGACTCTCAAGCACACATGGGAAGCAGAAGCTCAAAATCGGTGTACACTCAGATTACTCGTCCCTATCTTCTCTGCAAGGTCAAAAAAGGGTGTGACACTCCTACTGACTGACATAATAGAACCGTTCTCGAGGAATGCCATTCAGGATCGGGAAGTGGAAGGGCGCATCCTCGACAGGACTTCCGTTGAGATTTTTCAGAAGAAAACAGGAGGATTGTATTGAGGAGCATGGTTGAAACACCTTGAAGTGATCACGATACAAGTTGATTCTGTTCGAAGCCGGAAACGACGATGGCAAAACATCTCATTCTGCGCTTCTCTGCTAATCATCATCAACCGACTCTCGACGACACACGGAGCTGTTCCCGCTCGGCGGAGAACCGATGTACTACAGACCACCAACCTCATGATCAACACAGACAACTTTATGCAAGAGATTTCGTCAGTTTGGGCGATAGACTAGCCTACAAGCGCCCAAACATGGGGGTGCTCAAATACCAGACGCCCTCTTTGCCAATGTTGCCTTGTCATGCGTGTCAGAAGACCATCGGAATAGAGAGTTATGCGTGGGCGAGAAACGATGGGAATTGCGTTCGCAGGCCTCGGTTGAAATCGTTGTGTGCGTGCAAGAAGAAATGCCCTGGAGAGTTTTGAACCGAGATTCGAGGGTCATGAACTTTTCCAGGCTACTGGTGAAGTGGATTTGAAATTTCAGTCGCAAAAGGTTGCAGAGGTTACAGTGTAGGTATTCTGTATTATGTTGCCATAAGAGGAGTGGGATCGGATGGCCAAAGACCAAAGACGAGCGGGAAACATGGAGGGCTTCAACTGCACTCAGCCTAACGAATCTGCCTTCAATTTCTTGCAAACTATGAAACAGAGAATCACAACAGCCGCGTGGTTACCCTCTTCAAGCATTCACAAAGAGTTGCATTCGAGGATCAGGGGTGGCTGTTGAAGTCGTCGTCGATCTCTCCCTGTTTCCTTTGGTCGAGGATCCTTCGCCTCTCAATTACGACCCATTCAGGCAACAAGCTGTCGTCAATGAGTGTGATCCTTTCCAATATCGGCTCAGCATCCCGTTTGGCAAGTTGAAGAGCTCAAATGCTTCCAATTGGCACTTTTTCAATGTGCTTCCAATTGGCAAGCAAAACTAGTAGTCCATCTAGGCAATTTAGGCAGTCGAAGGCTTGTGAGAAGTGGTTGTGGGTGAAGAGGCTGGAGGCGTGTTCCAGTGCCTTCTCGATGTGCTGCTCGCTGGAGCTCACAATGTGGCTGATGGAGGTATCTACGATGTTGTTGACTTCATCGGTGAGGAACATGGCAGCGTATCATTGAGGAGAGATTGGAGTTCGGACGCAGATCGCCCTTTTTATGTTCATGCCTGCCATGAGAGTTTGGATATCCTTGGCTCTTTGTCGATAAAATGCCCGAATTGCGTTGGAAATGGAGATGATATCCGTGGGACGAAGGAGATGATGGAACTCAAGCAGCAACGCATTCATCCGCTCAGTGGCTTCTTCAAACATTGCCTCGCAAAGACACTTCACGATGCTAGAAACAGCCGCAAACATCACATATTCGGTCGTTTCGCAATAGAGCTTGCCGAAATTCTCATGTTCTCATTTTTCACAGACTCGCCAATCAGGAGTTCGAGGTTCTGGAGAAAGTTGTGTCGTTTTTGCAGTGTTAAGCATGAAGCGTTGATCGGAAGTCATCCAGGAAGTGCGAACTTGAAGGGAGAGAAGGTGAGAGAAGGAGGAGAGTGCCAGACAAAGGGCTGGCGGGCATGGAAGGCAACAGCTCCATGAGGAAGTGCTCGGGATTGGCCAGACAGGTCGCCTAACTGGTACTGTTGATCTTCCAAGTTGCACTGTCGAACACGATCACTCAGAGATACCAAACGCCTCATAGAAGAGACATATTTGAACAGGAGAGGCAAATCCAGCAAGGAGGGGGGCATCAAAGGAGCATCAGGTTCCTCAATATTGGCGCTTGAAGCGTTCTTGGCAAGTTGAAATCGCGAAGTCCTCATTGAGCAAGCATTGTATCACACGCGAGAGGAGCAGAGTTCTCAGATGAAGTGGATCGCGCGCTCTACAAAGGCTCATCTCTCGTCGGCATTTCTGCTCCTCCAGTTCGATTTGCTCTTGAATACCATAAAAAAAGAAGAAGATTTGTCCAAATGCAGATGGAAGAGAGTAGTCCGAGTCCGGTAGAGCTGGTTTGAAGATCGTCTCGAGCGCTTCGATGATGTCGAGGATTGACGGGGCTCCAGCTACGTCCATTGGGATTGTAATGGCGATGCGGGCCCTTTCCGAGGTAGCCACGATGCGCTTTAAGCTCATAATCGCAGCGAGACGGAGGGTGGAGGCCGTCGGGGAGTTGTTGAAGAAGCCGTCGATTCGAAGGAGAGTCATGTTCTTGAGGCCTTCATTGTTGCGAGGCGGGGGGGGATGATGAAGGAAATATCACAACGAACATGGAGAGTTCACCATTTGGGTCCAAGAGAGACGAGGCGGGGAAGCACTTCAGGAGCACGGTCTTGGTACTGGACACATAGGGCTCGTAAGATGGCGTTGGGGCCGTACTCGCCTTCCAGTAGCGGTACGTCGAACGGTTCGGGGAGCGAGGGGCCAATGGAGGACGCCAGGGACACATGACGGATTGGCTCACCGGAGGATGTTGCCACCGTTGCTGCACCTGGAATAGCTGCCTTGTACCGATCATTCGAATGCTGAGAGAAAGACCAGCGGATGAAGAGGAAGAAGATGGGCCAGAAGAGGGTGACAATGCGTAGAAGGAGGACGTTTCTTCGGTGGGCGCAGAGACATCAGAACAGGACCATTGGCGCGCGTGCAAGATCAGGACATACAGAATAGAAAACTCCAGAAACAGCACGTAGAACAACATGAGCGGGACGACTACTGAAGGGCAGGCAAGAGGGATGTGCCAGGTAGCACTTTTGGATCGGAGCAGGGATGTTGGTGATGGCGTCTTCAAAGACATTAACTCTTCCACACAACACGTCAAACAACTGGCTCAACGTGAATGAAGTATCGAACGCCGGGATATGCGGGAGGAGATCGCGATTGGAAGACACACGCCGGGGAGAAGTCGAGGTGCTCGTGGTTTGCCTCTGTAACACTTCATATAGCGATTTTGGTAACAAAATCAGGTCAGAAACTCACGTGGGAGGCGAAATTGAGGATGACACAGCAACGACATGCAATTGAAGCGAGATGAGGAACCTTCATGAGAGGAAGACTTCCCAGCCCATTGTGCGATTCAGATGAAGCGAAAGCAAGTTATGTGGAGATAAAATGACGTACATGACAGCATTCATGCGATAACAGAGTGGGAGCAGCCAGAAGAGAGCATTTGAGCGACAGAAGCGCGAGAAAGAGGGGGAACCGCAAAAAGCGAGTTTTCAAGCCATTTTGTCCTTCGTAGGGTCAACAATAGCAGCTCGTCGAGTGAGATGGAGCACTAGAAGTCATGTGCGCACACTTATAGGGTCGGACGGGAAGAGTAGAACTGTTCTGTCGTTCGGGTCCGTCTCAGCAACGATTACCCTCAGTCTTTGTCACACGCCCTCTGTGAGTCACACCATAGTTCATTAATGACGCACAACGCTATCTTTCTTCATTCCATACTGAAGAACTGGCCTCTTCCACTGTCTGGGTACGAAAGTTGTGATGTACATTCGTCGTCGCATATTCGCCTCCTCTTGGTCCTCCTTCACCTCCTTTCTGCGTTCTTACCGAATGAATTGTGCTATTTGGCTCGTTCAACCTGTTGACAAGTCTGATGAGGGATTTTAAGCCATACGACCGGTGATAGACCGGGTCACGAATTCGTCTTCCGCTTTCCTCTTGTATTCTCGGTATTTCAGTCAACATCTGTAGTTGGAACAAGCTATCATTTTCGATATGCAATCTAGATTGCCGGTCATTACAGTGGTATGACAGCATTGAGGCGCAGAAGAGATATACGCTTCTCCGCTCCCCGTTGGTCCCTCTCGTTCCCCTCCCCAGGCGAGGCAGCCTGCGAATGATTCCACTCTCCAAGAGCAACCCCTTCCCGACGAGATCCTCGCACGCCTTCGCAGCCATGGCTTGGTCAGTGAGCTGGAGCTCAACCGTCAACTTTCCTACCTCTTCTCTTCCTACCTCGATGCGGAGATTCGTGACGAAATCCAAGAGCTGCAATCCATCCAGCAAGGAATTGCGAACTGGAGGCCGTCTGGCGCGACATCGAACTCCAATCTGGTGGCATGCCCTACACTCGTCCAAGACTACAAGTACTCCGTCCTCTTCCTGCTGAGCAAGATCAAGCCCAACGAGCTCACTCAGATCAGTACCTACGAGAAGTAGTAGGTACTACCTATCGCCCCCGCTGTGCTGCCTCCTGATCCCAAACTTTGTCAAGGACAAGCGCGCAAAGCTCTACCCTCCCCCCCCCCAGGAAACTGCACTGCTGCCTTC
>Ga0307375_10005130_pt1 | contig 12353 bp, 12 predicted proteins | sample TR1MG_FD_202531 | JGI IMG/M metagenome (GOLD analysis project Ga0307375, IMG submission 202531) | Soil microbial communities from Risofladan, Vaasa, Finland - TR-1 | ecosystem: Environmental > Terrestrial > Soil > Coastal area > Acid sulfate soil | place: Finland: Risofladan, Vaasa | collected... | reverse complement strand
CGACGCTCGCCCAGCAAAACCCCCGCTCCGAACCCCCCGATTAGCCGATCCGTGCGGTGACCCAAGCGGTTTACGCATCCTTACCGGAAGGACACGATTAAAGAACATCGCGAGGCCTGTGGTGTGCAAAAGCGCCGCGGGTGGCGTTAGGGAATGGGCGTGCGCGGGCCTTCGGCGCGGCGCGCGGTAAAGGCGCGCTTGAAGAGGGCCTGTCGTACGGCCTCCTTTTGGATGTGGGCGCACAGGAGTGCCTCCAGGCCCTCGCGCGCCTTTATGTAGGAGGGGGCGCGTGAGTCGGTCCATGCGTAGGAATACAACTGGGCGTGGGCTATTCCCAAGGCGGTATGTTGAAGATCATTGGCACGCAAATAGTGAGAAAGTGCGCAGGGCTGAGAGGCGATGGCATGTTGGAGGGCGGGCTGATGGGCGGCTAAATCCATCAAGGCGTTTTGGATAATCATGGTGGCATAGGCGCCGAGCGCCGTTTGCGGGTGGTTTGGATCGGCGGGAAAAGGGGCATGATAGGCCCAATCGAGGAGTGCGTCGGAGCTCATGGGCCGCGCAATGGCGTACCCTTGGCCTGAGTCGGCACCGAGGATCGCGGATGCCTCGACGAGCCCCGCATCTTCTAGCCCCTCGACTGTGACGCACGTTCCGATATCATGTGCCAGGTGCGTAAGGTGATGAATGAATTGGAGCGCCTTGCGTGGTGCCTGTGTGGCGGTACTTACGAGGCTTTGATCGATTTTTACATCGTCCAAGGCCAGTTGTTCCATACGGATGAGCGAGCTATATCCTGTACCGAGATCATCTTGGGCAAGGCGTACGCCCAGCGCCCTCCATGCGGAGAGTATGCGATGTGGGTCATGGCGATGATCGATCTCGCCATTCTCTAGAAGCTCCAAGGTCAAGCGTTTGGGGTCAATGGGTACCGCGCGTAAGGCCCTCCTTGCGATTTCCAGGTACTCGTTATCCACGAAGGCCTGAGGGGGGAGATTGACGGCTATACCTGTTACGAGGCCGTGCGCGTCCCAGGACTTCAGGTCGAGGAGCGCTTGCCGAAGTCCTTGCGCAAAAAGCTGGCGTAACTCGTGTTCGCCAAAGGCGGCCAGGAAATCGCCGGGACCGATGAGCGCGCCATCGGGACCTTGGAGACGCGCAAGTGCCTCGACTTTCGTCATGCGGCCTGATTTGAGGTCGACTACGGGCTGGTAGAGCATAACAAGCGCGCCTGCGCTCAAGAGCCCTCGATAAGAGCTGCGTGTCGCGTGGCTTATGATCGAGCCGGTGTAGCGGGATTGTGTAAAAGCGCTCCCGAGGATCGCGCGTAAGTGTTCCAAGAAACTGGTGTGGTCTGGTGTCGCGAAGTAGCCGGGCGAGCGGTGGTAGAGGCTTAGGATCGCATACGGACAACCATTGGCATCGCTTATGGGCACGGCAGCCGACGCGGTATAGCCGCGCTCGCGGGCAAATTTACGCCAGGGAGCGAGTCGGGGATCGGAATCTACGATGAACGATTGCTGAATTTCCCCTGATCGCCATGCCCGACCGAGTAGACCCTGCCCTCGGGGATCATCGGCTCGAATGGTGGGCATGAGGTCATCTTCCGTCAAGGGGCGCACATGTCGCCCGAGCGTCTCGCCTGCCATGATTTCATATTGGATGGCGCCTTGGGGGTCTGGCTTTGCAAAGATCCCGGCGCACATGCCATCGAGATCCATTAAAATCTCGAGGATTTTCCCTATGAGATCGGTGAAGGTCCCTGATGTCTCCGCAAGCCGCCCCATCTGCGAAATGGCGTCCTGCTCGGTTTGACGCGCAGCTTCTCGTCCACGGATCTGGCTTTTAAGGTCGATCATAAGGCGGCTGGTTAGGATCGTTCCGAGTGACGCCCGATCCAAGGAGGATCCGGGCCATGTGTCAATCTGCTTCATAAGCTGCTTGAGGTGGGTTTCGTAGGCGCCGACAAGCCAGCTCGTTTCTACACCCGTGAGCGCATATTTCTGGCCTATGGAGAATGCCCGCGTCTCGTGGGAATGTAAGTTCAAGTCCGGGTCTAACAGGCTACGCAGTTGTTCCTCTGCGTCTATCTGGATTGTCTGAAACTGCTCGTAGGTGAGTCGCGTTATGACGTCATGGGGCTTGGTGTCGCGAAAGAGCCCCTTATAGAAGGCGGGCAGGGAATGCGTACCGGATCGTGCAAGATGCTCCTCGGCGGCCCTCAGTAAAGTGGCAGCTTGTGGTCCGAATGCATCGACACCCTCTTTCATTTCAGACTCCCGGGAACGATCAATGTTGGGTTGGCCCGTTTTGCGGGCGTTGCGATGGGCCTGCCGCGCCTTTAAGCTCCGGGATGTTTTAGTGTCGGGTTTTGTAGATTCGTTCATAGATTTTCATTATAGATCGCGCATGGTCTTTTTCTAATAGGTCTTAGAATGAGTTTTGTCAATAAAAAGAAACGCATACTGTGGCTTTATGATCTGACACAGAAGCAGATTGTTGTTGCAGGAATATAACAGGATGTAATTTTTATGTGGAGAACGCTTTGCGGGGGGATGGAATCGCATATTGAAGCCGAGTCCGGTCGGACTTAAGGGGTGTGCGGTTTCTCTGGCAACGCATCCGTGACTTGGCGCGCGAAAACGATTGGTATGCGGCTTATGGGGAGGCCCGCTCTATGGAGGGCGGCGGCCGTCCAGGTATTGCACGTATAGAGCGCGTCGTATCGGCGATTGGACTCGAAGAATCGTCCATTACGGATATGTATGGGAAGTGGGATGATATACCGTTTTTTAAGGGCAAAAGAGTGCTGTACGAAGGTCTCAAGACGTCTCCAGTTCGTACTCCTTATGCGTAGCCAGTTTACGGTAACGGAGGTCGATGATGTTGGGAGGGGCGCATGACTCCAGGCCCGTACATAGAGGACGCCGGCGGAGGGGAAGAGCGCTCGTAGCGCATCGAGGACCGTAGGCTGGGTCGCGGTATAGTAGCGTCGGTTGCCAAAGCCGATGGCGAGGAAGGCTCCGCTCGGAAATAGGTGTTTGAGTTCGTCGAGTGGACCCATGAGCGCATCTTTCGGTAAGAGGAGCTCGGTATGCCAGCCTTCCCGTATGACACCGATCTGAACGATAGAGGCGGTCGCGGGGGGAGGCAAAAAAGGAGTGCTGGGCTGTGCGCAGCCCGCCAAGGTCAGCAGGGTAGAGAGGAGGCTGATATGAAGAAAGATTACAAGGAATCTTGTATGGCGCGTCGAGCGGACCATGGACCTTCGTCTTTCATGGGTGCGATGCATGGCTTTGATGGTCTCTGCGGTTCGATATCGATGATTAGTGAGTGAGATCCGTTTCGCGCTCTATGGCTTCAAGGCTCCGGCCTGCGGACTCCAAGGCGTAGACGTGGGTGATCCAGGCGCCTATCAACGAGACCGCGCCCATGATCAAAAGCATGGCGCTTAAGCCCAAACGCGCCTCCCAGCGCGGGAACAGGATGGCGGAGAAGGCGGCCCCCAACCGCGAGACCGCCGTAGCGAGCCCTCCGGCGCTGGCTCGGAATTCGGTCGGGAAGATTTCGACCGAGAGGGCCATGGCCGTGACCCCGGGTCCAATGCCCGTCCCTAAGGAATAAAGGGCGGCGCCCGCATAGACTAAGGCGGGCTCTGTTAAGGGGATGCCGAGCGCAAAGAGGAGGAGGCCTGCGGTCATGAGTCCAAAGCCCGCGATTTGAAGCGGGATGCGGCCGAGGCGATCAAGGCGCGGCAGGACGAATAGGATGCCCGCCGTGGAAATAAGCAGAAAGACGGCGTTTATGGCGGCGGCGGTTTGGTCGGTTCTGGCAAGCCCCTGCATGCGTAAGACGGTGGGGAAATAGAGGCCGATGCCGAGACCTACGATATCAAGGCAGGTCCAGGGGATCAGGCTTAACAACAACGAACGTCGCCGGGATTTGCTAAAAAGCGTGGACCAGCGTTTAGGCGTGGCCTGGAAACTCGTCAAGGTGTTGGTCAGCGTCTCTTCGCTCCAGTCCGGATGGAGCTGCGCTAACGCCTGCCGGGCCGCCTTTTCGTCTCCTCGACGCATGAGCCAGCGTGGCGATTCCGGGATGAGGCGCCGTAGCCAGAGGAGGACTAAGGCGGGCAGAACGGCTACGCCCAGCATGAGTCGCCATGACAAGGCGCCTGCGGATAAAAGCGCGAGGCCCACGAGTGTCGAGGCGAGCGCCCCGCCGTACCAGGCGATGTTGATACCGGCAAAGCCCTTGCCGCGCTCGGTATCGTCGCTGTATTCCGCGACCACGGTCGCCACCAAGGGATAGTCCATGCCGACGGCAAGACCGATGACGAAGCGGCTGGCTATGAGTACTGTGATGTTTGGGCTAAACGCGCTGCCGAGGGCGCCTAGGGCATAGAGTGCGATATTAGGTAAGAGGAGGGCGCGACGCCCAAAGCGATCGATGAGGCTTCCTCCCAAGAGGCCGCCTAGGAGCGATCCTATGAGGGCCGAGGCCATCAGATTGCCGACCATAGCCGGGCTAAGCGCGAACGCGGTCCGTAGGGGCAGCAGGGCGATGGCCATGATGCTGAGGTCGAAACCATCCAAGAACATGCCGAGGGCCGCTGCGCGTAGGGCCAGGGTTTGTAGGGCGTGGGCCGGATTACGTTTCATAATAAGGAATCATGTCTTGATGTCACACAAAAGTCCCATCTCGGTGTCTTGTTATTATCGAGCACAAGCGCTAAGGACTTGAAGTCCAGCGCGCTTAAGGGCAAGAGCCGCTAAGCGGTCCGCCTCGGTTGTGCTTTCAGTCTAACTGAAGGAGGGGGTTTGGGGTTATCAAGGGATTTCTTGGGTCGGGATGTGGGGCGACATCTCAAGGCCTTGGGCCTGTAGGGCCCTCCGGGGGCGCTGGCCCATAAGCGGTCCGCGCTGGTATGCTTTCGGCTTTGGGGTGATCCGTTTGGGGTGGCCTCTTGATCGTATCCGTCTTGACCGAAGGGCGCGGCGGGTTTGGCTGTGGGCGCGGGGGCTTGGGTATTATGTTCAAATTAAGGGCGTTTTTTAAAGCCATCAAAAAACAATGGATAGCGGAGCGCACCCGTTGCCAAAGTTGTGGCATGCCGGTCATTTACGATAAAAAATATCAACAGGGGAGTCCTTATTGCAGTTATTGCCATGATGGGGACTCGTTTGTCGCGGACATGGGTTTGGCCGATATGAGGGCGCGCGTCAACGGGCTGTTGGAGCGTCGCAACGCGTCCGCCCTGGTCCGGGTTTACATGTATTGGCGTCTGGCGACGCTGCGTCGATGGCGCGCAGGCTCCGGCCTTAGATAATATCCTTTTGAGAAAGCCGCCACTTGAGTGGTGGTTTTTTATTGGGGGCGCGCCAGCGCACCCGCAGAGTCCCGGTTAGGCGATCTTTCGCATCTCGGTCACGGCTCTCTTTGAGGGTGGGGTGGCGAGGCTTCATGAGTCTTGGTTGCGTGCCGGGGCGATTGGTGTGCGATCTTTTCCGGCCTGAGCAAGATCGTGGCGCATCGCGTCTTTGGGGAGGAGGATTCATGGCTCGAACTCCACGCATGCAAGCGATCGCGGTCGCTCCGCACGCGCTTGCCACCAAAGCGGCGGCAGCGATCCTTGAAGAAAACGGAAGCGCGATCGAGGCGATCGTCGCTGCAGCCGCGGTTTTGTCTGTCGTCTATCCGCATATGACAGGGCTTGGCGGCGATGGTTTCTGGTTACTACGGGAACCGAGCGGTCAGGTATGGGGAATAGACGCAAGCGGTCCTGCCGGGGCACTGGCAAGACCCCGGTATTTTCATGAGCGCGGCGTCAAAACGATGCCGACGCGCGGGCCCTTGGCGGCGAGTACCGTTGCCGGAACGGTGGCGGGCTGGGATCTCGCCTTGGATATCGGCCGAGACGGGGGCCGCCGTTTCCCTTTAAGTCGGCTTTTGGAACATGCCGTCTTCTACGCCCAACAAGGTTTTCCCATAAGTGAAAGTCAAGCACGAAGTACTCGTGCGCGGCTGGAAGAGTTGTCGCCCGTGCCGGGTTTTGGCGCACATTACTTAGGGCCTGCCGCGAGCGTCCCTAAGGCCGGTGATGTCATGCGCCAGCGGGCCCTGGCTACCACTTTGGAGCAATTGGCGCGCGTAGGCCTCGATGATTTCTATCGTGGCGCGATTGCAGACGGTATGGCCTCGGATCTTGCGGCCCTGGGCGCCCCGATCACGCGCGCAGACCTCTCTTCTTACCACGCGCGTCGCGTTCGTCCGTTGGAGATGGCGCATAGTCTGGGCACGCTATACAACCTCCCGCCGCCTACGCAAGGCGTATTGTCGCTCATGATCTTGGGTATCTTGGATCGCTTGGCGTTGTCTGCGCGACCGCGCGAGGGGGCCGATATGATTCATTTGACAGTAGAGGCGACCAAGCGGGCCTTTGGCGTGCGTCACGCGCATATGGACGCCTTTCTGCGGCCTTCCGGGGATGTGGCATCCTGGTTGCGCGAGGATCGGCTCGTGCGGCATGCGCAATCCATCGATCCGCAATGCGCGGCGCTCTGGACGTCCGGTCTGGGACCTGCAGATACGGTATGGTTGGGGGCCATGGATCGCGCCGGCTATGCCGTAAGTTTTATACAAAGCCTGTATCACGAGTTCGGTTCCGGCGTTGTGTTGCCGGGTACGGGTATCTGTTGGCAGAACCGAGGCGCGAGCTTTTCTTTACATGAAGGCGCCATGGACGAGATCGCGCCGGGTCGTCGGCCCTACCATACTTTGAACCCCGCGTTGGCCGTGCTCCATGACGGTCGCGTGCTGGCGTATGGGGCTATGGGCGGAGACGGTCAGCCTCAGACGCAGGCGGCGCTCTTTACGCGTGTCGCTTTGTACAATTGCACGCCTCACGAGGCGGTCGCCGCCCCGCGTTGGTTGTTGGGGCGCACGTGGGGGAACGCTCGTGATGACCTTAAACTCGAGGCGCGATTTTCAGACGAGATCTATGCGACATTGCGATCTCGGGGGCATGTCATATCGCTCTTGTCTGCGTTTGACGAGATGGTAGGCCATGCCGGTATTCTAGTGCGCGCGGCCGATGGCGGGCTTTCGGGTGGTGCGGATCCGCGGAGCGACGGGGCGGTCCTTGTCGTGGACGCAAAGGGACGCGCCTCTTCATAGGCGTGTCGAGTTGGGACGACTTTTAGGGCGGGATACGGAAATTCTTCGCTCCGCAGTCGCGCGATATCGATTGAGTAAGAGTGGGTATTATGGACGGCATGATGTGGGTCTTTATGGGGCTTGGGGTTGTGACCGGTCTTTTGGCGGGCACGCTCGGGATCGGTGGTGGAGGCATCATCGTACCGGCCCTCGTTTTCATTTTTGTAGGTCGTCATATGGCCTCGGGCCTTGCGATGAAGCTTGCGGTAGGCACATCGTTGGCGAGCATTTTTTTTACGTCTTTGGCGGCTATTTACGCGCAGCAAAAACGTAAGGCGATCGATTGGTCGGTGGCCACGACTCTAGGTCTTGCCGCCTTGGCGGGGAGTTTTGCGAGCGCTTATGTCGTGGGCTTTCTTTCCGGGGCCGTTTTAAAGGAGATTTTCAGCGTATTCCTGGCGCTCATTGGAGCGCAGTTGTTGGCCGATTGGCGGCCGGCCACGCATTGGCGTCTACCGGGGCGGTTCGGGCTGTTGGGTGTGGGTCTCGGGATCGGTGCGCTATCGGCTATGCTCGGGATAGGCGGTGGGAGCTTCACCGTGCCTTTTTTAACGGCCTGCAACGTCGATATGCGTCGTGCCATTGCCATTTCCGCTACGATGGGCCTCCCTATTGCATTGTTTGGGGCAACGGGCTTTGTGCTGTCCGGCCTGCATCGAGCCGCGTTGCCGGCGGGGAGTTTTGGCTATGTTTATGTGCCCGCCCTGTTGGGGTTGACGACGGTCGCGATGTTGATCGTGCCGGTCGGCGTGCGCCTCGCGCATACCCTTCCCGTCTCTCGTTTGAAACGGGGATTTGGCGTCTTGCTGCTTGCCGTGTCGATCCAGATGATGGTGATGAGATAAGGGATCATTCCGTTGTGTGAGCGGGTGTAGAGCGGTGCGGCAGGTCTATCCGGCGCTTGCCAAGCGCCGGGGCGGGGCCTAGAGTGGACTGTTCGGAGGGGTCGATGATGGGGTGTTGCAGCACAGCATGCGGCATAGGCGGATTTTTCTCGCGGTTTTCGCGTCGCTATAGGCGTCGCTATGAGCGTCGCGGTCTGGAGCCTACCCAGAAGCAATTAGTCGAAGGCTTGAATCTGATCGGTCTTAAGGGGCGAACGCTCATAGAGATCGGTTGCGGTGTCGGTTATCTCCATCAACACTTACTGCTCGCGGGGGCATCCTCTGCAGTCGGTATCGATCTCTCGCCTGCCATGCTCGAAGAAGCCCAGGCCTTGGCCGCGCGCCAAGGGCTTTCTGCGCGTACCCGCTATGTGCAGGGCGATTTCAGGGACATAGCGTCAGGGCTAGAGCAGGCCGATGTGACTCTATTGGATAAGGTGATCTGTTGTTATCCCGATGCCTACGGTCTGCTCGTGGCGACCCTTCAACACACGAAGGAGGTCTGCGGTTTCACATTGCCGCGGGATCGCGCCGTGACTCGTCTCGGCGCGCGCGTGGCGGCCTTCGTTTTTCGGGTCCTAGGGAGCACATACCGCCCTTTTGTCCATGACCCTCATGCGATCGACGCCCAGATGCGCGCCGCGGGCTTTCGGAAAGTCTCCGAGGCGCAGACCGTCATTTGGTTGACGCGGATCTATCGACGCTCAGGTGAAGACGCGCTCTTGGGGTGATTGTGGGCGCGACGCGTGGCGGGGCCGTCTCCTGTGAGATTGTTGGCCGAATTGATGAAGGCCACATGGGTAAAGGCTTGCGGAAAGTTTCCGATCAAGCGTGCCGAGGCCGGGTCATACTCTTCGGAGAAGAGTCCGACGTCGTTCTTGAGGCCGGCTAGACGTATAAAAAGACGTTCGGCCTCTGCTCGGCGGCCTTGGAGGATCAAGTTGTCGACGAGCCAAAAGGAGCAGGGCAGGAAGAGCCCTTCGCCCGCGGGCAGGCCGTCTTGGGATCCATCGGTGCGGTAGCGCACCACAAGCCCGTCTTCCAAGAGTTCCGCTTGAATGGCCGCGACCGTGCCTTTTATGCGTTCGTCGCTTGCCGGTAAGAATCCTACCAAGGCCATCATGAGGAGGCTCGCATCGACGGCATCGTTTCCATAGACCTGCGTAAAGTGGTTTTTTGTCGGGTGAAAGCCGTGATCGCAGATGTCTTTATGAATGGTGTCGCGGATCTCTTTCCAGCGCTCTATCGGGGCGTTGAGTCGATAGGTCACGGCGTCTTTGATGACGCGATCGAATGCCACCCAGGCCATGACCTTTGAATGCGTGAAATGCTGGCGCCCACCGCGCATCTCCCAGATACCGTCATCGGGGAGATGCCAGTGGCTTTCTAGGAAGTCCATGATGGCAAGTTGCATGTGCCAAACATGCGCCTCGGGGTGCAGACCCACGTTGCGTGCGAGATGGAGCGAGTCCATAAGTTCGCCATAGACGTCGAGCTGGAACTGATCCGAGGCGGCGTTGCCGACGCGGACTGGATGCGAGTCCTCATAGCCCCGTAGCCAGGGAATTTCGCGCTCCCCAAGCCAACGCTCTCCGGCGACGCCATAGACGATCTGGAGGTCCGCGGGGCTTCCTGCTACGGCCCGTAATAGCCATTCGCACCAAGCCCCGGCCTCTTGCGTGTAGCCTGCCGTCAGCAGGGACCAGAGCGTAAACGTGGCGTCCCGAACCCAGCAGTAACGATAATCCCAGTTGCGCACGCCCCCTAATTTCTCGGGAAGCGAGCTTGTAAGGGCCGCGGCAATACCGCCGCTGGGTCGCGACGTGAGCGCTTTTAAGGTCACGAGCGAGCGCTGAACCGCGTCTCGCCACGGTCCTTTATATTGGCTCTGCTGAGACCAGGCTTGCCACCATTGCTCGGTCTCTTCGAGCGCGCGATAGGGGTCCGGGGCCTCATAATGGGTGTTGTGACTGGGTTGGTGCGTGAGCTGAAAGACTTCGCGTTGTCCGGCCTTTATCGGAAAACGGGCCACCGTCGTTTGGTGTTCGCCGGAGACCGCCGTGGAAGCGGCGAGGTAGAGGGTGTCGGGTCCGGCTATGGCCATGTGTAGCCCGTTTATGCGCCGCACCCAGGGTATGGTCGATCCATAGTAAAAGCGGATCACAAGCGCCATGCGCATATCGACCGTCCCCTGCAGGCCTTCGACGATGCGTATGAGGTGGCAATCGGTCTTGGCGGGATCGGCGTTTATGGGCATGAAGTCTATGACGCGCGCTCGGCCTTGATCGGTTTCGAATTCGGTTTCGAGGATCAATGTGTCTTTGCGGTATTGGCGGGAGACGGTTCGCGTAGCGGCCTGCGGAGCGATCGACCAGTGGCCGTTATTGCGGTCGCCTAGGAGCGCCGCGAAGCAGGCGCTGGAATCGATGCGTGGCGCACAAAACCAATCGATGGACCCGTTTTTTCCGACAAGGGCACCGGTTACGGTATTACCGATGAGGGCGTAGTCTTCAATTTTTAATGTGTCGAACGTGCGCATTACCGATCCTCAGGGAAAGAGGGCGCCGTAGCGCCTAGGTCTTGGAACAAAACGAGCCGTGGCTACCCCGTAGCCCCCTTGATGCGTATCCCTTTATCGCTAAAGGGCCTCGGAACGGATGGTGTCTGCCAAAGCCACAAGGACCCCGCGCGGTCTTTTTAGGATCGCCACCTCCCGCTTAAAGGGGGCCATCGTGACGCACACCGCGGCACGGTTTATTTTTCAATCGGCACTTCATGAACTGCTCCCGCCAAGCCTAGACGGCTATGGCGGGAGTTTCGTGCTTCATCGCGGTGACACTTCCACCGCTCCACACCTCGGACAGTTCCTGCCCGGAGCCAGAATCATAGGCCATGTGGCCTGCCATGCCGGCCAATCTGGTTTTCAGCCAACATAACAACACGCGGGCCGCGTTTTCATCACGGCCACAGGTGGCGCCGCAATGCGGACACTGGTGCTGCCGGTCCGAGAGCGTTTTTTTCTTGTCTGGCAACTTCCAGCATGCATGCCAGTTGTGTGGGCTTGATCTCTCGCGTCGGCAGCTCCTCGTACCACGACCCAGCCTACCCGCTTTGGGTCCTGATCATCGTGAGGAAGGCCTTGGGTGCGGCCGCATGAATCTCGCGGTTGAGGCCCTTTTTATGAGCACCTCCGTACTGCACCATATTTTTTACCGCTAACGCCTCAGTGCCAATGGCACCGAATCTTTTCACCAGCCCAGCGCTGGTCTGGTGCAGAAAGTCCTGGCGCTGCCGGGCCACTTTGGCATGCAGCCGGGCCAGGTGCGAGATGGCTTTGCGCGCATGGGCCGATACGGGGAATCCTCGCTGTCTGCCGCTCAACTGTTGCGCCATGCGCATTTTACGGGAGACTTCCTGCCCCAGGCGTTTCAATTCCGCCAGTTGATTGCGAAGATGGCGGGGATTGGCGACTGTCTCTATGCCTTGTGGTGTGGCTATGGTCAGAAACTCCTTCAGGCCCCCATCGAAGGCTCCCATCTCCGTACCACATTCTCGTTGGACGGTTTCCATCTCCTGTGTTACCGATGCGTACCATTTGCCTGCTTTACGCAGTATCTCGCAGGTAATGGGGGTGCCCGCCGTTCGGGCCTTGCCGCGCACCGGCATGAGGCCTATGCCCTGAAGGTACAACTTCCCGGCCGGCCTTGCGCTCCAGGGTGCAGTTTCCAGCCATCACCGTGGGTCTTGTACCCCCAACCGGGATAGCGATGGATGTTTTTGAATCGCGGGAAGCCCGGCGTTTCGCCGTTCTTCACGCGCCGGAAGAACGCCTGAAAAGCCAGATGCAGGCGCTTCAAGGTCACCTGCTCCGATTGGGCATTCAGTCCGGCCAGAGCGGGTACCGCTTTGCGCCATTGCGTGAGCACTTTGCATGGGTCCGCAAACGACAAGCCCTTGCCGGTTTCCTTGTACACACGGATACGTTCTTCCAGCGCCGTGTTGTACAACCGCTGATGCAAGCCCAGCATCTCCTGAAGCCGCTCCCTTTGCGTGGCGTTGGGATACAAACGATAGGTTACTTTGCGATTCGGCATGTTCCCATTATACTCGGTTACTATGGCTATGCAAACTCTAAGTACCCTACATCATTGCGTTTATAACCTGAACTACCATTTGGTTCTGGTCACGAAATATCGCCGCAGGTGTATGACCGGCCCCATGCTGGACCGGCTGGAAGCCATCTGCCGGAGTACG
>Ga0307375_10005129_pt1 | contig 12357 bp, 14 predicted proteins | sample TR1MG_FD_202531 | JGI IMG/M metagenome (GOLD analysis project Ga0307375, IMG submission 202531) | Soil microbial communities from Risofladan, Vaasa, Finland - TR-1 | ecosystem: Environmental > Terrestrial > Soil > Coastal area > Acid sulfate soil | place: Finland: Risofladan, Vaasa | collected... | reverse complement strand
TTGTTGAAAAAACGAGGACAGAAGAGGGAAGCAAGATGAAAGGCGTGGGGGGAGACGAGGTTTTCGAGGAAAGATGGGCCTCGGAACACAACTCCCCTCACTGCCTTCCTTCCATGGACAGATCTTCATCGGCTGGCGCCAATCGATCTTCTTCATCAAAGGGAAGCATTTTGCCCAACTTTGCGTCCAACGACTCTCCTTCTACATCCACACCGAGCGACACAAACTCGGGCTATGTAAATCATGCCCTCCCCACCTCTGAATCGGCTTCTTCTGAGCCTTCTGCCCTTGAAACCCATGGAAATCTGTCTGCTTCGTTGAAAGATAGTGATTATGACTGGCTTAGTGATGATGGAGTGCCAATAGAGCCCGTACTTTCGAATCCTCCATCCCGATCTCATTCCTTGATTCCTTCTGCGGATCTTCCACAACTTCCTTCAGAATCCATTGATAATTTGGACGATATTTCTCAAGACGATCGAGATTCATCCGTAGACAGCGAAGCAACGTCAGAAAGAGAGAGCGAAGAATCGGACTCGGTTTCTCTCGATTTGGAAGGAGATGTCCCCGCTATTTCCCCCTTGGCCGCCTCCAAAAGACGACAACGAACTGAATCTGCCGACACAACTGCTGATTCTGAGGACGAAGTGGGTCAGGAAGTGGCATTGAATTCCGCTGGTGTCAAAGTCCGTGCAGAGAGCAGTCATCACCCCGTAAGTGTCGTCAGTGATTTTTTCCCTCCATCTATGTTCAAGAAGTCGATTACGTCTATTGCTGGTTTGAAGCAGCAAGCGGAAGATGAGGACGAAGAGGTTCCTGTTTTCGTGCGCTCAAAGACGAGTGTTGCCCCTCGTAGTCATCTGTTTGGAGTGTCTTCAATGAATCGTATGGCAGCGGTGTCTTCAACAGAACAAGAGGAGGCGAAGGAAGCGTCCGACAATGAAACCGTGGATTTTGTGCGCATGTGGCGCGAATCTCTTGCTGCTTCTACTGGTGTAAATGTTGGCGGTAAGGTTGGTGTTTTGAATGCACGTGGGGCTCCAGTAAAGAAGGCCGTTGGACGGAGTGAATCGCGGTTGATTCGCCGCGTAGCGTACATGCATTCAGGCGCCTGGATTGTCCTCGATCGTATGAATTCCGTGTTTGAGTTGTTGAATAGGAGCGATGTGATGAAGCATGAGGACGAGGACGAAGTGGTGTGGCAAGTGGACCCGAACCAAATTGCATGTCTCATGGAAGTTCGACATGGCGACTTGACTGGTGAGAACGTCGACATCATTGTCAATGCGGCAAATTCATACTTGAGCCATGGAGGAGGCGTCGCAGGCGCTATCAGTTCGAAAGGAGGCGCGTCCATTCAAAATGAGTCCGATTTCTGGGTGCGTGCACACGGTCCCGTCGACACAGGTCATATTGGATTAACTGCAGCTGGTCGTTTGAAGTGCAAGTGGGTGATACACGCTGTGGGCCCAATGTACGATGCAACGGAGGCGGAACGTCAGGAACAAGAGCTCTTCGCATGCGTCTTCAAATCACTACAAGCAGCCGATTCTCAGAGCATGAAATGTCAATCGATTGCCATACCTGCGATATCGTCTGGAATATTCGGGTTCCCGAAACAGGAAGTGGCGAGAATCATCTTCTCCGCAGCAATTGCATTCATCACCAACACCGGCCGTGACCCACTCCTCGATACAACTGATAGAAGAAGGATTGGGAGTGAAGAGAGGAGAGGTGGCGACAAGAAGGAGGTCATGCAACGAGAAGGAAGCGAAAAGACTGAGCCCAATCAACGACACCCAAAGCACTTGAAGCTGATACGATTCACCAACTTTGATATGCCAACTGTCAACCTATTCCAAAGCAGATTCGATCTACTCTTTCAAACGGAACGCCGCGAAGAAGAAGAGGACGGCGATACCAACATCGAATGAACACGTCCAAGTGGCGCAACATGAGTCCGAAAGCACCCTGTATCCGACACAAATATAAATAATATCATGTTTTATATTCAATTTGGGCCAAAGTGCGCAATTGTACAAAGGATCTCAAGAAGGGGACGTCCGAGGCTCTGCCAAACATCGTCCCACACTGCCGAATCACACTGCGACAGCTGACCATTTGGATGAGCATCTAACAACCTTAGTTGAATGACAGGCTCTTGGAAGATCATGGAGAGCTGCATGTAGGTGAGATGGAAGGTTTCCACCACATGCTCTTCGTTGAGACCCAGAACCTGGCTTTTGGCATCTCGGATGACGAAATAAACATTGCCCAGATGTATGTCGTTGATAGATGGATGAACCAACGTAAGATCATCGCCTCTGTGTTGAACATGCAGAGCTCTCATCTTTGCTGGATCGAATCGGCGCGCGCAGGCGAGACACTGGCTCAAGGCACCTGGATAGTGTTCAGAGACAATCGAGAAGAGGCGTGTGATCGTGAATTGATAACGTCACCCAATGAGGAGGGGCAGGAGATCGAAATTGCGAAGACGCACGTTTTTGGTGGACTCAAGCCCTTGGACTCCTGCAAACTTCAAGCTGCGGAGGTGGAAAGAAGAGAAAGGCGTGAGGAGGAGCGAGTGAACTACGAAAGGCTGAGAAGAGCCCTCCATAGCGTGCGATCTGCGGCGAAGAAGGGCGACGTACCGACGAAAGCTCAGGAGCTTCAACCAAAGCAACCACCGGCCAACTCGTACCTTCCCAACGACAACGACATGAACGAACAAGCAGAACTGATGGCCCGACTGGACGACAAGAGGCCCAACGACCCACGTACAGAGAGCAAACCCGCAACCTCCTCGAGCGTCGCCCCCATGGGACTGACACATGTACAAGCGCCAGCCAATAGCGGAAGTCAAGCAACAAGCAATGCGGAGACGAACATAGGCGAGGAGCGCCCCCAATCAACGACGACACAAGTGACGCAGGCGACAACGGCAGCTGCGGCGACGGCGCCAGCGAAAGAGACCTCGAGAGCCCCACGACGCTCACCCAAACGCCAGCCGACTCGAATACTGCAACATCAATGGAGCTCTGGAACACTGTCCGCCCCAACCAACCCGCTAGTGAAGCAGTAAGCACCGAGATCTCGAATCTGAACGAAACGCAAGAGAAAGGCACCGACACAGCAAGAATTTGGATCAAGAACATCGCAACCTCCACACAAGATACCAAATGGAGAAGATGGAAGAAGCTGAACCAACAGGAACCCAAGGACCACTCTGCATGCCGCCTGCGCCAAAGCAGGATCGAGGAGTACTACATTAAGATCTGGCATTGTATAATACATCCAACAAGGGCAAAGTGCGATGAGAATGTGCCACAATGTTGGGAATAAACCCAACCACTCAAACTCAAACTCTTTTGAGGTCTCTTTGGAACCATAGCTAAATCGGCGTTGTAGATGTCGCATGTAAGGGAAAGGTGGGTCCTCCGTGAAAACTGATGGGTTTCGACGGCATTCCAAAAGTTCGACGTGCGACGCGGCCTGGTTGCGATTCCGACCCAAATAAGCAGGCACTTCACTGACACAATGGCTCAGAAGGTTCAACTCTTGCTTCAATGCTTTGCGGTATACCTTTTGCTCGGCTTTCAAGGAGAAAGAGAGCAGCATGTGGGATGGAGGGGGATTGCCCACCACGCCGCCCACGCAAAGCGTCATCGATTCACAGCAGCGACATTATTGCGAGGGCGCATTGGAATCTGGAGAAGTAGACATATGGGTATGAAAAGAGTTCAAAGTAGGGGGAACCAGAGAGCAGAGAAACGCGAGGAGGATGATGGGAAGATTCGAGGCCAATTCGTCCTTTCTGACTCCACTCCATTGTCCATCTGCGAAGGCAAACTCGAGTGCCACTCTTTGTGAAGTATATCAAACACAGTCTCCTTCCATAATAAGACATGTCCAACTTACCGAGGTTTGAAGCAGCGGCAGTAGGGAACACGGCTTCAGCAACGTCTCTCTCTCTTGATACTAGCCGCACTAGACATTGGACTTCAGTTTTGGAGTAGTATTTCAATTGAAGAACCTTGGATTCTAAGATATAGTCTAGACACAACATCCTTGTTGGATTCAGACGAGGATTCATCGGTGAAACATGCGCGTCTTTGCTCGAATGATGGGCCATGTGATGGTCTCTTTTCATCTCGATGGGAATGTACGTCTATCAGTAGCTGTAATGAATGGGGGTTCTGGCAATCCAAACTCATGAGGATGGTCCAAGGAGAAGGCTTACCCAATTTGGAACATTTGTGACCAGAACTGTCGTTTCTCTCTGTGACTGGAGAGATATGGCATTGGGGCAGCGCTCTCAGGCCTCGAACATAAGCCAAGTTGACAGAAGCGATGGGTTGGGTGGATGCAACCTTTTTGAATCTAGTGTCTAAAAATTGCAGCATACGGGAGATTAGACGATGCTTGTACGAGATGAGGAGAGGGGAATCAAGGGAGGGGTATTCTAGCCAAGATGCATTCTTTGGGGACGAGATTCAAGTAGAAACGACTAATATCTTTGATCAGCAAGAGCAAATAGGTAAGTGAAGTGCGTTGACATCGACGTGGAGGCAGAACATGCACACACTACGATCGAAGTTTCAAAGTCGACCATTTCTCCAGTATTCGCCTCCTTTCACTCAGAAGGTACGACTCACGGACTCAAACTAAGGGATAGGATGTATTAGACAGTCATGTCATCCAAAATCGAAGATCTGTTACAGGTAGAGGGCGTTCTATGCTCTCGCGACACAAGTGCAAGAATCGCGCTTCTCTCCACCGCAAAGCCCAAATGGGACATGTCAAAAGCACAATGTGTAGCACCAAGCTCTTTACAAAGGAATACGGACCATGCGCTCAATCAATCGCTATTCTAAGCTCGAACGAAGCCATGCGAAGGATGAACTACCTTTAAGTCCAAGCTTCTCGGTCAGAACGCTCAACTGCTCTCCGAATTCGGCCCAATTCCTTTGCCAAGCTCATCATACATCACTCTATCCAACCATACTTGCTCGAAGAAGGGGGGACAAGTACTGTTTCGGCAGCGCACAAATCGGCCGTGCTTTAACTCTAAGCTTCACCCTCCAATCATTCCTGAACGGCCAACTACCTGAAAGGATACCTCATGAATTGGCATCTTACGGTGGTTCTCTTCTGTAAATACGGTGCTTACATCGATTCAAGAGCACAACTGGACGAGTTTCGCCCCTATGCACCCCTTCTCTCCCGTCCAATTGAACGAATCTGTCTAATGTATTGGCAAGTGTGGAGTTTCAGTCATTGTACAACAGTTTGGTTTCTATATTGAGGGCGAGGGTTGCCGTTTAATGGCACACGGTGGTCTGCTGACAAACGTTGTTCCTGCAAGTGACCGTCTGCACGCACTGTTGTTGGCGTTGTCTTTGCTGCTGACGTTGTTGTTGCTGTTGACCACCTCCGTGGAAAGCACCGCCGAAAAATGCGTTGAATAGGTGACTTAGGGGGGGTAAGAGTGCGGAAGTACGAAAGTTAGTGCGATGGTCTATGGTAATGCGGGGTCATTATACGATGGAAGGGTGTATCGTTCGATGTAAAAGGGATTTGGAGGGGATTTGGGGTTGAAGTGGGGGAAACACGTACTCAAAGTTGGCTTGAGGGTTGACGACCTGTTGTTTGGGTCCGTCTTCGCCATAAGTATCATACATCTGCCTCTTTTCAGGATCTCCAAGTACTTCAAATGCCTTGTTAAGTTCCACCATCTTCTCATGCATGACCTTGCGCTCGTCTTCATCCTTTGCACGGTCTGGATGGTTTTCTACGGAAAGCTTCCTGTATGCCTGTTCATTGAGAGTTTGGGGTTGATTTGATGAGTTATTATGATAGAAATGAGTGCCATGCATGTCATGGGAAGGGAGACGCAGTGAAATTAGTATGATGAAGAGAGGAATTGGGGTACGAGCGCGTCGTTCAAACGGCGCGAGCAAAACCTGTGCCTTGCGCAGACGTACCTTCTTGATTTGGCGTGCATTGGCGTCTTTGGGCACTCCGAGGATCTTGTAAAACTTATCGTTGTGAGATTGAGCCTCTGCGTGACTAACGAGGGCGAGAAGGACGAGGAAAGCGAAGAGCGCGAGAAGCGCGATGCCAAAACGAGTCCGAAGCATCACGTGCCAATGTGCAAACGGTGCCAAGATACAAGAGGGAAAATATAGGAACCGGTGAGCCGACACGAGCGGGAGAAGTGGAAGACTGAAGTCGAGAGGAGGGCTTGCAGGGGAGGGGGACACGTCAGCGGCCTCTGGGAGCGCGCTTGGAGAGCGACGCCTGCCGCTGCTTCCTCCCTGTCCGCTCATACCCTTCACCCCTTGAACACTATCTGGCTGCAAACCTCCGAAACACATTCACAATCACACAAAAAGTACATTCATTCGCCAAACATGGTATGCCAATACACGAAATGAGGGAGAACTGGAGGGGAAGAGAGTCAGGAAGAGAGGCCTCCATTCTCTCCTCTCTCTCCTTCTCCGTCTCTCGGGAACACGATGTCCGTAATGCCAGGTTTAGAATCCCAATAGATCCTCCTCTTCGTGACGCTGTTGAACGCTGGTGGGCGCGCCGTTTGGAGTTGCGGGCGCGACAGAGGAAGCAGTTTTGGAGGCGTTAGCGGGGGTGGAAGGGGCTGCGAGTTGCGCCGGTTGCACGACCGTTGGTGCCCTTCCGTCCAGTACTACGGGTTCGAATTGAGCTGCTGCGCGATCTGTTCTTGCAAATGGCGAGCTGATCTTCTGTTTCACGGAGTCGAAGAATCCGCCGATCCCGGCTCTGGTGGGCGTGGCATGTTGTTGTTGTTGTGGCGCAGGGGAAGCTGGCGCCGGAGAAAACGTTGCCACAGACGGTGTACTCGGTGGAGATATTGAAGTGGAGGCAATGGGGGCAGCGGGTGTCGATCCAGCGATACCCGTTTCAGGCGAAGACAAGGACGCTCCAAAGTCCATTCCCCAGACGTCGTTCTCAGTGGCTGCACTTGCATTCGTCGAAGAAGGAGCTTTGCTATTCCATGCATTTCCGAGGGCATAGACGAAGCTGGTCGTCGTAGAGGAGAGGGTGTTGAGTGAGCCCTTCACAGTTTGGATGCCCTTGCCCACGAGAGTGGTCGGTCCCCCGGTATTCGGCAGCGAGAATCCCGGGTGTGACATGTTGTTGTATGTCGGGTCAGCGTGAATCAAGCGAACGTCAATCTGAGTGCGCCAAAAGCGGTAGTTTTTTGTGGTCTGCCAATCGAGCAGGAAGTGTCCACCATACGCGTCCACCCTAGATTGAGTAACTCCAGTTACCTGAGTCGAAGCTCCAGCGAGGAGGGCCTTGACGTAGCGAGCGAACATGGTGCGGACCCAATTCTCCTTCGACTGCCAAATGGCACCAGTTCCGGGTGTGAAGGTCGAGATAGTTGCGCTCGTGGCTGTTTTCGATGAAAACGATGCGCATGAAGATGAAGATGAATGAGAAAGCGAGCTCAGAGGCGCATTGTACGCGGTGGAAGAAGAAGATTCTGCTACAGCATCAACGAGAAGGAAATCAGCGAAGGGGTCGTCGTGTACTCGTTTTCCGGGGCTCTGAGAGGAAGGGGAGGCGGAAGTAGGGTGCAGAGGCGGAGAGGAGGCCGTCGGCGAGGTCGAGGTCGTCGTCGTTTCGGCGTCGAGAGAGCCTCCATTGACGATCTTGTTGATCACAAAATCTATGAATGCCGCGTCCTCTGGTGTCAATTTGAGTGCGTTCGCAATGTCTGACGAATACATGGTGAACTGTGCCGTCGTGGCGTCGAACGTGGCGTCGAGTTCCAAAACCTGCTTGTTCAGCGCGAAGAGGGCATTGCTGCTGCCAATGAAGAAGGATTTCAACCCACACAGCCAATCAGCTTGATTTAGGGCCACACTACCAGAGATGAAAGTGAAGGGAGCCACGCGAAGCGGCAGTTTGAGATGCGAGTATTCCAACTCATCCATGTTGTATTGGATCGGCTTCAACAAGTCAGCTTTCGCTTTATCGGTCAGTGCTCCAGACTCTCCCTCCATAGACTCCAGACAAGATTCACGAATGAAGGGCACTTGATCGTGTTTTTCGTTGTGAAGCGGAAGAAGCGACGTTAGCGCAACGATGATGTCGCAAGTCTCGCCAACAGGGATTCCATAGATGACAACCTTCTTTTCTAACAGTAACAGCTTGAGGAGGGAGAGTGCATTGCGGCCGAAGCGCGAAAGGAGACGAAGAATGGGAGACGCCCTCAGAAACCTGTGCTCCGGAATATCGGCTGTTGGCGATGAGATGAGGCTGAGAAGGGATGGTATTTGGTGGTAAAATGCCTCTAGTGTCGTTTTGTCCTCGAAAGAACCTTGTTGCGCTTGCATGAAGTACGCATGGACGGATTCTTGCAATTTCGCTCTGAAGTAGGACAAACCAAGCGGTGTGTAGTTGAAGTTCTTCGAGAAGTACACCAGAGACTTCTGAATCGTAGCACGCGTGACGTCCTTGCTCTTTTCGCGGATTTTGGAGGTGGCGATCTGCTCATAACCGGATACACAGAAGAAGTCGTCCAAGACGAAGTAACTGTAGTCGCGCTCGTTGTTGTGCACTTGGTCAGGTATCGCCAGGAACTCCAAGGTGTTTCTAAGCAATACGAAGGCAGAAGCTTGTCAGGGCGCCCGAAAGGAGGTGTAAAGGAGCACAGAGAAGGGAGGAACAAGGGACAGAAGGGAGAAACACGAACGGACGAACGCGAACAGGCACGTACAGGCGCTCAAGATCCTTGGCGAACGGATTGGCAATAGGATACGACCACTCTACTTCATTGCCTCGCTCATGATGGAAGCCGACCAGAAGCAAGAAGCTGTTCATCGCGGGAAGAGAAGGGCTCTGCCCTGATCCCTCCTGCATGCCCGCCAGTGGGCGCACTTCTCTCTTTCTCTCTCGGCGCCATATCTCTCTACTCTCTCGCCCCCTGACAAAGGTGTGTGAGCTGTTGGTTGCGGCTCCCTTCCGCCCCTCCTTTCGTCCTCCAGTCAACGGACTTCGCCAGACTCCCCCCACCAAAAACGTAGCTCATCGAACACAGACATGGAACAGATACACGAGAGGGCGATGGACGGCTTCAGTGGACGTTAAAATGGAAAAATACAGCTTACAGCAATGTACATCTGGAGGACTTGGCCTCCTTCTTTTGAACACCCTTTCCATGCTCCCATAGCATATCTATGAGGGTGTGGAACACTTCCTGCGGGGACAAATGGGGGAAGAGAAGGCAGGTGTCAGTAGGATTGCAGAAAAGGGGTGCGAAACGTCGTTCGACAGATGGGTGGCTTCCAGTAGCACGCTCGAACCGGATTTGGCGAGAAAATGGCGGTGCAGCGTACTTGAATGTTAATGTCCTTCTTGGCAGAGGTCTCAAGGAACGGAATGCCCCAGTTTCTGGCTGTTTCCTTACCAACGCTCGTTTCGACTTCTCTCTTGTTCTCCAAGTCGCACTTGTTGCCAACGAGAATCATGGGTACCTGTGAAGCAGGAATAGAGCGGTTAGCAGGAGTGATGAGGGGGACGGGGACGTAACGGACGCGAAGAAGAAAGGTCGATGCCGCTGGTGGCGTCATGTGCTACTCAAGAGGCTACGCTACGTACGAAGCTGTCTTCTTGTTTGTGTCTCAGAATTCCAGTTCTAATCGGCTCCAGTGCCTCCAGACTGCGAGGGTTGGTGATGCTGTAAACGAGGACGAAGCCCTGTGAGAAAGTGCAGAAGTCGGTGTTGTGGGGTTAGTGACAAGCTTTTCGTACAAGTAGGAGCGCTGTAAGATAGACTCCAGTGTGAAGAGGTGTATGCTGCAGGAATGAGCCGACCCGACACCGAAGGAGGAACGGAAGACCGAAAGAGGCGCCGGAGGAGCGTCCGAAAAGGTCCAAAGTGTGGCACTGTGGTGTGTCTGTGCATGCGGCCGTTTCTCTCCACTCTCTCGAGGTGGCTCGCCCAATCTCTCCACTCTCTCCGCAGTCTGATTCTCTCCACTCTCTGTGGCGCGATTGGTGTGGTTGGAAAGTTGGCGCGTACCTCTCCATTCTTCATGTACAATTCGCGCATCGCGCTGAACGTTTCCTGTGCATTTCACAAGAGAAAGTATCCGTGTCAATGTTACTCATGATTTGCGGCCCAGAGGAATGAAAAACGGGGTCAAGGGAGAGCAAGAGGGGAGGAAAAGGGGTACGCACCTGACCGGCTGTGTCCAGGATCTCCAGCATGATGGCCACGTCCTTGTACTCAAACACCTTCTGGTACCGATCCTCGATGGTAGGATCGTACTAAAAATCACAAGGAACAAGTTGACTACTGAGTTAGTAACCCACGAGTCGTCGCAAAGGCAGGTTCCCAATTCGGCCGCGATGGGCTTGTCAGTGGCGCCGAAAAGCGTGCCTCGTTTGGCCTCCTCTTAGCGATTTCGAGTCTTCAATGTCGCACCTTTGGCTCAAATTGTCTATTAACAAACTGAATCACCCACAGGAGAGATCGGTTAGTACATGCACAGTCCACAGACAGCGGTAATTGGAGCGGCAGTTCAATGCGCAGCGCCCACAGCGCTTCAAGCTCTCCATTACACCGCAGTAGGCGTACCTGTATCGTCACAGCACTCTTTCCAACTCCTCCTGCACCCATCACTACAAAATGGTAAGCACAAGAGGCCTGAGCCTGCGAATTTTTGTAGGCGCAGTTCGTGCAGAAGTTCCAGCCATCCTGAGGTGGGTAGAGGTGACAAGGTGAGGCAATTTGACATGTATAGAGGAGAAATAGCGAGCTAGGGTTAGGGGAAGCGGCAAGGATGAGGTAGAGGGAGAGGAAAAGGCGATTCGTTGAAGGTGGCCGTGGCAAGCGCCTGAAAGGGCACGCACAGAGTTTGTATGCTTGCATTTGGGACACTTGTTTTTCGCCGAAGGCATTGCGAGGTCTACCAATAGAGAATCGGACAAAGGGAAACTGATACGTGTCACCCGCGCCTGTCTACAGGAGAATGAATGAGAGGGCGCTGTGTTGCCCTTTCTCTCTGCTCAGACCGCGGCTGACTGGTCCCGTGCAGAGCAGCCTCGCACCTCCTCCGCGCCCCGCGCCACACCCTCAACCCGCACATGAGCACTCCTCACCCCCTCCCCTGCCTCTTTGGCAGCTGAGCTCTGTTCCCCAGCATTGCATCTCTCAGCTGCTTCACAATGGTGCCCGAAACACGGGTCCTCCTTCGAATCAACACCTCCAACCGGCAATCACTCAAGATAGAATACAACGGAACGAGACATGTCGATCCGCTGAGCGGAGGCGGAATGTAGATCACAGAGGCAGCAGCAATGCATCGGCGCCATATCAGAGCTCCGAGGAGAGCAGAGCACCGAGACGTGCATCTACCCTGACGCCCAATCGGGCCAAAATGAGTCCCCAACGAAAGATACAAGAGATGAACGTGCAGGGTACATTAGCCGAGAAGAGGGGAATGATCGGAGACCAATGGAGGGGCGAAGCAGACAGACGCCGAGAGGGCCTTCACGCCAGACCAGGAGCTCCGAAAACTCCGACACGCCCTCACGCCTCTGCTTCACGCACGTTCCAAGTATCGTCTTTCTACCGTGGAGCTCCACTGCAAACGACATTCACCAAAAGAAGAGACGTCGAAGCAACTTGCTAATTTCGACGTCGCGGGTCAATCCGCTCTCCGATGCAAGATACCTGGCCATGCCTCACTCCAATCCTGATAACTCAATCGAACATAATACAATACTCAACGAATTGCGTGGAAAACGTGAGGAAGACAGCGAGGGAGAGGAGAGGGAGACCAGAAGCACGTGAAATCTCAACATGCCAGATTTGCTGGGCAATCACAGCTTCGGTTCAGTTCCGGTTCACCTGGATATGCGCCAAATACTCATAAACTGACACAAGGAGATGCAAATTTGGGAAGATTTGGTTCCAACCGCAGGTCAAAAGCGGAGATGCAGGAGATTGTCGCTGGAGCTCGCCAGAAGGCCAATGGCGGCAATGACATGTCCTCTTTCGACCAAGTAAGAGACATGATGCCTGCATCGTAGGGAATACAATGAGGGACGTTGGATCAGTTCCAACAAGATTGGTTGGGCAAGGCAAGCTATGAGGCAGAGAGACACCGGGCATTGAGGAAGACTCCTTCGAGCACGAGCACAACAGCTTACAGGTGGTCTTAGAGTGTGACTTTCCAAGGCAATATCACACATCACTCATCTCATCCTATTGAAACATGCATGTAATGCGAATGAAGCGAGAAAATTCAACACGAACGTTTCCCAACTGCGCCAGACCAGTTCTCTCGCCTCATTGACCAGTCA
>Ga0307375_10005126_pt1 | contig 12363 bp, 7 predicted proteins | sample TR1MG_FD_202531 | JGI IMG/M metagenome (GOLD analysis project Ga0307375, IMG submission 202531) | Soil microbial communities from Risofladan, Vaasa, Finland - TR-1 | ecosystem: Environmental > Terrestrial > Soil > Coastal area > Acid sulfate soil | place: Finland: Risofladan, Vaasa | collected... | reverse complement strand
GAGAGCCTTCACGCGGTCCTCCGGCATTTCGTCCAGTCCGAACCCTCCAAATACGAATCCTTGAATTGGAAATGGTTCCTGTTCTCCTTGCGAAGTGGAAGCGGCAGATGGGGCGGAATAGAGAGCAATTCGCTCCTTGATCGCAGTGAGGCAACGTTTGCGCTCGAACTCGTTGCATCCGCCTTGAATCACCGCAAACATGGCGCCAGGCACTCGTGGCGCACCAGACTTTAGCACTGCCTTCTTGTTATTCGCATGAGGAGGGAGCAGCTCGTCGAGCCACGCAATCGTAGCGTCCACGCACTTCGTGTGTCTCTTGTTACCGGAATAGAACGGCACGTCGAAGCTCATGGCCGTATAGAGTTCTGCACGGAAGCTAGATTGTAAACGAGTCCAACCCAAGGTATCGATCTTGCGCTTGCCACCGAGAGCATTCAGATTCAACGCTTTACCAAGCACGGGCGATGCGTCAAACTCAGACGGATCATTGTACGCCAGGAACAACAGTTGGTCCTCTAATACCAGAAATCGATGACCTCCAAGCCCATACTTTGCGAGCATATCCCCTTGTACGACACTATTGAGTGCAAGCCAGAAAAGGGTCAGACAAGGCTGTCCAGGGAGGGAAGCGATTTGAAGTGCACGTACAAATCTTTGGCATTGATGTGAACCGCTTTCAACTCGTCCAACTTGGCCACCAAATCGGGCGTCAAGTTTTGAGGACTTCCATGACGAGAATGAACCAACAGTGCAGGCGTAAGGAGCGTTTTCGTGCCGCAGTCGAACTTGCCCGTCCTCGCTGCGCCTGAGGCAGACGAATGAGTCACCATAAATGCGAGAGCAGAAGAAGGGAACGTTTCTTCAATGCCCTCCATGCGAGAAGGAGCTGAGGGGAACTCAAGAAGGACTGATCAAGGGTGGAGAGTTGTTCCGAGTCAGGGAGGCTCTCAAACAGCCTTCCGATCAATAGAGAGTGTCCCCGATTTCTCCCAATTTCAAACTTTTACTGTAAACCAGATACCAAAACTCTCTAAATGTTCACCTACTAGTTCAGTTCTCGTCGAGTTGGACTCATCGTCGCTTCTGTTGCGCTTGTCGTCACTTCCATTCCTAACTGCAGATCCGTGGTCTTCAACCCAACTGGTTAACATACTCCCCCTTTGGTTTATCTTCGATTATTCTCATAATTTGCGCCGTCCCCGTCGTAGAAGGTACGTAAACTGCAGTTTACAAATAGGTTACGTTGAGCTCCATGTTTTTCCCCTGTTGACGCGTTTCTGTCCCCTTTAGTCCATGAGTTCGAATCTTTACAGTTCCCCCGATGTCCCATTGGTGGTGCCAGGGTCTGTTACAGAGCCTGTCAAGCAGCAATCTGGAGGCGCGTCTAACTCGTTCAATATGGTGGCTAGTGCTGTTGGAGATGTCCCTTCGTTGTTGTTTGATTCGAAAGAGGATAGAGAGAAGGTGCATCCGTCTAGTATGGAGGAGTTTGCGCGTAGTAAGGCCCGTACGCCGGTGGATGGGCTGGCGCGAGGTTTCGCCGCGCTCGGCGGTTCTTTGGTGAAGGGTTTGACTGGTGTGGTGACGGAGCCTATCCGCGGTGCCGCCGAAAATGGTGCCGAGGGCTTTTTCAGTGGCGTTGGTAAAGGTTTGCTTGGTGTGGTGTTCAAGCCGATTGGAGGAGTGCTCGAGTTTGGAGGCAAAGTTGGCGAGGGCATTGTGAACACTCCCGAGACGCTTGGTTTGGTGCGTTCCAGTGAACACGTGATATTTGGCATCCCCCTATTGGATTCGTTCGAAAAGTGCAAGGAGAGCGGGAGACGACATCTGTTCCTGAGAGTAATGGACGTGTTGAGCGATCAGCAACGCGCGAAAGACGCGGAAGGACTTTTCGTCTACGGTACAGCGCCCAAGTTGGTGCGCGAGATTGCAAACGCGTACGATCAAGCACTAGACCCCGAGCTCGCTACTATAGACCCATTCATCTCGGCAGCATTGCTATACAGATACCTGGAGAGGCTGCCCGAACCGCTCATCCCAACTCAATTTCACGCACCTCTCGGCGCTCTCATTGGCATGCCTACTCGCTTCACCCTCAGCAGTCCGAACATCAAGCGCGTCAACACACTACTTGCACAATTACCGGCAGTTAACGAAGCAGTACTCGCCGAACTCTGCCTCGCCATCCGAAAATACCTCTTCTACTCTGGATCTGGCTCCGTCGTACTCGACCACATCTCTCTACACCTCGGAAGACACATATTCAGAACTGGACTACCAGCTCATGATCAAGTACACAGCGAGGCCGTAGAGGAAGTAAACGCATCGGAAAGTGCGCCCGTTAAGAAACCCGACTTTGCAACGCCAGAACTCAAGCAATTCACCCTAAATGTCACACGAAACCTCATACAATTCTTCTGCCCTGGATACCTCACTTATCAACTCGGGAAAACAGACTTCGTAATGGAACTGTGAGACGTAAGGAGCGCACCGCCACCTTCCCCCTTCCACAGACCTCCAGTGGCCACATTGCCCGCCCAATCCAACATCATCACATCCCAATACCCTTCAACAAGCGAAACTTTGGTTGAACTTCGGATCCACACGCGAGAGCGAGACACACCACCACAACGCGCCAACAATCGATCTGCACGCCTTCTACCACCTTCTTCCCAGCATCCAAGCTCATATTCAGACTTGCACTTCCACATCACTTCCAATTGGCCCAAACACTATGCAACTCATCGCTCACACAGTGGTAAATGACTATTGTGTGGTCCCAACCGGCGCTCATCCCTGCCACGGGCCTTCAACGTCGCATCCCTATTGTCATCTTAGGAGACATTTGCTGTATTTGAGGTTCCTCGACATGTGCCGAACAATGTGATCGCATTTGGAAGGTACACAAGGTAGATTTCCAAATTCGATGAACTTTCCACGAAATTTCAGATAGACTTGCCCGAAATCTTGGTTGAGCGTGGTGTCCTGCGCTCAACGGCCGTGGTGTATCAGTCTCAACTCAACCGATCATCTTCACACATCCATATTAGGTGAAGTACTCGCTGTTTACAACAACACACGAACCATGGCCTTTGCACTCCATAACCCGTTTGGTTTCTCCGCCTTCCCCTCGTACTCCTCCTCGTTCTTCGACGACGACTTTGGCTTCTTCTCTGAGCCCTCGTCCTTCTCCCGTCGCACTGCCCACCCTCGTCGTGTCGCTCCTCCCTCCTGCGGCGCGTCTGGTCGGTGCTATGCAGCTGCTGCCCCACAGATCCGTAGACGTTGCGGTCCTTGCGTTGGCGGCGCTTGCTTCTCCGCTCCCTCCTACGCCGCTGTTGCCTCTGCTGCCCCCCGTGTGAGCACCTCTCGCCAAAGCAACAACAACAACACTCCCCATACTACTCGTCGCACTGTTGGAGGAAATGGTCGTCGCACTGCCGTCCCCTCATCCTTCTTGGCGCCCGCATCCGTCTTCGAGCTCTTGAACATCGGCTCTGACTTCCAGCGCTTCTGGGACGACATCTACGATACTGCCAATCTCTTGGAGAACACTTCTTTCGATCGCGGATATGACAATGATGGTGATGACGGAGAGTGGGTCGCTGAGTCTGTAGGTGAATCTGCTGCTGTTGAGGCGCCAAAGCAACTCGCTCCAGCTCCAGCTCCAGCTGCCTCCTCCTCCTCCTCCTCATCCACCGCCGTTACCGTCCCTTCTTCTTCTTCTTCTTCTTCCAAGAGAGACGTGGCCCTCACTACGACTGCTCCTGCTGCTCCTGCTGCTCCTGCTCCTGCTGTTGCTGTTGCTACTACTACTGCCTTCCACGGATTCGGCGACGTCTCATCCAGAGTCAATGAAGATGAGAGCACTCAGTTCGACATCCGCCTTCCTGGTCTCACCTCTGACGATGTCAAGCTCGACCTCGACCTCGAACATCACGCGCTCTCCATCAAAGCCGAGAAGAGGATTGAAGACAAACACTCTTTCAGACACGTGTCGGTCACTCGAGTGCTCCCCATCGACAGAGCAGTGAAGGCCGAGCACGTCCACGCCGACTTCATCGATGGCACTCTCCACATCACTGTCGCCTCTCCTTCCAAGGCAATTGAAGCTGCTGCAGTTCCTACCACCTCTACTAACGATGATGGCCATGATGATTCCGCTGCTGTTGTCGAGGCTTCCCCTCCTGTTGTTGCCCATGATGATGCAACTGCTGTTGCCACCGTCCCTTCGACTGCTGATGATGCCACTACTGCTTCTACTACTGCCTCTTCTTCTGATGATGCTACCACTTCTTCTGATGGTGATGCCACTGCTACTGTTGAAGTTTCTACCCCAACGGACGAGGCACCCGCTGCAGAGACTGCTTCTGCTGCCAGCAGCACCGTGACTCTTGCGGACTCGTCCGAAGTGTCCGTCGAAGACGCCACCGACAACTGAGAGCCCCTTCTCTCTCTGACCAACACCACACTCAACACTAGATTGTACGATTGTAAACTTGTTAACTTATCCACTATTCTCCCTCCTTTGGGCTCAACATGTCAACATGTCAGCCTTCTCTTTGATAACCGGGGCTCGTTTGACACTTGAGATCGTGATCAGTTCGCTCCATTACGTGTCGACATTCCCTCTAAAAGTCCCAAATTCTAGGTAAAACCCTACGCAGATGTCGAATACGTGTGCATCTCATATCGCTCGCGCCCATGAGAAGGAACTCGGCTTGCCCCTCGACTCTTTGAAGGAAATCGCCCCACGAATGCATCAGTTCTACTAGCAGTATGTATAGGATTGGCATAATTTACTATAGTTATGATTCTACTGTATGGGTTGGGGTGTGGGATGGGGTGAGTGAGTGTGTGACAGTACGGTGAAGATGTCGGGGTGGGAGAAGTGTTGGTGCATGTGCCTTTCATAGTTGGTTCTTGGCTCTGTTACTTGTGATGAGACTTCTGAGAGGGGTCTACGTATTGGGTTCCGCCCTTGAGCTTCATCTTGATGCGTTTGAGGTAGTAGTCGACGGTGTGGTTTGGGAGTCTGGCGTCCACTGGCATTCCAGTCTTCAAGTTCCTCTTCTCCTTCCACGATGGATCCTTCTCGCGAATGCTTGTGGGTAATGACTTCTTCTTCGTGTGTCCAGATGCGTAGGTCTCGGTTTCTGCTGCAGGTGATCCTTGAAGGGGAGAATTTGCGCTGCTGCTGCTGCTGCCGTTTCCGTTTCCAGTTCCGATGCCGTTGGATGCCGCGCTAGTCCCATCCACTGCGCTCGGTTCCACGAGCTTGTTTTCGTAGCAGAAGAGATTCTTGGCGAGGAGTGTGACGAGGTGTCCGACGTGCATGTGTCCAGCGAACACTGAGTCTGCCGGGTCGTTTGCGTCGATGATGCGCACGATGTTGAGTGGTCTAAACGTGGATGCGGTGGCTTCAGTGACGAAGTTTGGTTGGCCGAAGGTGGTGATCTTGGCGATCTTGAATTTGCGCTCGCTGAGCGTGAGTCCGACGTAGCAGGCGAGTAGCGCGCCTAGTGAGTGTCCCGTGAGTTGTATGGCGTAATCGGCTTTGATGTGAATCTCAATGAGCAAGATGATGGAGTCGACGCATTGCGAGATTTTGAAGTGATCGTTCCAGTCGAACGTTTCGTCCCATTCTGCGCGCTTGACCTTCTCCGTCCACAGGTTGCCTCCGAGTATGAGGTGGTAGCGCTTGTTGGCGTCGTCTTTGAGGAGGAAGAAGCGAATGCCACGTGATTCCGCAATGCAGGCGACGGCGGCAGTGCCGTAGGACTTCTTGATTTCGTTCTCGGTAGAGTAGACACTTTGACAGAGCAGTGCGAGATCGTAGAATTCTGGGAAGTTGACGATGGCGCCAACACCGTAGAGGGCGCCCTTGCCGCGCTGCTGATCGGCGAGCTCAGCACCGCGCTGAGTGAGGCTGGAGGCGAGGAACGGGTTCGTCGCGATTTGTCCATTGATGGCGTCCACCCACGCCTCTGCGTCATCTGCCCTCTCAGACGTAATCGTAATGTCGTGCGAAGTACCTTGAATGATCACGCCCTTGCTCATCTTGCACGACTTGAGAGACGTTCCATCCGCCGCCACGAGCACGAAGTTCTTCTTGCCCTCCTTGTACTTCACCGCCACACCTTCCAACGGGATCAGGCCAACCGGTTCCAAATCGGTCTTCTTCAAGAAATAGAACAGACATTGATCCTTCACGATGAACCAGTACGTCTTGGAGCCCTTCTTCAAAGTGCCTTCGCGCTCAAAGGACGCGCCACTGTTCCTGAACTTGATCTCGTTCTCCAAAATGCCATCGTACAACTGCTCCAATAGCTCCTGTGGCGGGTTCTCCTTATTGGGACCCCAGAGTCCGCGATGGTTGTGAATGTACTGCGCCTTTGACATTTTGCGATCCGCTGCGATGTTGCGGTTGTGCAAGTCCGTGTTCAACATGATCAAACCAAAGGCAAAGACGAATGCAGTGTCCTCATCGGGGAAGTTGTTGGGGTTGTTCTCGACGTAGCGGATGGCGAAGGCTTGCATGATGCGCTCGATCTGCTGCGCTTCTCCAGGCAAGAGGAACTTCTGTAGGAATTGACGCATCGCCTCGTCGAATGTACAGCTTTCGAAGTTCATGCGCTTGAGGAATGCGTTGAGTAGAGGCACGCGATCACGGTGACCAAGCAACTCGCCCATGTGCGCCGGATTCAACGTATCGTTCTCCTTCAACAACATGAACGCCAAACCATCGGGAGTATCTTCAAACAGGCCTTCCTTCACACCATAGGCAATACCTTCCTTCGCCTTCGTATTGAAACGACTCACAACGCCCTTCCACTTGCGATCATTCTCAGCGGACGAACCTTGCTTTCTCAACTTCAGCGCGTCTTCTATCATGTCCTTGAACTCTAGCGATACCATATTCAGCGCCACTTGCCCAATCTTGTTCTTCAACACTGGATCTGCACCATTCTGAATCAACACCAACGCAGAAGCCTCATAACGCTTACCAATCGAGTGGAAAAACGCAGTCCTTCCTTCACTGTCCTGCGCATTGACATTCGCACCAGCGACGCACAAAAGCTTCACCATCTCGGGATACGGCACAGCATGCATGAGTGGGGTCATGCCAATGCGATCGGGCTGCTCGACAACGACCTTCAACGTAGACTGCTTCTCCTTCAAACACTCCAGTATGGCCTTCACACAGTCCACATGGCCATTCAACGCCGCCAAATGAAGAGGCGCAGCGCCAAGATCTTCGGTAATGTCCACGCGAGAACCTGCACCAATGAGCAAGCGCACCACTTGCGTGTGACCGGAAAAGGCCGCGGAATGAATCGGCGCACTTTGGTAGATATCTCTCTCGTTGACCGCTTGCGGTGCTTGAGACAAGAGATACGCAACGACTTCTGGATTGCCAGCACTGGATGCCTTGTGTAGAGGCGTAACGCCTTGATTGTCCTTCGCGTCCAATTCAGCACCTGCTTTCGCAAGTAGTTTGAGGCAAGAGAGATGTCCATTGAGCGCAGCCTTATGTGCAGGCGTAGAAGATTCGAAATCAGAGCTGTTGGGGTTGGCACCACGAGAGAGAAGGATCTCGACGCACTTGTTGTGACCGTTCAAACATGCCAAGTCGAGCGCCTTATCATTTCCAGCTGTCAAATCCGCACCATGTTCCAAGAGGATACCAAGCAACTCATGATGGCCATTGAAGACTGCCTGATGGAAGGGCGTAGTATCGTCAATCAACGTCGCAGCATTCGGGTTCGCTCCTGCAGCCAATAAGCATTGCACAGTCTCCGTATATCCATACGCACATGCATGATGGAGTGGTGTGAAGTCTCGTTCGTCACCAGCATCCAGTTGAGCCTTTTTCGAGATGAGAAGCTTGACGATCGGGACCAAGTTCAAAGTCGCAGCGACTGCGAGCGGTGTTGCCAGCGTAGCATCTCTTGCTTCTAAATCGATACCATCAGCTCGTGCGAGTTCTCTGACACAGTCGTACTGGTTCGTGGCGACAGCTTGATGAAGTGGTGTGGAGCCTTCGTCGTCCTTCGCATTCACATCGGATCCTGCCTCAATGAGCAGTTTGAGTGCCTTCAAGTGTCCTCCAGCAGCAGCGAGATGAAGTGCAGTGGCGCCATCTTCGTCGACAACGTCCAGGTGGCGCACGCGCTTCACGCCCTTCATGGTCGTTTGCACTTTGGTCGCGTTGGGTCCCATGCTCAATCGTTTCAAATGTATGACTTGTTTCTTGAATGCTTCGAATTGCCTTTCGTCCACGAGAAGCTTGTGCAAGAGCGGAACAGTGTTGTCTTGAGCCTCCTCTTCGTCCTCCGCTGCATTCGTATCTCCTCCTTCAGCAGCAGTGGCAGTTGACGAGGATGAAGAAGAGCTGCCTTCCTTAGCGCGGGACTCGCCAATCTTCTTGTTCTTCGTTTCGTTGAGGAGATGGAGGATGTTGATGTGTCCGGCTCTCAGTGCGTAGTCTCCCACTGTCTCTCCACGCGTGTCTTTGGTATGCCACGTTGCACCCTTTTCCAACAGGGCCTTGACGATGCCCTTGTGCCCAGCTTCGATGGCCATGAAGAGCGCAGTGCGCGTGTTAATGTCCAACAAGTTGATCTCCGGCACCTTCATCTTCGTAAGCAAAAACTTGACCAGGTCCGAAATACCCAATACACACAAGTAGTGCAACAAGGTGCGGCCATTGTAGTTCTGTCTGCTCGTCACGCCAGGCGTAGAATTGACCAACAAGTCGATCACCTCCTTCAACATCGCCTGTTGCGCAGCCGCATCCGTATCCTTGTTCAACTTCTCAATCTGGCGCACTTTGTCGGGAATCACCACAGAACGGGCTTCAATGGACTTGATGAAGGCCAGCATCTCAGCAAGGTAGGATTTCTTCGGAACTCTCGTCGGTCCCTCCTCCGTCACCATGAACTTTCTCGTCACTGCAAAGTCATTCTCGTTGTTGTTAATCGTGTTAAAGAGAAGGCGGAACGGTTTAGAAGTCACATTGATGCCAGAACCACCACCAAGCACGAGACCGCCGCCGGGAGAAGAAGACGGCGACAATACAGCTTCCTGTGGCGACGGTATCATCACCTTCACAAATAGGTCCAATTGGTTCTTGTCCAGGTGCACTCCAAGCGGCGTGTTGAAGACAGAATGGGCTTTGGGACGGTAGTATGCGGACGAGTTCTTGGAGCGAATGTACTCCTGCGATTGCAACACATTGAACGCGCCTGAGTCGCCAGGGTGCGCCAATTCCAATTCCTCATCGCCAGTCACGAGACGTACGAGCAAAAACACCTGACCTTCTTGAAGTTTGAGGGCGTATACGATGCCGTTATCGGTGGCCAATCTATAGAACGAAGCACTTCGAATTTTGACTTCAGAACGATCGTCGCAGTTCACCAACTTGATCTTGACAGCGACGCATTCGCCAGGGCGGAGGGATTCGCAGGGCTCCTCTTGAACTTCGACGGAAATGGCGTTCGGAAACTTGTCCCATTCCTCTGCAAAGTCTCCAGGATTGATGGTAGGTAGTTGAACGATGCGTCGGAGTGTGCTGTGATAATCGCGGGCCTTGAGAGCCTTAGGAGAGCGAATGACGTTGCGGGGGCTGAGGACAGGAGACTTGGAAACGGTGGCCGAAGTTCTCGAAGTTGAGACGTTGGTGGCAGAAGGAGATGGGGAGACGGGTGCACTTTTAGAAGAAGAGGTTGTCGGAGAAGCAGAGGCAGCATTGGAGGCGGCGGCGGAGGAGGATGAGGAGGTGGCGGCAGCAGCGGAGCTTTCGAGGGAAGCCGAGAGTCGGAGCGTCGCGCGGTTCACCATTTGCTTCAATTTCGCTTCCGTAGCTGCATCCACAGGCTTCGTATCTTGCAATTCTTCATCGTCACGAACAGGAGTATCGGAACCCGAGGGATCAGGGGAACTGGCACTCGAGGGGGAGGCAACAGAGGGCGTGGAGGAACCAGAGCTATCATCGCGATTACGAGAAGAAGACTTGCTGCCCTTGGACTTCTTGGGGCGCTCTGGCTTTTCGCTACTTCCTCTCGCTATCGAATGATCACAATCACGACAACAACACGGGGACGAAACACCGCAAAGGGACACGACACGAGCAAACGAGAACGGGCGCCACAACCACGACGACACACATACAAACACATGAGATGTCAGGACTTGAGGCTTCAACACATCATGTGAGGTAGTCATTGCAGAAGTGAAAAGACGGAAACTTGTGTGTGTAATAGGAAAGACGAAGAAAAGGGGAGAAACAGTTAAAAGAGAGGAGAAAAAGACACATACATGAGGGGAGGGGAGGCTTTTGGTCTCCAGATGTACGCTTCGAGTGTGACGACATTGAAGTATCCATAGAAGGGCTTGGGCTGTGTTCGGGGGATGTTTGCTCCACATTTTCGGCAGCAACAGCGGCGGCATTAGCAGCTTTGGCAGCGGCGCGGCGTTCTCGGGCTTCTTGTAGTTTCTTGCGTTCCTGTTCCAGTGCCGCTTGCTGCGCAGCCAAATCCGCTCGTGCAATCATCAAGGAATCGGTTCGATCTCGAAGGTCGGGAGGTTGCTCTTGTGTAGGCGAGGTAGCGAGGGGTTGGGCTTTGACCACGTCGTCTGTAGCAGGCTTGGCGGGAGGAGAGTCGAAGGTCTGTGAATTGCGATTGACTTTCATAGTCGATGGTGTTTCGGAGGGCGAAGTGTTCGAAGAAGAGGAAGGAGAGGTGGAAGATTGCGGATCAGGACTCTTCGCTGAAGACGACGATTTTGAAGGTGACCGAATCATTTTCGGACTGGGAGTATCGGCAGCCTTTGTAAAAGCATCGACAGAAGATACTGAGGCGCTAGGTGATCGCTCAGCGGGGCGACTGGGGGCACTATCGGACGAAGCTGAACCAGTTCGCTTTGCAAGACTTGTAGAACCTGACTTCTTGATAGTAGGAGATGCTGTTGATTGGTCTGGTGAAGACACACTATTGAAGAGCTTGATGTGCTCTGAAATCTTGTTGGCAGACATAGCTGAAGATCAGAAACCAGCGAGGGGCTTGGCAAACCGTCAACGTCGCGTTTCCGGTGGTAGCAGGAGTAGGTTCACGCCAATTCGGGCGGAAGCACGCTAATGAGGCCTCCAAATACCCGTTTTGCAGCACCCACAAAGATCGTAAGTGCAGGGAGACTGATCTGCAGGCTCGGTTTGAGGCACCTCCATTTCCCATTTACATCCAGCCCGAAACAGCGCCGTTTTTAGGTGCGCTTCGGTGCAGAAATAGGGGAAATCGAATTCCGTGGCGGGCTTTGCCTGGTGCTCCCAACACACTCTCTTCGTCACTGTCATGCTTAGCACATCTACATGTGTGGCTCGTTTAAGTCGAAATTCGCCCTTACTAGGTCGTTCTAAGGTCAATGGAGGTCGCTCGAAGCACTTTGGCATTGGTCTGCGAAGTGGCCGTCTTTCGTCCCATGGAGATCTTGTGTTGGAACGCTATGCTGGATATGGACGCAATATGTGCTCTTCTTCTTCAACAGCCACATCAATTCTCTCTGCTGATGAGGTTATGCTCGTAACCGAGCCGATTATGCACCGTCTGGTTTCAGAGCAATACGTGACTGGTTTGATCGCTGCTTTCGTCGCTGATGGTAAGACATCCTTCAAATCCTTTGGTACATTTTCTACCGGAGTTGCTCCTGTTACTGAGGCTCAATCTAAGCTCCTCACGTTCGAGATTGGTTCGATTTCGAAACCGTTGACTGGTATGGCGTTAGCATCGCTTGTTGATTCTGCTCATCTCCAATATTCTACGACACTCCACGACGCAATACCTGAAATCAAGAGCGAAGCGCAAGCAGCGTCGCGGACGATGTTGCAATTGGCGACGCATTCGAGTGGCCTTCCTCGTCTCCCTACGGACTTGGTTTCTCGTGGACCTGCATCTGACCCCTACTCGAAGTATACAAAGAACGATGTAATTGCTAATTTGAACATCTTGGACGATCTGAAGGCTCCTGGCACGGTGTACGAATACTCGAATTTGGGCTACGGCGCTCTGGGCCTTTCGTTGGTCTCCAAGTCTGGCAAGGCAAGTTATGATCAATTGATGAGAGAGAGAGTGTTTGACCCGCTTCGTATGGAGAAGACATCGACGACTCTCAGGCTGACTACTACCGGACACGACGAATCCCTCATTCCCGTTCAACCTTGGACCTTTAGTGGCTTAGAAGCGTGCGGTGCCTTACGATCGAATTCCACTGATATGATGAACTTGTTGAAGGCCATGGCAGACCCTTCATCTTGTGGGTCTGACATGGAAAAGGTTATCAACGCTTCTCTCTCGCCTGTCATCA
>Ga0307375_10005125_pt1 | contig 12363 bp, 13 predicted proteins | sample TR1MG_FD_202531 | JGI IMG/M metagenome (GOLD analysis project Ga0307375, IMG submission 202531) | Soil microbial communities from Risofladan, Vaasa, Finland - TR-1 | ecosystem: Environmental > Terrestrial > Soil > Coastal area > Acid sulfate soil | place: Finland: Risofladan, Vaasa | collected... | reverse complement strand
ACGGCGGACCGGTGGACGCCGCTGGGGCGCACTGAGCAGGCCCCGCCGCCGGGTTCAGCGTGGCAGTCCGCTGCCGTTTTCCTGCGCCGCGGCGAGGTAGGCGGCAAAGGCGTCTGCCGGCATCGGCCGGGCGATATGGTAGCCTTGCGCCTCGTCGCAATGGAGCAGGCGTAGTCGCTGCAGGATGCCGACGTCCTCGACGCCCTCGGCGATAGTCTTGAGATTCAGGCTGCGGGCCATCTGGATGATGGCCCGCACGATGGCCGCATCGTCTTCGTCGCTGGCCAGATCGCGCACGAATGACTGGTCGATCTTCAGCTTGTCGATATCGAAGCGCTTGAGGTAGGACAGGCTGGAATAGCCGGTACCGAAATCATCGATCGACAGCTTGACGCCCAGCAAGGTGAGGCGCTTGACGGTGGCCAGGACGTTCTCGACGTCCTGGATCAGGATCGACTCGGTCAGTTCCAGTTCGAGCAACGCGGGATCGAGGCCAGACGACTGCAGCGCGCCGATCACGGTTTTTTCCACGTCGGCGCGCTTGAATTGCACCGCCGAGAGATTCACCGCGATGGCGAGCTCGGGCAGTCCAGCCCGCTTCCATGCCATCGCCTGGCGGCAGGCCTCGTGCAGCACCCACTCCCCGATCGGCACGATCAAGCCGCTCTCCTCGGCGATCGGAATGAAGCGCGCCGGCGGAACCAGGCCCAGTTCCGGATGGTTCCAGCGGATCAGCGCCTCGGCGCCGACCACCGCACCGCCGGCAAGCTCGATCTGGGGCTGGTAGTGGAGCACGAATTCGCTGCGCTCCAGGGCCCGGCGCAGGCCGTTGCGCATCGTCAGGTGTTCGACCGCCTCGACGTTCATGGTCTCGTCGAAGAAGCGATAGGCATTGCGTCCGGCGCCCTTGGCCCGATACATCGCCATGTCGGCCTTCTTGAGCAGGGTCTCGAAGTCGCCCCCGTCATCGGGGAAAATCGACACGCCGATCGACACCGAGGTCGATAGCTCGTCGACGTCGGAATAGAACGGCTCCTGCAGCCGTTCCATGATCTTGGCCAGCACCGGAAGCGCGGCGTCGGTATCGTTGAGATCGGGCAACACCACCAGAAATTCGTCGCCGCCCTGGCGGCTGATGGTGTCGGTCTCGCGCACGCATTCGGCGAGGCGCGCGGCGACCTCCTTGAGCAGCCCGTCGCCGATGGCGTGGCCGAGCGAGTCGTTGATGTTCTTGAAGTTGTCGAGATCGAGGAAAAGCATCGCCAGCCTGGTTCCGGCGCGTTCGGCGTAAGCCATCGCGTGCTCGAAGCGGTCTTGCAGCAGCAAGCGGTTGGGCAGTCCGGTCAGGGGGTCGTGATAGGCCAGGAATTCGATCTGCTGCTCGGCGACCTTGCGTTCGCTGATGTCGCGCCAGGTGCAGTAGATGGCCTCCTGCTCCTGGATGGTGATCGCCGAAAGCGTGACCTCCGCCCAGAAGTCCGATCTGTCGGCGCGCGTATGCACCCACTCGAAACGGTGCAGACCCCGCTCCAACGCGATCCGGATCATCCGGTTGGCCTTCTCCCGCGAGTGCTCGCCGTCGGGTTGTCGTTTCGGCGAGAGCTTCGACGGATGCACGAACAGTACATCGCTCCTGCCCGCGTATCCCAGCATGCGAGCGGCCGCTTCGTTGCACTCGACGAAGCGCTGATCGACGATGATCCAGGTCGGGTCCGGCGATAAATCGAACAGCGAACGGAAGCGCTGTTCGGCCGCCTTGCGTTCGCTCACCTCGGCCGTCAGCCTGGCGTTGGCCAGCGCCAGCTCGGCAGTGCGTTCATTCACCCGGTGCTCGAGCTCGTCGTGGGCGCGGGCCAGCACCTCCTGCGCCAGGGTTTTTTCGTGCAGCAGTTGCTTGAGGCGGATCTCCGATTCCTTGCGGTCGCCAATATCCTCGGCGATCCAGATAGTGCCTTCCTCGGTATTGGCCGGATTGATGGCTTTGGCGAGCGCGTGGCAATGCACCGTGCTGCCGTCCTTGCGCCGCATCGGCATTTCCCGGTCCAGTTGGCCGCCGCTGGAAAGTATCGGCGTCGCGACACGATCGAGCTCGGCGTAGTCCTCGGGGGAGAGGTAGAACACCGATGCCGGCTGACCGATCAGTTCGCCCTGCGGCCAACCGAAGATTTCGGAGAACTTCGGATTGCAGTGGAGAATCCGTCGGTCGCGGGTGAATAGAATTCCGACCGAGGCATTCTCGAGTATGGCCCGGCATTCGAGCAGCGTTTGCTGCAACGACGGGTCGATGGGGCCGGCTGGCTGCGCGCTATCAGGGTGGGTCATGGCGGCTGCGCTGCTCCTTCCTTATGCCGGTGATCCCCGGTGGAACGCGTTGAACACCGATCAAGGATGTGCAAAGCGGTGCCAAGAGCGCGACCACAGCGCCGATTCATTGACACTTAAATAATTGTAATAATACCATGCTGAAAAATGGACGCTGGTCGCCGTAAGCCAGGTGTTTCAGGCTTCCGACCGGCACCGAAGGCCGCATGAAATCCGACGAAACCGCGCCACGCTCACCGATCGTCAGCGACGATCAGCCTTCGCCATGATAGCCAAAATCCAGGAGCTCGTGCCATCGGAATCGAGGCACTTTCCACGGCAATTGGCGGCCGCAGAAAAGAGACTCCACCAAGGCTTTGTTTGCTCAAGTTCCCTGCGGGGGATCACCCCAGGCCATCACCGTAGCTGATCAACTTGGTGGCTTTCGCCATCAATTTTGGTGAACACGCTCAATGCCCGTTACTTGTTCTCTTCAAAAGCCTGCTCGGCGTGGATCAGGCAGCACTGGCGCGGGCAATAGCTCCAGTGTTCGAGGGCGAAGAGGGCGATGGGGTCGGGTTCATCCACATTACGCCACTTCATGAAAGCGCCGCAGGCGCAGCGTCTCGCGCCCGACCACCACCATGTGCCCCTCGGGCACTTCCGTCAGCGCCTGTCGCGCCGCGGAGAGGACATCCGCCACTACGATGGGATGCATGCGGAAATACAAGATGGCCGGCGGCGTAGGCGCACCGTGGAAGAAAACGAGGTCGCCGAAATCGGAATCGAAGGTCAATAGCCAACGGCCCGTATCGTGCGCCTGACGGCAGCACCGCAACATCGTTTATTCCCGGCGTCGTCCGGGCAATGGCGAGGACATCGAATCCGTCCACTCGCAGAGCGTCGATGACCGGCCCCGGAAAATTTTCATCCGCCAGCAACCGCCTCACGGGGCTTCCGCATCGGCGGCTTCGGCGATGACCGAATGCATGATGAAGGTATCGTCCTTGATGCAGTCATGCACAAACGCGAACACCGCCTGCAAGTCTTCGGGTTTAAGGTGCGGGTAGCTTTCAAGCACCTGCGCTTCGGTCCAGCCCGAAGCAAACAGCTGCATGACAAACTCAACCCCGATGCGCGTGCCCTTGATGTGCGGCTTGCCGAACAGGGTGTCCGGCGTGGTGATGATGCGGTCCTTCCAGTCCATGCTCAGCACCTCCGTATCAATGTCGATTTTTTGTCTTCGTCGAAATGGCAATGTACGGCATCGCGGATGTTGTCGGCAAGACTCGGCAAATCGTCGGCTTCGGTGAAGATGTCCTCGTTGATCGCCTTGGCGATATAGCCGCCTTCCGGCACTTCCTCGACGACGAAATGAATTCCAGACATGGCAAATCTCCCGGAAATGGACTCAGCCGGTAATACTCAGCCAACTACGCGCTCCAGCGTAACACGACGATGGTCGTCGGTCCGACGATTGAACCGAAGCTTCAGCATCCTGTCCACTCGGCGTGTCGTCCGGTTCATAATGTCGACAGCCTGCCGGGTGGCGGGCGATGCAGCGACGAAGACCGCGCGTTTCCAATTCCTGGAGGGACCGAAGCCATGAAGAAAATTAGCGGCTGGCTAGTGCTTGTCGTCATCCTCGGCGCAGGCGCCGCTTATTATTACTGGCAGCAGAGCCGGCCGCCGCCGACATCGCCACCGGTGTCGGTGGAGGCGCCGTTGTCTCCGGCCCCAGCTCCAGTGTCTGCCGCACCAGCGATCCGTCACCCGGTCGAGATGGCGCCGGCAGCGCCAGCGGCGCCGCCCCTGCCGACGCTGGCCCAGAGCGATGCCGCGATGCACGGCGAGCTGGCGGCACTGCTCGGCGAGCGATCCCTGCTCGCCTTGTTCTATCCTGACCGGATAATCACGCGCATCGTCGCCACCATCGACAATCTGCCGCGCCCTAGGGCGCCCGTGAGCATGATGCCGGTCAGGCCGGTGCCGGGGGCGTTCATCACCGCGGGCAGTGCGGACAGCCTCGTCATCGGCCCCGACAACTGGGCACGCTACGCGCCTTACGTGGCTATCGCACAGGCGGTCGACGCCAAGAAGCTGGTCGATTTCTACGTCCATTTCTATCCGCTGTTCCAGCAGGCCTACGAGGGACTGGGTTATCCCAAGGGCTATTTCAACGATCGCCTGATCGAGGCGATCGACGACCTGCTGGCCGCGCCGGACATCAGCGACCCGATCAAGCTGGTGCAGCCCAAGGTGCTGTACCAGTTTGCCGACCCGAAACTGGAGGCGCGCTCGGCCGGCCAGAAAATCATGATCCGGATGGGAGCCGACAACGCCGCCAAGATCAAGGCCAAGCTCTCCGAAATTCGGGCGTTGATCGTGGCTCGCACCGGCAAGCGGTAGCGGGACGAGGATGAGAGTCGACGAGGAAAGACCGAGATTGCCTGGGGGCAGTGCGCCCGGAGGCAGCCTGTTCGGCCGGGTGCTGGGTATCGCCGCCGGCATCGTGCTGCTGGTTCTGGGATTCACGCTGTCGGCATTGCTGTTCGCCTTCCTGCTCGTGGCCGGAATCTTGGCAGGGGGCATCCTGTGGTGGCGAACCCGGGCACTGCGGCAGGCGCTGCGCAGCCAGATGCAGCAGATGGCGGCAGGCAGGGAAGAATATAGGGCTGAGGGGATGGGCGAGGATCCGATGCGGCACGAGGGCGGACGCGTGATCGAGGGCGAGGCGACCCGCGAAGACAACGATCAGGACGAACGTCGATCATGAGCATTCCAGCGCAGTGCAGAGCCCAGGCCGCCGACCTGATCGCCTACATCGACGAGAGCCCCAGTCCCTGGCACGCCGCGGCGAGCACCGCGCGACGCCTGCAGGCGCAGGGATACACGCAATTGCACGAGGACCGGCGCTGGCAACTGGAAGCCGGCGGCCGCTATTTCGTCATCCGGGGCGGCGCTTCGATCATCAGCTTCATCCTGGGCAGCGAGCCGCCGGCGGAGACGGGCTTCCGCCTGGTCGGCGCGCACACCGATTCGCCCGGCTTGCGCTTGAAGCCGAGGGCGGCGCATGCCAGCTGCGGCGTGCTGCGCCTGGGGGTCGAGGTCTATGGCGGCCCGATCCTCGCCACCTTCACCGACCGCGACCTCGGCCTGGCCGGACGGGTCGTGGTCCGTGCCCCCGGCGGCTTCGAGACCCGGCTGCTGCGCTTCGATGCGCCGCTCATGCGCCTGCCGAATCTCGCCATCCACATGAACCGGGAGGTGAACGAGAAGGGCCTGAAATTAGACAAGCAGACCGAACTGCCGCTGATCCTCGGCGTCGCCGCGGAAGGCTTGGACGCCGACGGCAGCTTCAGAAGCATCATCGCCGGCGGACTCCAGGCGGAGGCGGCAGACATCCTGACTTGGGAGCTCGCCGTCTACGACACCCAGGGAGGCAGCCTGTGGGGGGCGGGCAAGGAGTTCATCGCCGCCGGCCGCTTGGACAACCTCGCCTCCTGCCACGCCGCAATGACCGCGCTCCTGGCTTGCGGCAGTCCGGCCGCCACTTGCGTCTGCGCCTTCTTCGATCACGAGGAGGTGGGCAGCGAGAGCGCCGCCGGTGCTGGCGGCAACTTCGTCTCCGACCTCATTCACCGGCTCGCCGCGGGGTCCGGCATGGACGACGAGGCCCGCCGCTGCGCGCTGGCCCGAAGTTTTTTCATCAGCGCCGACATGGCTCACGCCTATCACCCCAACTTCCCCGCGGCCTACGAGCCTGATCACAAGGTGATGGTCAACGCCGGTCCGGTGATCAAGAGCAACGCCAACCAGCGCTACAGCACGGGTGCCGACACTGCCGCGCGCTTCATCGCGCTGTGCGAGCAGGCCGGCGTCCCTTATCAGCAGTACGCGCACCGGACGGACCTGTCCTGCGGCAGCACCATCGGACCCATCGTCGCCGCCCGCCTGGGGATTGCCAGCGTCGATGTCGGCTCGCCGCTGTGGGCGATGCACAGCATTCGCGAGAGCGCCGGCGTCCTCGATCACGCTCACATGATCGCGGCGCTGGGGGCGGCGTTCAAGAACTGAGCCGCCCCCGGCGATTTGGCGAGTCAGGCGTCAAGCCGCCTTGCGTTCCACCATCTGCAGCTTGTCTTCACCCTCGATGGCGATCTTGCGCGGCTTCAGGGCTTCGGGTATCACCCGCGCCAGATCGATGTTGAGCAGGCCGTTGTCGAGCGAGGCGCTCGTCACCTTGACCTGGTCGGCGAGCTTGAAGCGGTGCTCGAAGTCGCGCGTGGCGATGCCGCGGTGCAGATAGGTCGGGGGGGTTGTGGTTTCGCCGCTACGCTGCTTGCGGCCGACGATCTTCAGGCTGTCACCCTCGATCTCGAGATCGAGCTCGGCGCGGGCGAAGCCGGCCACCGCCATGGTGATCCGGTACTGGTCTTCCGCCACCCGTTCGATGTTGTAGGGCGGGTAACTGGGTTGGGCCTCGCCGCGCTGCGCCTCGTGGATCATCTGCGCCAGATGGTCGAAGCCGATGGCGGAACGGTAGAGCGGGCTGAAGTCGAATGTACGCATGGCGATATCCTCCGAAATTAAGCGATATGGTTTGACGGGCCTCGGATGAGCACCCGCGGTGACGGAGATAGGGCCGACACGCGTGGTTTCAATGCCTTGAAAATTGGCAATCAGTCCCCAGGCGAGGGCGTCGCCGATACGCTGCCGTGTCCGGAGCGGAAGCGGATTCAGGCCGGCTGGTCGGTGAAAACCGCGCGGTCGCGGCCGCCGTTCTTGGCCAGATACATCCGCCGGTCGGCGGCCTCCACCAGCGTGCGCCAATCTGCGCAGCGGTCCTGGCCGACTTCGGCGCAGCCGATGCTGGCGGTCAGGGGCGAACCATCGGGGCGTTCGCCGAAGCCCGTCTCCTGCAGGCGAGTCAGGGCCTGCCTGGCCTCGGCCGGATCGGTGTCGGGCATGATCAGCAGGAACTCCTCGCCGCCCCAGCGCACCAGGATATCGGCGAGCCTCAGGCGCTTGATCATCGCTGCGGCGGCGGCGATCAGCACCCGGTCTCCGGCATCGTGACCGTAGCGGTCATTGATCTCTTTGAAGTGGTCGATATCGAGGAAGGCGAGCGACAAGGGCGCCTGGTGGCGCCGGGCGATCTGGAATTGCCGCTCCAGCAGTTCCTCGCCGCTGCGGCGGGAGAAGATTCCGGTGAGCGGATCGCGGATGGCCTGGCGGAACAGCGCGATCATGAAGGCGAGCTGGCTCACGCCGGCCAGGACGGCGACACCGGTAATCAACACCTGCAGCCAGAAGGCGCCGGCGAACGAGGGCCACTCCAGCATCGGCCCGATGAACAGGCCGGAGAATGCCTGGGCGACCAGCAAGGGCAGGGCGACCAGCAGACTCTCGCTCAGGGTCAGCGGAAATATCGAGATTCCCGCCAGGAGCACGAAGGGCAGGAAGGCGTAGCCGGCCTTGATCGCCTCCGAGAGACCCCGCAACTGGTAATAGATCAGCGCCTCCTGTGTCCCGAGGTAGAACAGGCCGGGGATGGCGAACAGCATCGCCAGCGCCCGGTAGGCGTCGGCCATGTGGCGATCCGGCCGCCAGTAGAAGGCCAGCAGCGCGAAGGCGCCGCCGGCGACGAGGCGCATCAGCGCCAGGGTCGACCAGAGCGGCAGCGGGAAGAACAGGAAATCGATGATGCTCCACAGCGGCGTCAGGATGGCGAACAGAAAGGCCATCAGCCGGACGCGGTTGACGATCATCTGCGCCCGGCGCCGCCGGAGCAGGGCGATGTGGGCACGGGGCGAGAGCAGCAAGGCCAGATCCTGCGTGCCCAGTTCATTGGGCATCAGAGCGGCCAGCCGCTGCGCCAGATACGTGGTCGGGAAACGGAGATTCAAAAGGCTTCCTAGGGCGAGTTCCGAGTTTCCAGAGGCGGCATTGTCCTCTAAGATGCGGGGCACGTCATCCGGACTATCCTTGAGGAGCGGCTATGATCGATCTCTACTACTGGACCACCCCGAACGGCCACAAGATCACCATGTTTCTGGAGGAGGCCGGCCTGCCTTACCGGATCGTGCCGATCGACATCGGCAAGGGCGAGCAGTTCTCACCCGACTTCCTGAAGATATCCCCGAACAACCGCATTCCGGCGATCGTCGATTACGCCCCCGCCGACGGCGGGGAGCCGCTGTCGGTGTTCGAATCCGGGGCGATCCTGCTCTATCTCGCCGACAAGACCGGCCGCTTCATCGCCGCCGATCTGCGCGGGCGGAACGAGGCGCTGCAGTGGCTGTTCTGGCAGATGGGCGGACTGGGGCCGATGGCCGGCCAGAACCATCACTTCGCAACCTATGCGCCGGAACCGATTCCCTACGCGATCGAGCGCTACGTCAAGGAAACCTCGCGCCTCTATGCGGTGCTCGACCGTCGCCTGGCCGGACGCGAGTACATCGCCGGCGACTACTCGATCGCCGACATGGCCTGCTATCCCTGGATCGTGCCGCACGAGCGCCAGCGCCAGAATCTCGCTGACTTTCCCAACCTCGCGCGCTGGTTCGGCGCGATCGGCGCGCGTCCGGCGACGGTGCGCGCCTACGAGCAGGCGAAGGCGATCAATCCCGTCCCGGGGATGAGCGAAGCGTCCAAGCGCATCCTGTTCGGCCAGGACGCCGGAACGCTGAAATCCCCGCCGACGATCTAGCCACCCAGCCCCGGCTGGGCTGGGGGTTGGGCTACAGCGGCAGCTCAGCGTTTCGGGATCTTGGCGCTTTCGACGACGGCGGTCCACTTGACGATTTCGCTTTGCAGCAGCGCCTTGAACGCCGCCGGGGTGCCCGTCTTCGGATCGATGCCGATATCATGCAAGCGCTTTTGCGTGTCCGGCGAGGCGACTGCCTTGGCGATTTCCTGGTTCAGGCGGGCGATGATTGCCGGGGGGGTCTTTGCCGGCGCCGCCAGTCCGTTCCACGAGGATGAGCGGTAGCTCGGCAGGCCGCTCTCGGCAAGGGTCGGCACCTGCGGCAAGGATGCCAGGCGCTTCCCCGACGTGACTGCGAGCCCGCGCAGGCTCCCGGCCTTGATCTGTGCCAGCACGGCTGGCAGGGTTTCGAAGGCGACTTGCACGGTGCCGGACTTCACTGCCGCGATGACATCACCGGTGCCCTTGAAGGGAATGGTCGGGACACTCAGCTTGGCCAGCGACTTGAACAACTCGGCAGAGAGATATTGCGTGCTGCCGATGCCTATCGTGCCGATGTTGAAATGGGCGGCGTCGTGTCTGGCCGCGTTGTACACATCGTCCATGTTCTTGAGCGGGGAGGCGCTGTCCGTCACCATCGCCAGATCGAAGAAGCCGATGGTCGAGATCATCGAGAAATCGGCGACCGGGTCGTAGGGCAGCGATTTCCATAGCGCCGGACTCACGGCGTTCTGATTGCTGACCACATACAGCGTGTAACCATCCGGCGGCGCCTTGGCGGCCGTTGTCGCGGCGACGATGCCGCCGGCGCTGGGCATGTTTTCGACGATTACCGACGTGTGCATGTCGGCGGCCAGCTTCTGTGCCACGATGCGCGCGGTCAGGTCGGCGACGCCGCCGGGTCCGAAGCCGACGATGATCTTGATCGTCCGCGACGGGTAGCCCTGCGCCGCGGCCTGACCCAACATCCCGGCCAGGACGCAGCCGAGCAATAGCTTCAACATTCGATTAAACATTGGTGTTCTCCCCATCAGTCAAGCAGTTTTGCCGGAATCCCGGCGGTGGTTTTGCAGCACATAGTCGTCGATATGAACAGCTTAGCATTGTGCCTGGGGAACGATGCCGCGCAAATAGTCGTGCGAAACTAGCTGCTATGCCAGATTGAAATAGCTGATTTGCAAGATCGCTGCAAGCGCCTCATCGCCGCGTGTGGTAATAGTTCTCGGTGTACTATGGGTAACCGCTGACCCCAGGGAGCGCGCCCAGGTGAATCTCAAGCAACTCGAATACTTCGTGCATGTCGCCGAGCTGGGCAGCTTCAGCAAAGCCGCGCTCGTTCTGAACATCGCCCAGCCGGCGCTGTCGCGCCAGGTTCGCCTGCTGGAGACCGACCTGCGCGTCACGCTGCTGATGCGCAACGGCCGGGGGGTCGTCCTGACCGAAGCGGGCAAGCGTCTGTTCGACCACAGCGTCGGTATCCTGCAGCTGGTCACGCACGTGCGCGAAGACATCCAGGCCAACCGCAACGAGCCGGCGGGGCGCATCGTCGTGGGCTTGCCGCCGAGCATGGGGCGCCTGCTGACGCTGCCCTTGGTCGAGGGCTTCCGTCGGAGCTTGCCCAAGGCGCGCCTGGCGGTCGTCGAAGGACTGTCCAACTATCTGTCGGAATGGATCTCGACCGGCAGGATCGATGTGGGCTTGTTGCATAACCCCGAGCCGCAAGCGGCGCTGGAGCTCACCCCGGTGCTGGACGAGCCGCTCGGCCTGGTCAGTGCCGCCGACCGCTCCGTAGGCAAAAAGGCCACGGTCACTTTCGCCGACCTGATCCGCTACCCGCTGATCGTCCCCGAGCGCAGCCACGCCATCCGCAAGCTCCTGGAAACCCAGGCGGCGCTCGCCGGCCACAAGCTCAATGTCGTTCTGGAGATGTCGAGTGTCCACTCCATACTCGAACTGGTGGGCGCAGGCTACGGTCACGCCGTGCTGTCGCCCACCGCACTGGCCGCTTCGGGACGGCCGCAAGCCTTCCGGTTGCGGCCTCTGGTGGCGCCGCGGGTGACCAGTCCGCTGTGCCTTGCGGTTTCCGCGCACAAGCCGGCGACGCCCTTGGGCAAACAGGTGTTTCGCCTGCTGCGCGAGCTGGTATTGGCCGGTCCCGGCGTCGCTCTGTCTGCCCATAACAAAATGCGATAGCTACTAGTGCGCATGAACGCTTGGCAGGTCGTGTCGGTAGCGCCAGAATGATCAGTTAAAATTACCGGTGGGTACCATGCAAACTCCGATTTCATCCCTGTTCATGTGCGGCGGCACTCGATCATGACCATCACCGGCATCTCGTCCATGGCGACGCAGCAGGTGCTGGCCGAACTCGCCGACGCGTATCAGAAGATGAGCGGCGTCGCGGTCCTGTTCGAGTCGGTGGGCGGCGTCGATGCGGCAAAACGGGTCGAGGCCGGTGAAGCCTTCGATGTCGTGGTGCTCGCCGCCGATGCAATCGCCAAGCTGGTCGGTGCCGGCCGCGTGATCGCCCAGAGCCGGGCCGACCTGGTGCGCTCGGCGGTGGCGGTCGCGGTGCGCGTGGGCAGCGTCCGGCCCGACATCAGCTCTGAGGATGCGCTGCGCAAGGCCGTACTCCTTGCGCGCAGCATCGGCTATTCCACGGGGCCCAGCGGCGTGGCGCTGATGGGGCTGTTCGAACGCTGGGGCATCGCCGAGGCCGTCCGCGGGCGCATCGTCCAGGCGCCGGCCGGCGTGCCGGTGGGCCAGCTCGTGGCGAACGGTCAAGTCGAACTGGGCTTCCAGCAGTTGAGCGAATTGATGCACCTACCCGGCATCGACGTGCTCGGGACCCTGCCCGCCGGCGCCGAGATCGTCACCACCTTTTCGGCCGGCCTGTGCGCGACCTCGGTCCAGCCCGAGGCCGTGCGCGCCTTGCTCGCTTTCATGAATTCGCCCGCTGCCATTGACGCCAAGCGGCGCCACGGCATGGAACCGGTCTGACACCGCCACCCCTCAACCCCGACAGCAGGAATCCAGCCATGATCATCGATTGCCACGGCCACTACACCACCGCGCCCAAGTCGCTGGAGGACTGGCGCAACCGCCAGATCGCCGGCCTGAAGGATCCGGCGCTCACACCCCGCGCCTCGGAGCTGGCAATCAGCGACGATGAGCTCCGGGAAACCATCGAGCAAAACCAGCTGAAGAAGATGCGGGAGCGCGGCTCCGACCTCACCATCTTCTCGCCGCGCGCGAGCTTCATGGCGCACCACATCGGCGACTTCCAGACCAGCTCGACCTGGTCGTCGATCTGCAACGAGCTGATCCATCGCGTCACCCGGCTCTTTCCCGAC
>Ga0307375_10005124_pt1 | contig 12366 bp, 9 predicted proteins | sample TR1MG_FD_202531 | JGI IMG/M metagenome (GOLD analysis project Ga0307375, IMG submission 202531) | Soil microbial communities from Risofladan, Vaasa, Finland - TR-1 | ecosystem: Environmental > Terrestrial > Soil > Coastal area > Acid sulfate soil | place: Finland: Risofladan, Vaasa | collected... | reverse complement strand
AAGGCATGTGGCTTAGTTATAGAATGCAACTTTATGGGATGAGTTGGTCATGGTTCGGCTATGAGCTAGATGGACAGCTCATGCTAATATCTAAGGGTTATGAAGCCAATAGCATTATCCCTCGACCTACGTTGGACGGCGTCCATCAAATTCAACTTATTGGGTCTTCGTATAGTGGAAATAAGACGTCTTGGACTCACTCCTTTACTACTAGCTATTACCAGACCTATTGGCTTAAACAAGCCCACTGGGAAAATACTAAACCCGTTCCCCCAGGAAAAGTCATACTAACTCCTACTGAGGACTTAAATGTCACTTTAAAATATAAAACGATGCTTGGCCCCATTGACACGTGGTCCAAGGTCTCCATTCACTATACAGTCAATGAGCGCCCATGGAATGTGAGTCATCTCGGGTATAACTATAGCACCCAAACCGTGAATTTCGTGATAGATGAAGGGAATTATTCGGACTTCGACCGTGTTTTTTATTATTTCTCATTTCAACTGTACGATAATAACTCCCAGTATCTGGATAGCTACTTTTTCACGCAAGACGGGGTCGAACAATATGATTTTTATGAAGCTCGCGAGAATGCCTTTCAGAAAAAAATCGGTCCTATTCCCTTTGAATTGACCCTCAATTATAGCGTCTTCTACCATCACCAACTGGATGCAATAATCCCGAATGATGCGGGCGGGAATACGACCTTGCACCCCTTGATGCATATTGCGTACGAAAATTTCACGTTAGACTTTTATAATCTCACGAGTGCCATGAGCGAATATAGTGTATCTTGCACAAACGAATCGCAGTTGGATCATATTCTGTCGGCGGAAACTAGCAATATATCTATCGCGACAGGTCCCCAATTCACCTATTCACAAGGAGTTAAGAGTCCGTTCATTTTACCACTCACACTGCCTTTGACCGAACACATTTCAAATATCACAGTCCCAAAAGTCTGCTTTGACAGTATATTCCCTTCGAGGAATTTGACATTTACCAGTACTTTATTCAATCTTACTTATCGAGGCTATGAGCTGGACTGGCCCAATACGTGGCGAGTGGTGGAAAAATTTAGTTTTGAAACGCCCCTGATTAAATATATTATTCGGTATGATATCTTCACACGGATTATGGTACACTTGGAATTCATCAACCTGTCCGTCCCCAATCGGGCTCAAAAAATCGTCTTTACCCTTACTGATAATAACGCAAGTTATCCAGCCAACCTTGAGATCGACCAACGCGACGAAGTAGCATATGAAGGAAACTTAATCATTCCGAATCACCTCCTTGCCATCCTGTACGACCCCCCTGGAGACCATAGTTACTCTGAGATGAAATCCGGCACATCTATTACCTTCGGTCTTTCTCTAAGAGGTGAATATGGGAAGGAGACTTTTAATGATTGGAAGTGTCTGGGTATGGGTTTTGGAGGAGGTGAGGAGGATCATACTATAAATACAGTAAGTTCAGAGTTTGATATTGAGAGTACAGTAACTTTCGAAATAACAATGACCTCTTCGATGGAAACTGACAATGCCTCTCTAATGGGCCCTGGGCGTGGGGATCTATACTACGGTTCGGGTCTTTTAGTTCAGTACTTTATAATGCAACATAATTATTATATTGTCAGAAACGCGCCTGATGCTCCAAACGCTAATACCGACGATATCCGCCTCTGGAATACAAGTCCTTGGGTGAAATATGGTCTTACTTTAAATGCGACATTCTCCATATTGGGTGCCTACCTCGGCGAATATGGTTTGTCGAATCTCGCCCAGGAGAACATATTCGCAGATAATATTATAAATGAAGAAGAGGCCCAACACGTGCTAAAACTTCCCCAATCGCCCGTATTTTGGACCCCTGAACATTACACTGAGTTCCTGTCCTCCACAACGAATAAAACCTCAATATCCTATGAATTTTCTATCCAGCAGACAACTAGTTCCTTCTTTTGTTGGAATGAAATGGTGACAGAAACTGTAGGTTATGATGCATTTGGCGTATCATTTGGCACGAGCTATCCAATTGAAGAATCAAACGGCATGATAGGAACCCGAACCACGCTAACGTTTACTACGACAATGACCTCTGCAACAGAATCTAATAGACAAATTGTATGCCATCTTGAAGACGATGATGGGACCCCGATTGGGGAACACGATCAATTTGCCATTGATATTTATTATGACCTACGGTATAAAACCTTTGGATATATCATTCAACAACCGTTTACCTTTACTTCCCGTCCATACGAATTTGGCACACGGGATCATCGATCACCAACACTCAGCCACATCTATGATTTAGATGAATATGTTCAGGGTACTATTACGGTGAATTGTGGTGCAGTGGACGAAGAAACTGGCGTTTCCTACGTGAAATTCTACTATGATACTGTGCCCTTCTTTGATTTTGATTTCAGTCAAAATATAGGTTACCAAGATAATGTTTCCGCGACACCTAACGTCTATCAGTTTACCTGGGATACGAGCACCTTTCATGGGACCTATTATTTATTCGCCGTTACTTATGATCAAGCGTCCCCCCTGAAGAATTATCGGATTTCAGGCACCTATACGATTTATATTGATAACGTCAAGCCAACAACTTGTCAAGCACGTTCGTATGGACCCTATTTAGGTGCTATACCTCTCTATGCCAATGTCTATGATGCGGATTCTGGAATTGAATGTGTGCAATACTGGGATGGGGATCCCTCCAATCCGAATAGCACGTTACTCGGAACCAGCTATGATAGCAGTAATTCCTACCTATACACTTGGGCGACGGATCCTGCCGGGTCTGACGATGGCTTACATTACATTTACGCCCGGGCCTTTGATCAGGCGGGCAACTACCTGGATTCTTCGTTATTCGAACTAACTGTAGAATCCGAAGCGCCAATAAATCTTCAAGATTTACTCACGTTGATCATGTTAGGGGCAATTGTCGGCTTAGCGAGCGTCCTTACGGTGATGGTCTGGAAGACCCGAAAACCTACCCCATTACCGCCCAAGCCGAAAGGGGAACTGACTACCAAATCCCCCCTCGATATTTTAAAAACGCGCTTGGCGCAGGGCGAGATCACGCAGGATGAATATCTCCAAAGTAAAAAATTGCTTGAAGAATCGGAAACAACAATGAATCCCACCCCTCCTACAAAAAAAGTACCCCCTAGCTCTAAAAAACTGTTAAAAAAATAAATTAATAAGACCACTATGAAGTTGAATTATTCATTGCTTCTTTTCTTCTTCATCTGTCTTCGGTTCGGCGTCTAGTTTTGCGAGGCATTAGATACACAGTAGATAAACCTAAGGAATGAAAAAAATGGTGGATAAGTATTTCAGATTACCACAAGAAACGTTGAAGCAGCTATATCAAAATTGAACCTCTATTAAATAATCTCGTACTTTATATTTGTCAGCGACATTTGGCAATAGTGGATTTCGATCATGGATTTTTTTCCATATCATTTTTTCGTTGTAACTTTTCGGATTTCAAAGGTTTATATCATAGCTATGTTGTCTTTTAAAAATTATTTTCTCTATTTTATAGTTGATAAGCCTTTCTATTTTTGTAATCAAGTTTATTACATCATTAATACTCTTGTTTTGTATAGTCTTTTACTTGAACACTCTCTTTTCCAAATAAGATTAACTTCAGATAACTCGTGATAGAGATAAATCCAAACCCACTAATGCCCTTCTTATCTATTCTTCTAGAAATTGGAGAACTTTTAGCAAGACCAGAGTTAGAGCATCTTCACAAAGTAGTTCAATACGACATTTTAAATCAAAGGGAATTTAATTAAAATAAATGCGTATAGTGATTTCATAGAAAAAAATGAAATAACGAAAAGAGGTATTTTAGACTATCATTGAAATGAATCAGTTCTTTTTCTAAGTAATATTAGTGCTTTAATAAAATTCTTAAATCCAAAAAGAGTTTGGGTGTAATGATGTTATTCTATTAATCTGAAAGGATGTTAAATTATGAAGAATAAAGATAAATTTTTTAATATATTGAAAGATTTATCCAATAGGCGCTATTTTATCTTATGGCTCAAAACTTTGTTAAAAAAATCAAATCCGGTTAAAAAACAAATACCATTCATTCCTTTCAGAGCGCAAGAATGGTTAATTCGCTTTTTAAAATCGGATATGCGCGTATTTGAATATGGATCTGGCGGATCAACACTTTTTATTACAAAAAGGGTGAAATCAATCGTTTCAATCGAACATGACAAAAAATGGTATCAGTATATCAACGCTTTCTTAAAGGAAAGTGTGATAAATAATTGTGAATATTTTTTAATTGAACCTGAATTTAAAGATTTAATGTTTAGATCTTCTTACTTAACTTTTAATCAGCTATTATTCAAACCATTTAAAAAATATATTACCCAGATCGATGAGTATCCGGATAGTTCATTTGATCTAGTTTCTGTTGATGGCAAAGCGCGGAATTTTTGCGTAAAGTATGCAATCCGAAAAGTCCGGAAAGGCGGTATTTTATTATTAGATGATTCGAATCTCGGGGTTTTTCGTCCAAGTCTAGAATTTTTGAAAAATTACCCAAAACGTGATTTCTATGGATTGTGTCCTTTTGTGGGTTTTAATCAAACAACTGTTTGGAAAATAACTTGAAAAATAAGGTCCCGATGAAAATTTATTAAATTTCTTTTCTTTCTTCATTCATTTTTTCCCCAGTAATTCTGCTTTAATTTCCAACTTTTACCCAATTCAAAATCTATTGATATCGGAGTAAAATTATTGCCTCCTCCTCCATGATAATTAGTTAATTCTCCAAAGTATATTTTGTTGTCAATTGTATATAAATCCACTCTGATACAATCAAATGGCTTTGATAATATTTTAGATAGCGCAATCATCTTCTCTAAAGTATCCGGCTTTTTTAAAATAGGTCCTTTTGGATGCGCATGACAGACATTAATAAATTTCCAATTTTTGTCAAATAGAGATCTAGTATGATTTGTATGACGGTCGAAATCAACTTGGACAAAAATGCATTCCCCATGAATCATGTGAAATTTATAATCTTTAGGCAATTTGCCTTTCTTATCTCTTAGCAATTTTTCCACAATAATCTTTCTTTTTATTTCTTGATAAGCCCATTCATTGCCAAAAACGCCATAAGGAGTATTAAGCCAATAATTACATTTTCTAATAATATCCTTTTTATTAATTGAAGTATTTTTCTTTACAATGATATTCCATCCGGAACCATGATTTGGTTTTATAATATACTCTTCGGGTAATTTATCAAACGGAATGGTTTCGGGTCTATCAGTAACAAAAAGCAAAGGAATTAGAATCTTTTCTGCTTCATCTTTTCCAAGAACCTCTCGTAAATAAGCTCGTACTTTATATTTGTCAGCGACAATTGGCAATAGGGGATTTCGATCATGGATTTTTTTCCATATAATTTTTTCGTTGTAACTTTTCGGATTTTTAAGGTTCAAATCATAGCCATGTTGTCTTTTGAAAAGTACTTTCTCCATTTTATAGTTAATATGCCTTTCTATTTTTGTAATCAAGTTTATTACATGCTTGTTCATTATAAACTTGTTCATGAGTGAAGGTCTATCAAATAAATTCAAAGCGCGTCTCCTTTTTCTTGATTTTCCGAGATTTTCATTCAATTGCTTCTTTATTTGTTTTAAAAGCCCTGAATATTTTTTTTAATAAAAAAATTTTCCCATTCGCGGAATTTTTTTACAATTAATATTATTAATACTCTTGTTTGTTATAGTTATTTACTTGAATACTCTCTTTTCCAAATAAGATTAACTTCAGATAACTCGTGATAGAGATAAATCCAGACCCACTAATGCCGTTCTTATCTATTCTTCGAACGGATGAATAGACAAAAATAGAATTGTCGTAACGAATTTTACCTAATTTTCGCATTCTCGAAGTGATTTCGGTGTCATCCATTACGGGTATATCTGAATAACCCCCTGCTCGTAGGAAAAATGATTTTCTAAACGCACTATTAGGGCCCTCGGCTAAATAACCTATATGAAATGCCGTAAATACTTTATTCAGTATTCGTTTTATATGGGAAAAAAAATTTATGACCTTGTTCTTTGTGATAGAGTAGTTTGAACCAAAAAGAAAGATTAAATCTAAATCCTTTTCGAAATGATTATATATTTTTTCTAACCAGAAAGGTGGGAATATTACATCGGCATCGGTTGTAACAACAACCTCTGCTCTGGCAGCTTTGACACCATCATTTCTTGCACCACCCACGCCCTTACTCTTTTGTATTATTACTAGATCCGCATATTTTTTAGCAATTTCACGTGTTCTATCGGAGGAATTTCCATCTACGATGATCAGTTCAAATTCAGAGCGGGGTAGTGTTTGCCTCTTGAATTGTTTGAGGAATTTTTCCAATCCCTTTTCTTCATTGTAGGTAGGAACGACTACTGTAATTTTCATATATATCACGTGAAGGGGTTAGTTAAATATGCAAATTGTTTTTTATTTATTGCAATTAATTATAATATATTAATAATTTTTTTTCGTTTCCTTAAATTTCATTAATCACAATAATACCTAAAATTCAACTTAAAAAGAATATTATTATTACGATTCCGAAGAGAATATCCTTTTTCGGGAGTATTTTATAATAAGCTGAGAAAGCAAATTTTGTATATCCTATAAAAGTAAGGATAAGACTGGTGAATCCTAGATATAATTTCATCCATCGAATTGAAGGACGTATCACGACAAATGCTTGGAGATTCGGGAGTACCTCCTGATGAGGTATTTTCTTACCGCCGGTTTTGGCCATCTGGAGCCTGATATTCAATTCCTATCGAATTTAAAATAATTAAAACAATAAGAATAATAAGAATTAGGTTTGATTATATATGATAGTTAAGTTAGATTATATTTAAAAATAAATGCTTAAGCTATAAATATGAATGCTCCTTGAATTAATTATATTAAATGTTAATAACGAAAAAATTGGGAAAGGATTTAGGGATGGTGAGTAAAGGTGGCGGATCGAATAAAAAGTGTATATGATGAGGTATCACGCGATTTAAATTACATCAAAAATTTTATCTCAACTGCCCCGAAAGCAAAACCTGCACCGAATTATATGCAGGGAACTATTATTAAAGCGATAACATCTATAGTCTATCCACAGATTTACGCATATTTAGTTCAACATTATAGTAAGGAGGGAGCAATCCGGCGCTTAAGAGTAATGGGCGCAAGATCTGCCAAGTATCTATACGCAATATACCCACAAAGCTTGAGACGGAAAAAAAATTTCGCAGATGTTCTTAAGGAGATTGGGAGACATTCGGCTGAGATAGTTAAAGTAGAAAAAGTTGTTAAGGTTAAGAAAACGGTTACAAGTTTTTTAATAAAAAAGTATAGATGTGTATTTTGTACTGAAACATCTCGGGTGGAGAACGTTCCAGTTCATTACTGCTATCCCAGTGCGGCTTTTTTTCAGAATTATTACAATATAAGATCTTTCTATATGGGAACTTTGAAACCCAGATTTATTTCAATTGACATTGATAAAACGGCAGAACACGATAGAGATTTTTGTTTATACAGGGTAGAGGCAAGTGATTTCTATATGGAGGGCTAAGTTTTGGGATTATTTAACGCTTTTTGGAAAATGCTTGGAAACATCGGAAAACGAGTCTTTAATCGAAGAGAAACCAAGACATCATTATATCTATTCGGGGCAATGCATCATACAATGATTGACACAATAGCAGAAACTTGCGATGGCAATTACGAAGAGGCAATGGATAAATTAATTGGTTTGGTGGCACCAACAAGTGAGGAAATTATCTATGAGTTAATGTTCGGAACGGCTGTAATGGGAGTCTCGTTTAAGAAATTAGCGAATAAATTCAGTAATCCGGATCAATATCCTTTTCTTTTAGATTTTGCGCTCTATGCTATTTTCGGTAGCTGGTGTAAAAAAATATTTGAAAAGACGAGGTATATTCCTGCATCTAAATCGGAAGAAAATGTCGAAACTTATGTCGTTCGTTTGAAGTCCTGTCCGTTTTGTTACCCCACAATGCTTCCACCGGAAAAATTTGGCAAACATCGGTTCGGGAAAATGATCGCGTTAACCATTGCCCAGATGAGCCAGCAAATTCAAACGTATTTGGGGAGAGATGTGACGGTCCTGACCAGAGAAGTCAAATGTTTTCACCAAGGCGACCCGTATGGAGAGATTAGGATATGGTTATATCCGCGAGATCAACCTAAATTAATGGACCAGAACGAATACCTGCAAAAAATTAAGTAAGTTAACCTTTCTAATTTTAAAATCCGCTTTCTTGTATAATTTGGCTTAAAAGTTCCATATCACGATCTTTAATAGCGAGAAGCCGATCCTTGGGGTGGAGGGCTTCAATAGGAGCAAAAATCTTCGCAAGTTCAGCCATTTTATCAATTTTTATCCGTTTTTTTAGGACTGCCTCAATAAAAGTAACGTCACTGGCGACAATTTCGAATACGGTCCAGATATTATCGAATGTGAGTTGTGGAGCGTTTCGATCGAAAGAATCATCAACCGGAATTTCGTCATAAGATTTTAAATGGGCGGTAACATGGAATAAATTTCTCACTGCGAACATGCAACTTTTACCGAAGGATTGACTTGCAATTAATTCTAATTTAGCAGGTTCGGTCTCAAACATAATTTGGAGGCGTTTGAAAAAATAGCGAAAGAAAAAAGCGGCCGCAGTCTGACCGGTAATTTCTCGCTTTTCAATGGCTTTAAAGAAGCGGATGCCACGTTCGCGCAGCTCGGGAGTCAATGGATTAAAGGTCATGGATAGAGCCATTCGTCTCACCACACAATAGGATTAAAGAGGGAAAATTTACCTAATTTTCAAAATTTTATCGAGTTTATAGAGATCGCTTGCTTGCTTGAGGATGCCACCACCAAGTAGGTTGGAGAGTTTGAATTCAAGGCCCTTGACCAATTTGATTTTCCGTAATAGGACGAAATCAAAGAACATTAGAATGGGATCCAGTTCACCATTTAAATAATTGGTAATTACCTCATATTCGCCCTCAAGCACAATATCGGGTTCTCTAGGAGCCTTGCCAAGTGCAGCTTTGATGGTATTATCTTTAATTATCACATGCGTGTGCCCCTCCCCAAGAATGTGCATTTCAATGATTTTATCCCAGCCTTTGATCCAACGTTGATATTTCTTCGATTCGAGTTTAATCTCTAAGGCAGGTTGTAGTAAATTTATTAATCCCAAAAGAAGAAGATTTTCACTTACTGGAATAGAAGCAACGGTTTCGACAGGCTTTTTAACTACTTCTGCCGCTTTTCGAGCTTCTGCGTCTATACGAGCTTCTTCTGCGGCTTTTTTAGCCTTTTCTGCGGCTTTCCGGGCTTCTTCCGTTTTTCGAGCTTGCTCTTCTTCTTGATGAAGACTCTCTTTTCTTTTTAGTTCTTCTGCTTTTCGAGATTCTTCAGCCCGTTTCGCGACTTCCAGCTTTCGCGCACGCTCTTCTGCGGTTTCTTGATCCTCAGGCAATGGCCCTTCAATATAGTCTTCAGCCTTAGGTAATTCTTCTGCTGAAGGAGATTTGGGTTTTGTATCTGCTGCTAATTTTTTCCAGATTTCACGATCTGATTCTTTTGACATCATATTTGCCCTCTAATGATAAAATAATTTAGAATATAACTCTCATAAATTTGTAATATTAAATAAATTATAACCTTCTCAACTTATAAAAAAGATATCAAAATCACAGTGCTTTTAATCTCCCATTCTTCTGTTCTATTTTATGGTTTGCAAGTAGAATTGCAAGATGTTTTTCAAGCATTATACGTTCAGCTGCTATATAATAATCGATAGGTTCGGTAAATTTGCCATGGATTAAAGCTTGTGGAATGGTTTCTTCTAGGGTTCGCTCTTTTTGTAGGAACTCTAATATTTTAACATCTCGTTCAGTAATAATATCAAGGAATTTTTGTAGTTGACTTTTAATCTCATTCGAAATAATTCCTTTATGGCTTGTTATCAATAGTTTTGGGGATCTTTTAATAAGCGCTTTAATAGACTGTTCAAAATCCTGGATACTAGCATCTAATGCGCCATACCAGGGACCGAAGGAAGTGAGATCAATATCGCTAGAGAAAATAAGGTCTTCGTTCAGAACCTCAAAACAACTGTGACCTGCAGAATGTCCGGGCGCGTGAATAACTTTCACTTGAATAGTTCCAAGATCGAAGACCTGATCATGAGTAAAGGTATTTACAGCAATTAACGGTTGATAGTGAAGAGATTTGAAGAATATGTCAAGAATTTCTCTCAGTTCGCCGGTATTTACCCCATAAACACGATATAATTCATCTTTTGAGGTCGCGACGAGTTTATCGCGTTCATGGATGTATCTAAGAGAGGTGAAAAGGGAAGTATCATATATATGATCTTCATGGGCATGAGAATAGAGAATGATATCGGGCTGACCAAACTGTTTGAGAAATTTTTTAATCACAGATCGCCCAATACCAGTGTCAATCAATAATTTCTTCCGGTCATTGATGAAAAGTGAATTTGAATACGGATATCGTCCTGTATTGTTACCTTGAATGAACCAAACTTTATCCAAAACCTCTTGAAACATATAGGATAACACTCTATGCATTTCTTACAATTATAAATGGTAATAAAATAAGCGCGGTAAAATCAATATCCAATCTCTTCAAGTAATTTTTTGAGAATCGAAAGTTCTTCTTCACGGACTCTTTGTAATGTTTCTTCGGTTTGAATCGTCGCAATTGGCCCAAGCCATCGGAGAATATCGGCTAACCTTTTGATTTTCAGTTTTTTTTCCATCAGGACTTGCGGAAGAGTTGAATGGGCGAGAATAATATCCTCTACAACCTTTATGTCGTTAAAGATCATGGTGGGGGTTTTGAATGCAATGCCTTTCGTGAAATTTAAATCAGAAATGGTAGTAATATGTAGCGTAATATCGACTAGATGTGGAACTTCTAAGCCGACGAGCTGATTTTTAACCGCCTCTTTAATGGTAATAGCCACAGGAGGATTATCCCTATACATGGGGTCTAACCGTTCAAAGAAAAATTTAAAGAAGAAGGCGCCTGCTTGGAGATCTGTCATTTTACCCTCGGTCAGCGCCTGTAGTGCGGTCTTAACCCGTAGCTCAAGATCAGGTGGAAGAGTTTGGAAGCGAATAGCTAACATGACTAGAAACCAGCTTAGAAGGTAACAACTCTTGGTAATACAACTCTTATTAAATTACAAGTTTTTGGTAATAAAATGCAACTCTTATAAATATAATATTTTTCGCTTATAAAAAAGATGTTAGCAAAATCCCGTTTGCGCAATTAGACGTCGTTAACTTTAAAGGAGGTGTTCGCTTTATATTTAAATGATAAATATATGGGAAAAGGAAAATGGATATAAAGAAAGTGCGTAAAAAAATACCAATGCAACCTGAACAAAGGCAACTATTAGAAGAATTGGAACAATTAATTTACCAATCTATTCCTCAAGTAGATAAATTCCTTTGGCATCAATTGGGTGTACAAATAGAGGAAAAAAACATTATTGGTATAGGGTTAAGTTATTGTGGATTACGATCGCTCCCAGAAACATTCTTCAGTATATGCCTGCTTCAAAAATTAGATTTAACCTATAATCAATTAATGAATCTCCCGGACTCCTTTGGGCAGCTCCAATCCCTTCAGGAATTATTATTGCATGATAATAAGCTCACGACACTCCCAGAGTCATTTGGTAACCTCCAATCGCTCCGAATCTTAGGGATATGTTATAATCAGCTCATGAAGCTTCCAGACTCCTTTGGGCAGCTCCAATCCCTTCAGGAATTATATCTATGGGGTAATCAACTCATGAGCCTTCCCGAGTCCTTCGGCAACCTTAAATCGCTTCAAAAATTGGATTTAGGGAGCAATCAGCTCACGACGCTTCCAGACTCCTTTGGGCAGCTCCAATCCCTTCAGGAATTGAACCTCGCCCCCAATCAACTCACGACGCTCCCGGAGTCCTTTGGGCAGCTCCAATCCCTTCAAAAGTTAGGGCTAGGTGTAAATACGGTCAAAAAGTTTCCGGAGTCCTTCAGCAACCTCGAATTGCTTCAAGAATTAGACCTGAGTGATAATGAAATAGCGACGCTCCCGGACTCCTTTGGGCAGATGCGATCCCTCCGAACTTTAGATTTAAAAAATAACCAATTAAGAGAACTCCCAGAGTCCTTTGGGCAGCTCCAATCCCTTCAAACTCTAAATATAACTGGAAACCGGCTTAGGAACCTTCCGGAATCC
>Ga0307375_10005122_pt1 | contig 12368 bp, 10 predicted proteins | sample TR1MG_FD_202531 | JGI IMG/M metagenome (GOLD analysis project Ga0307375, IMG submission 202531) | Soil microbial communities from Risofladan, Vaasa, Finland - TR-1 | ecosystem: Environmental > Terrestrial > Soil > Coastal area > Acid sulfate soil | place: Finland: Risofladan, Vaasa | collected... | reverse complement strand
CAGCACGAGAGACTGCGTTCTGCACGTGACGTACCATTTTCGAGAGCTTCTTTGAATAGGGTGCGACCTTGGGCCGATTCGAAGGCAACACAGGTGGACGAGGGAAGTGGACGGCGATAGAATCCTTCGGCTGCCTCTAAGGAATTCGACACCTTCTTTGGGACGCAACAGGCAGAATTCTGCTCCATAACTCTCCGAGGTGCAGATTAACACAGAGTCGAGGGGATGGGAAGAAGACAATGAAGCGCACAGGGGTGTAGAGGGAGATGACGTTTCCACTGCGCCGGGCCCACCCGTGGGCCAATCAGTTCATTCTACACGAGATACCTTCCATTGTACCGCACCCATTAGCATTGAGTGATGTAAATGGGGCCGAATCGGCTATGAAGAAAGCGGTTGTCGTAATTTCAAGCCTTGGAGGGTGGATTCGAGAGTCGGCAAGTAGACTTCTGGCTTCTCCCGCACCTGGCCTCTCCATCAACCTCCGCGTCTTTGAGAAATGGCGAAATGGCGAAATAGGTTCGGCCACCAATTAGGAGTGCAAGTGGAGCTTAAGCGATCATGTTGTCGGACAAAGTTGCGCTCGTTGTGCAAGCACACTCCTGAGGGTGATGACAAGATGAAAGCGTTGGTCAAAGTTTTGGCAGGTTTGAGGATCGTAATCAGTGCCATGAGGAGCTTCATCTCAGCGTTTGAGATGCTAGAAGTGTCGAGGAATTCTTCTCGAAAGTCGGAACTCCTCCGTGCAGTCATGTCCACAATGGCCTTCTGGACCCTCAATTAGACACCTTGAAATGCTTGTATTACATTGTCGGTTGTGAATACGTCTTGTACGGAGTTGCAGGCTGCAGGTGTCCTCTATAATTTCTCAATGCAGTCAGGCTAGTCCTCCTCGCCAGTCTTGTCTCTCCTTCTCCTAAGACCTTTCTCTCTATCTCGGAGCCAATGCTGTACTGTGATTGTATTTCAATGGCACCCTATCCTGTATGCCAATTCCTCTCAAGGTGTCCTCATTCTCCCGACTCCCGATCCGATCTCTGCATGATGCTCTCCCTGTCTTAGGTTTACCCACTGGGCAGTCCAGAACACTTCAGGATGAAATAAACAAGACATATTCATCATCTAATAGGGAGTTGGTGTACAAGCAGGGTGATTTCATTCTCTTGACCTCTAAAAGAGTTCAGCCATCATGCATCTCACGCCACCACCTCCGATGTCCTCGATGGTTGGCACCGGTACATGAACTACCTTCTTGACATGTCTTTCGAAGATTTCGTGTTGTTCTCTGGTGAATGCAGCGTGTGCTCTGGACGACATGACGAGGAGTCGGGCGCCGTTTGCGCCCTGGACTTCCAAAACGTTTCCACAGAATGAGTTCATCTGCGCTTGGGTGATCTGCACGACAGTGTGGTGCACGGAGAGGGTCTTGATGAGATTCTTGCGTTGTTCTGCATCAGGTACGGCTTCGGCGCACACGACTGCCACAGAGGAACCGATGCCCATGACTACGTTCGTGTGGTACACTGCTCTTCCCCTGTCGTCCTCGGCAGTGAATATGCAGGGCGTGTAGTTGAGCTTCTTGCACCAATCGTGGAACACGTTGGCATCGGCACGTTGAGAGAGGGCGCAGTAGGCGACCTTGTTCACGCGATCCAGAACGAGACAACCGGTTCCCTCGAAGGCCACGCCGCTCGCGCCTCTGTACTCGTAATACGACATGTTCTCCACTATGTCGTACTTGGCCAAGAGATCGGTCACAATATGCTCTCTGCGTTCGGCACGGCGTGCGGGAGCCTTCATGGGATAGAGGAAAAGGGTGCTCTTTGAAGGCGAAGACGAAGTTGAACTGGAAGACGAAGATTCGGCTGGAGGATGCGTAGAGAACCAGTTGTTCGGGAAGACTGCATCAGGAGTCTCATAAAATCGCTCGTTACGGTAGAGAGAGATGCAAACACCTTCAGATACGAGAGCGCGATGGAATTCCGAGTATTCAGTCAAGGCGAGACGCTCCACCTCGTATTCCGGCAACGTGGTCTTGTTCATGAAGTAGTTGTCGAGAGCTGTTTGGGCACTAGAGAGGAAGCCAATAGGCGCAACCATGAGCAGCTTGTTGCTCGTTTGTCTATTTGCTGCATCTTTGTACGCAGCGATTGGTTTGTTGACGTTTGGCACTTCTGAAACGTGTTTAATAGAATGAAGAGAGGCATTAGAAGAAGAAGACATTGGATGAGATTCTCTGACGACGATGGCATTCGAGAGGAGATCGCCCGAGAAGCAATCGGTGGTGGAGAGAACTTCAGCGTCAATTTTTGCCTTCTCCTTGTAGAGAGCGACGAGATCCTTTTGGCATGAGTAGCCGATGAACTTTCCATTACCAAGAGGGAGGAGAGAGAGAGAGGCGCAGGTGATGCTGGAAGGGACGGGCAGAATCGTGAAACCCAAGAGTTTGAGGTACTCTCCGAGCTCCATATCGTTTACTGTGAGCTTGTATTCGTTGTCCTCCAAAATATATTCTTGAACGAGACGTCTCTTAGTATTGGAGGCACCAAGGATGGTTTCGGAGACGGCAACAGTGGAGAGGTTGAGGGGGAAGAGAACGCTGTCCAAATGCGGCCTCGACTTCAAGTGTCGATCAAACAAGTCTCTCACTACAGCCACTCTGTTCGCCTTAAAGACACCAGCAGAAAGCATGTTGCGAATAGCGTCCTCATTCGTCCAATAGGTGGAGCCAACGAACACCAAAGAAGAGCTGAGATTCAACACATCACGCGCAGCCACCTGATAGCCCTCTGGCAACTCCAAAGCCACAGGAGTAGAGAGAATAGAAGAAAACAAGAACTTGTACAGAGCGCGACGGTACGCAGACAAGGCACACTGACCAGAAACGCCTGAAAGGATAGCGCCGGAGGAAGTCAACGCATACAGAGAAGGAACACCTTCGAACGCTGGGACCATAGAGAAGGATTTGACGAATACAGAACCATCTTCAACACGGGAGAGTGTGACGGTAATGTGATGCGACAGAAGCTTCAAATCCACGGAAGGAGCGGAGGAGGCACAGAAGTACTTCTCAATCCATTCGGACACCACCTTCGGCGAATCTTCGGGCTTGGAACCAGTACCATCTACAACAGAGATATGAGACTTGATGAATGCAAGAGCCTTGGACGAATCGAAGGTCTAAAACGAGGTGCACAAAGACGGAACACCCTAGACTGTCAGTTCTCTCCGAACAAACAACCTTGGTGGTCTGAATACACATATTGCAGTACAGCAATCATCAGTACAGAGGACAAAAGCGTACAGCAAAGTTCACACCGTGCTTAACAAGAGCAGAGCAGAAGGCGGAAAAGGAGGCGTCATCTCGGAGTACTAAAGGACCACTACCACGGCTAACAGGCTTCATATTGAACAGCCAAACACGAATTTCAGTTTAGAAGATGTCAATAAATGATATCATTGCCGAAAGGGAGTGGGAGATATCAAATGGGGCGAGGGAGAGTGATGATGAAGTGAGGAGCGCGACAGGAAACGTTTTTCCACGTCGTTTGCCCTTCAACGAGGGTTCTAGGTGCAACAACATCAGTAGGGATGATGAAAAAACGTACTAAGAGTGCCTTGATGGGGTTGAGAACTGAAGGGAAGGTCGACGTCATGGCTTGTGTGATTCCAAACGGAGGACAGCCGCCATTGCCTGCAATCTCCTTACCGCTCAATCTGGCTTGCTTCTCGAAGACCTCGAAGGCTTTCGTGCTGCTCTTTGCGGCAGTCTCCTCTCAACTGGACGAGAGCATCCATCCTCATTCGCTTCTTCGTTTGGAAGTTAATAGTCATGGGAAGAGGAAGAAACGACGGAGCGCCTAAAAGAGGCTCTGGTAGAGGTGGTAGAGGTGGTAGAGGTGGTGGGCGTGGACGGTCGTGTGGAGGCAATGTTCGATGCGGCGCACCGAAGGAGGAGCCCACAGAAGATCGCGCAACTCCATCAATCGAGACGTACGACAACCCTGCCCAATTCATGTTGCTTTCCATTCTCGACCATGAATCCTAACGCTTTGCTCGATGTTGTGCTCTGAAGAGATGAAAGGCAAGCCTTCCCGTTCCCAATCAAGTTGGCTATGTGGGACTTTGGACAATGTGACTCAAAGCGCTGCACAGGTAGGAAGTTGGCTAGAATTGGATATGTTAAGGAATTGAAAGTGAATCAGAGGTGCAAAGGAGTGATTCTCTCGCCGACAGGGCAACGTGCAGTGTCTCCAGCGGACAGAGGAATTGTGGAGTACGGAGGCGTAGGTGTGATCGATTGTTCTTGGGCAAAGCTCGATGAAGTTCCTTTTGCTAAGATGAAAGGTGAAGAGCGCTTGTGTACGCACCCAATTCCACTTCTGATACTCAATTGAACCTCCTGTGAACGCTCGAAATGCTGACCCTTCTGTTCTGCTCGACAAAGTGCCCTTTCTGGTCGCTGCAAACCCTGTGAACTATGGCCGACCCCTCAAATTGAGCTGTGTGGAGGCTTTGGCAGCTACTCTGTACATTACGAACTTCAAGGAGGAGGCACATGCGCTGTTGGAGAAGTTCAAGTGGGGGCCCGAGTTCATCTCCATCAATCTTGATCTCTTGGATGCCTATGCCGCTTGCACCAACTCCACTGAGATTGTCGCTGTCCAAAATGCGCATATTGAAAGGTGCGAGGCTGAACAGGCGGCAAAGGAGGCGGCAGGACCTGGAGCAGATTTGATGACCGCGAACCCCAATCGTCAGAACCGTCGCTTGGATCTTCCTCCCACTTACTCTGACGAAGAAGAAGAGGCTAATGAGTCTGGATCCGAACACAGTTCAACATCTGACGCTGTAGATTCTGAAGAAGAGGATGCTGAAGACGACGAAGGCTCGAGCGAGGAAGATGTGACATCGGTGCGTTCTACTGCTGCCCAAATGAAGAGGATGCGCGTCTAGATCACGAATTCAATTGCAGATAGAGTGTGTATGTGTTTAATGTACAGAGAGTCGCCATAACTTGTATCTCCTGCTTCTTCGCTTCTCGTCTGATCTGGAGATCAATATGTACACGTGATGTGCTGGAGTGCATGTATAGGGTAGGCGAACTTCATACCAGTGGTGTGCGTACTCTTTCAGGTGCTGGGAGAAGCGATGATGTTTCGTCTCCTCTTGGGCTCTCCTGTCTTTGCATGGTGGCCTCATCATCTGAGTCTGGATCTCTCATGTGGTTTTCAGGCATGCGAAGACTGTAGGAACCAGGTACGAAAGGATTGACGTAGGTGTTGGGTACTTGAGCGTGTTGTCCGTCGTCGACGTATGGATAGTCCTTCAAGTTGACATTGTGCGCCTCAAAATGTTCAAAGTAGTCATAACGGTGATACTCGTCGAATGCTGAAGGGTAGGTGGGACCACAGAGGGTGAAGTAGCACTGCTTGAAGAAGTTGCCACGGAAGAAGGGGTTGCCTCCCTTGAAACGGCTCTTGATGTCTTCAGATGTCGTCACTCCAGTTGTCATTAGTGAAGCATGATAGAAACCAAGTGATACGACGCCCATGATCAATACGAAGGCCACAATAGCAACAGCGAGGGAAATGGGAGCCTTAGCGATGGCGTTCAAGAAAGGTGCGCCGTTCGGTCTTGCTTGTGCAGGCGATACTGAAGGAGAGGGGGCAGGCAACTTGGAAATGTCGACAGAGACAAAGTACAGGTGGAGAATGGACGTGGCAGCGATGAAGAGGCCCAAAAAGATGGTCATCCAAACGAACGCGAAAAAGTAGCGGTAGTTGCGCTTTCCCACGCAGTTGCCAACCCACGGACAATGATGATCGAATACGTCCACGTCTAATGTATGCAGCAAGGAGAATGTGCGTCAGTTCAAACGCGCATGTACAATGGGGTGCGAATTTGGAATTGGATCGGGCAGTTCGAACACAAAACGACATCACTATGCAACCAATGAGAACGTACCGACGCCGCAATCGGAGCAATGCACAGCTCTGGGGGATCTCCAGTGGTGACAAGTATAACAGTACACAGCAGCGAGTTGTGGGGTACCAGAGGGAAGAATTTTGGCGCGGGTGAAGAAGGACTGCATAACTTGTTCCGTAGAGGCCTTCAATCGCTCTTCGTCAGGCTGAGGCTCATCGTCGACATCGAGAGAGGGGTCTTCTGTACGTTTACCGCGGAAAGCACAGGCCTTGGCGTGTTCTCGAAGCCAGGAGGAGGGCGGAGGAGGTCGAGGGGGGATGATTCCCGGATCTGTCAAGTGTGTGATCATGAGTGAGGATAGCGAGGCGAGTAGAAGCACAATAGCCAATATGGGTTGCCAATAGTGACCGTGAAGGATGAAGTAGCGCATGGGGAAGGCAATGTGGACGGCAAAGACGCCAACGATGAGAGCAAGCGCGGCGAGCAATCCTGTGCGGCCAGAACCAACCATGCAACGATAATCCCAGCAGAAACCGACACCAGTCCATCCTGGGCGTCTCTTATTGCCACGAGGCCACCAGAGTTCGGACATGTTTGAGAGGAGGATTGAGGGCAAGTTCAAGAAGTTTCCGAAGGGTGCCGCTACTTCCACGTCAACTCTCCAGCCCTCTCTCGAGGAACATGGGTTCTACCTCTCCCTGTATACAGCGATCGAACCTTCACACCCACGTCTTCTATCTATTGGACTCCTTAGTAGGCCGAACATGGACTATCGTGCTGCGCTATCGCGCGGACATCCTGAGCCCAAGCCCAAATCCCTTCCTCCCACCAATACATCTCAATTCCGCAAGAAATCTCCTAAGCCGCCTTCAAAAAGTGTAGAAACGCCTATCGCAGATGTTATTCAAGAACCTATTCTTCCAGCGATTGCAAATGAACCTAGGAAGGCGTCGCCGAAACCCTCCGCGCGTAATTTGGACGACTTCTCCTCTTCTTCGCCTACAAATGCTTCAGTACGCCGAAATTCCAATCCCTCGTCATCAAAGAGACCGAAGAGGGCGAAGAAAGTGGCAGTGGAAGAACCCAAACAGAGCACGTTCGAGAAGATCAAAGCTATGCATCAGGAGAAGAACGCCGCGCTTCTTCAGAAACTTCAGGCCCTGAGTGGTTCCTTTGACGATAGCGATGATGATGATGAAGATGATGATCTGTATTATGGCTCTCTTGGTGACGTTCTTGGGTCTCGACACGCTGGTTTGTCTCATCTTCGGTCGTCTGACTCGTCATCTGCCTCTTCTCATCCTCATCCTCCTCCTACCTCTTCTTCTTCCTCTTCTTCTTCTTCTCTATCATCGTTTACACATCTTTCCTCCTCTGTTGACTCTACTGTGCGCCGTTCCAATACAATCCAAGAGGCTGTTCGATGTTCCATTTGTCTCAACCGTGTTCGATCAGATCAAGCTGTGTGGCAGTGCGATAAGTGTTTCTGTGATGCCTTCCATCTCTCTTGCATTCAAGGTTGGATTAACAAGGAGAAGTCATCCTCTTCAACCCCATCAGCTTCGACCTCGACTTCATCCCCATCATCCTCGTCTTCTCTATCTTCAACTTCTGATTCTCAATTGGATTCATCGGTCTCATCGTCTTTGTCAACTGCTACTGCTACTTCTACTGCTCCTGTTGTAGTGGCGGTGGTGGAAGTCGCTCAGAGTGCTGCCATGCTCAAGTTCCGTTCTACATATTGGCAGTGTCCCAATTGTCGTGGAAATCATGAATTTAATCGTGCTCCGAAGGACTACTACTGTTTCTGTGGAAAGGTGAAGGATCCACCACACGACCCATGGCTGGCGCCTCACACGTGCGGAAACCGATGCGCTCGTAGCCTGGAGTGCGGACACCTCTGTTCCGAACCCTGCCATGTTGGTCGCTGCTCCACGTGTGCCGTCCAATCTCAACACGCTTGCTACTGTGGCGCAAACTCGAAAATGACACGCTGTATCGAAAAGCTCTGGTCTTGCGGAGAAAGATGTGGCGCGAGATTGAACTGCGGCAAACACCGATGCGCACTCGCGTGTCACCCTGGACCGTGTCCTCCATGCCACGAAACAAGCATTCAACCGTGTATGTGTGGCGCTGAGACGAAGGAGAGGTCGTGCTTGGATGCGAAATGGCAGTGCGAAAAGGTTTGCGGCGCTTCGTACGGGTGTGAAGGATATCATCACTGTTCGAGAGTCTGTCACGAGCCTGGAAACTGTGGACCATGTCCTCTAACGCTACCGAGAGTATGCCACTGTGGAAAGCAGACCATTCCCGGGACGATACATTGCAAGCAAGTCGAAACGAACTTTGGATGCGGTCGTACGTGTCAAAAGCCACTCTCCTGCGGCGTTCATCAATGTGAGAGAAAGTGTCACTCTGGAGAGTGTGGATCGTGTTCTCAGATCTCAATGCGATACTGTGCATGTGGGAAAAGCAGAAAGGAAACTCCGTGTGCTGTACCATTCCGTTGTCAGAAAAACTGTGAGCTCATGAGGTCGTGTGGAAAGCACAAATGTGGAACTCGTTGTTGTCCTGGAAAGGGAGCCTGCCCGCCGTGCGTCAAGATCTGCGAGAAGAAGCTGGACTGCGGCATCTGTCACTGTAAGAGGACGTGTCACGATGGCCTATGTGATCCTTGCACTCAAGTTCGTGTCAATCGTTGCAAATGTGGATTCATTACTGAGACGGTGCCGTGTAGTCCGAAGAAGGTGATCACACATTTGGTGAAGAAGTCCTGTGTCGGCGGTCACACTACAAAGATGGTCGATTGTGGAACGCCTCCCTACCTCGAATGCAAGCGACCGTGTGGAAATCTATTGGGGTGCGGAAACTGCGTATGCGAGAAGCCATGTCACGAGAAGACGAGAATTCGGTGTCTCATCACGGTCGATGTTGGCAAGGCACCTCTGGCGATCGAAACACATGCTGCTGCTGGCCATCGCTGCGAAAATGATGAATACAGCGATGGAGACGAAAGTTCGAATGAAGAGGAGGAGGAGGAGACGGAAGTCACTGCGAAGTTGGCCGTGAAGGAGGATGTCGTTCCGCTGGCACCGCTGCGCAAGGCGAAGGACGGTACCATATATACCCCTCAGCGTCATCAGTATGCTCATCTTACCATCACTTCCAGTGCAGAAGATACCGTCTACATCCCACCGAACAGTACAGAGGACACGTGCGCGAAGTGCACCAAAAAGTGCCTCATGGGCTACCTCACGTGCGAGCACGTACATCATGGACCTTGTCATTTGAACGATTGCCCTCCTTGCAACCACATTTTCTACATGGATTGCCATTGCTTCAGAAAGCGCATCCAATACGAGTGTCACGAGCTTTTGGACAAGGATAACTTCGACGCCGTGGTCAAGTCTTGCAAGCAACCATGTCCCCGCAAACTCCCGTGTTCTCACATGTGTACGAAGCTGTGCCACTCAGGCAAGTGCACAGAGGCGTGTATGGTACAGACCAGGATCACGTGCAAGTGCAAAACGAGGAAGATGGATCTCCCGTGTCACGAGGTGCTCAAACTGCGGTCAGTGAGGAAGGCAGTCGACAATGTGCTTCTAGATTGTGAAAAGGAGTGCTCCGAGAAGAAGGCAACCAAGGACGCGCAGAAGGAGATGCAAAGAGAGCAGAAGATGAAGGATACTCTGGAGAAGGAGAAGAAGGCGAACGAGGAAGCTGCTGCGAGGCAGAGAAGAGGAACTGCTAGGGACATCTTCCATCCAACAGCGGACTCATCTCAAACATCATCATTATCTGCAACAACCCAAGCAACATCCATTCCATTCCGACAAAGATCTTCCTGCAAGCTCTCCAACGGAGTCAAAGCCGTCTTGTACTTAGCCCTCGTACTGCTCTTCATGGTGTTCATTGGAGTTCTGATCTATCTCGACAAGTCCAAACACTTGCCAACCAGGCGCTCCTGGTGAATTTGGAAACACAACCTCTTCCACCCGCTTCTATTCGTTGCTCCTCAATGACTGCTATTGTCCCCCGCCCTCAAGCGCGCACGCATGCATGAATGACGTTGAATGTACAAGTTCTTTAGGCGACGGTGATGTACAGTACAGAACGTCGCATACGATCCAATTCGATTCCCTGAAGTCACAGGAAAGAGCAGGACCCTACCTTCTGAGAAGCTGTAAGAGATATGGAAACCATTCGATCGGCAATCGCCATACTTAGCTGTCTTTGCTACAATTGCAAGAGAGTCGATCCCAGTGACCGGCGATGAAATTGATGCAAATCTCGTCCACAACATGTCGGTCTTCTCGAGCGCAAATATCTCCAACGGATCAAAAAGATTCTATTTTGAGATCAGCTGCTTCGTGTAATGGTCCTTGGGGAGGTCTATGATGGGATTGAATGGAGGGAGCGGAAGATGAGAAAGGGAGGACATGGCGTCAACGATTGGCCTAATATTGATCCTGATAGGCCGAAAGATACTAGCTCCATCAGGGGTGATGCGACAGACGCCATGGAAACCTGAAGAAACCACAAGGAGAGACGATTCGCTAGGACATGAAGCAGACAAGGGTCCAACAGCAACCGCGGTATTCGGAGGCCCAAGAGAGCGTTATTCGATCGACTGCTACCACCGATTGGTTTCATTCTTTTGAAGACAGGTGTTATATTGTTACTCTTCCATATCCGCAGACTCGAGATCGACAAACTTGCCGTTGTGCCAGTAGCACTTGAAGGTGAACTTGAAAGTGGCCATCTTGATGTCCAACAGTTTCTGATTGCGAACAACACAAGACAAATGGAACAAACGTGAGTCAGCGCATGGTTTTGCTTCGATGAAGGGGGGTGGTTCTTACTGAAGGGAAGGCTGGAAGGGGAGGCCGAAAGGACGCGTACCAAAATCTTGCATTGGTCAGGTGTCAAAACGTCTCCCTTGCGGCAAACTTGGTACTTGTGACGAATGTTGACAACTCCTTGCTTCAACTCAGTAGGCATGCCAAGCTGTCGCAAGTGAGGCTCAATAGCGTGAGAGAACTGAGGGAGGGGTCCTTCTTCCAACGAAACGTCCTCGGTGGACTCAAAGCCAGAACGAGGGTAATCACTCTCACCGTAGCTAGCAAACCAGGCAAGAACTTTATCAGCAGGCTCGTTCGACATGAACAGACCACAGTGACCAGCGATTTTCTGCAATACAGACGTCAAATGCTTCCGTTAGGTTCAAATCACTGACAAACGAATTTAAGATACCATACGTCGTAGAATATAAACTGACAACTGGTCGAAAGGGGGCGTACGTCGGCCACAAGGTGGAGCTTAGGCTTCGGCTCATCTTGTTCCGATTTTCCAAGTGCAATCTGCATCAATGAGTTCTTACCGAAGAAGAATCTGTTTGAATAGGGAATAGGAATATGGTTCTTGCGTCAGAATTGGTCTACATGGGGAAAGAAGGATGGCGGGTTGGAAAGCCGACAGATGTACTCATAACTCGAATTCTACGTACTTGCTGCTGCTACTATTGTTCCATTGGGTGCGAACTTCCTTCAAAAGAGAGTTTCTAGCATTCTCAAGCTCGAAGAGATACACGAACTTGAACTCTTCGAGGGCGTTGGAGATCTCCTCCAATTGGGTCTCCTTCTTCTCCTTTCCTTTCGGTTTGGTCTGAGTAAGGGCGACTGTTCACAGTACAAGGGCAAACCAGAGGTTAGAACGAGGCAAACATCAACAGAGCAGCGAGGGGAACGTTCCGGTGGTTCTGCCACCCGAAAACTCCAATTCTGCGCATTCAACAGGATGTGGAAGATGAGACGTTGGCCAGGTGGTGCTCACCATACCGCCTTCGTGGCATGCGCGTGGCAGAACTTGAGCAGGAGGTTCATTGGAGAGTGCGGAAACGAGTAGACGGGCGGCGTGGAGAAGATCATCCTTTTTCGTGCATTGATAGATGAGAACAAGGCTACAATGACAACGTACTGATTCTCTGTCTCTTGGACTTGGGCATGGCGTATTGTGCACGGTGTGAAGTGCAGGAGAGACTGGAGAAGAGGCACGCCTTCAGATCGAGCCTCTTCCCCTGAGAAGCCACCCACAACCTTCTCACCTCCTCTGTGCGCTCTTGCTTGGCACGTCCCCGTCCTGTTCTTCAATATCGTGTGTTTCTATTGTTAAGACTTAAATTTGAGCCTCATGGATGTCGATACCCCCACATTGGGCCATCCTGCGCCCCTTTTCGCCGAACGGTTCGTCTCCCATCCTCCCAACGTCCTTTTCTGCATTCATTCATTCTCTATCCTCTCTTTGCATTCAATTACTAATTGCCCGTGTATCTCTTTAGTGTTCGTTATGACTATCTGTTGACAGAACCGGAGAAGAAGGAGGATATCGAGCGAACGGTGGAGCTCAAAACGGAAAGATTCACGGCTTCGCTTACTATGCCG
>Ga0307375_10005119_pt1 | contig 12372 bp, 9 predicted proteins | sample TR1MG_FD_202531 | JGI IMG/M metagenome (GOLD analysis project Ga0307375, IMG submission 202531) | Soil microbial communities from Risofladan, Vaasa, Finland - TR-1 | ecosystem: Environmental > Terrestrial > Soil > Coastal area > Acid sulfate soil | place: Finland: Risofladan, Vaasa | collected... | reverse complement strand
TGCTGGCGATGACGGCCTTTAGCGAGATGTGTCACTACTACAAGCTGCCGATCTTTAGCTTCGCCGGCTGCTCTGATGCCAAGACGTTCGACCAGCAAGCCGCAGCCGAGGGCTCGCTGTGGATGTTGGTCACAGCGCTGGGCGGCGGGAACCTGATCCACGACGTCGGCTACATCGAGTCGGGGCTGACGGCCTCCTACGAGATGCTCGTCAGCATGGACGAGATCGCGGGCCTGGTCAAGCGTTTCATGCGCGGGGTGGAGGTCACGGAGGAAACACTGGCGCTGGATGTGATCGACCAGGTTGGCCCCGGTGGCCACTTCCTGGGCGAGGATCACACCTTGAAGCATTTTCGCCAGAACTGGGTCCCCAAGCTGCTGGACCGGTCGACGCGAGGGGAGTGGGAGGAGGGAGGCCAGCTCACCCTGAAAGACCGGGCCCAAGCCAAGGTGCGGGAAATCCTGGAGCAGTACCAGCCAGCGCCGCTGGACGAGGTGACGGCCGCTGAACTGGAAGCCGTTATCCAGCGGGCCGAGGAACGGGTGCCCTAGACCCATCTGACACGTCGATCGAATCCGGCAGGCCCAGAGTGCCAGGCTACTCCTAACCGGCGTGTACGCCGGCCTGGGGCCTGCACACAGCTCTGCCCCCTAGCACCGCCCCCACGGGTGGCACGGTGCTGGGGGGCAGATGGATACCGGCTTCGATCAGCGTTACATCGGAGCTACAGATGATCAGAACAGCTATCAACATGCTCAAGTCAACAGTTCCCCAGAGCAGCGCAGGTACGCCCGATCGCTCGGACATGGTCGGTTACCTGGCCGTGATGATCGCGACAGCGTGCTGGGGCACATCGGGGATATTCGTCAAGTTCGTTATGGCCAGCAGCAATGTCACCGCGCTTGCGCTCGCTTTTTGGCGCGATCTGTTTACATTTCTCGTGCTCCTGACCGGGGTGGGCCTACTGCGCCCGGCATGGCTGCGCGTCCAGCGGCACGATTTGCGCTGGCTGGTGGGACTGGGGGGCAGCCTGGGTATCTTTCACGTGCTTTGGAACCTGGGCGTGTTTCTCAACGGGGCCGCCGTCGCGACCGTGCAACAGGCGGCGATGCCGGCCATCGTCGCCGTGGCCGCATGGCTGATCTGGCGCGAGCCGCTGACCTGGAACAAGATATTGGCCATCATATTGACTTTCGCTGGCACGGTGCTGGTATCCGGGCTGGACGTCCTGGGGCAGGCCGAACTCACGCTGTCGGGGCTGCTCGTCGGGTTGGGCATCCCCTTTGGCTATGCCAGTTGGAACCTGTTTGGCAAAAAAGCCCGAGAGTGCTACAATCCCCTGGTGACCTTGACCTTTGGCTTTGGATTTGGTGCATTGGTGTTGCTCCCCTTTCAGTTTTTCACGCCCCAGCCCTGGCCCGTGCCCGGTTTGAGCTGGCTCTGGTTCGCTAGCCTGATTTTTATCTCTACCATCATCCCATTTTCTACGTACACGTTTGGGTTGGGACGGCTGCCAGCCAGCGTAGCGAGCATCCTGGCCATGACCGAAATCCCCATCGTCGCGGTCTATACGTACTTTTTACTGGATGAGGCACTGGCGGCCCACCAGGTTCTGGGCGCTGTGTTGGTCGTTGGCGGCGTTCTTCTGCTTTCGTGGCCCCGGCGGCGAAACGCTGCCGAATAGGGCACCGTTTTTAACTCCCCCCGAGATCGTCAGATCCCGGACACGTAACGGGGGCACGAACCTTCTCTGGAGAGAGCAATATGGCCAAGAAGAAAAAGCACATGCCTAAGACGATGCCCATGCGTGTGTTAGAGGAACACGGAATTTCGTATCAAGTACACCAGCACGCACACAAGCAATACACGGCCGAAGGTGTTGCGGAGGACCTGGGCATCCCTGTGGCCCAGGTGGTCAAGGCGATGATCATCCAGCGTTCCGATCGCCAGTTTGTGCTGGTCGTCGTACCTGGTGACCGGCGTCTCAGCCTCAAGAAAGTCGGCGCGGTGTTGAATGACAAGAACGTGAAGCTGGCCTCGGAGCGGGACGTACAGCGGGTGACCGGCTTCCAGGTGGGCGCGGTCTCTGTGTTGGGATTTCGACGGACGGACGTGCCCGCATATGTCGATCAGCACGTGATGGATCTGGAGCAGGCAGTCATCAGCGCAGGAGCACCCGTAGCTGGGCTGGCTCTCTCGCCCGATGCCCTCATGCAGGCATTGGAAGGAGCCGTGGTGGGCGATTTCTGCGAGGATGTGTGATTCGACGGTAATTTTGAACAAGGAGCAAACTGATGGAAACGATTCTGAAAAGCGCAAAGAAAACTGTGACGATCAGCCCCGAAAAGCCAACTGTGCTCATCGGCGAGCGGATCAATCCCACCGGCAAGAAGCGCCTGGCCGCCGCCCTCGCCGAGGGCAACCTGGACGTCGTCCGCAAGGAGGCCCTGGCCCAGCTCGAGGCCGGCGCCGACGTGCTCGACGTCAACGTGGGTGCCGCCGGCGTCGACGAGGTGGACCTGCTGCCTAAAGCCGTGCGCCTGGTCATGGAGACCGTCGCCGTGCCCGTGTGCATCGACAGCGCCGACGTCGACGCGCTGCGGGCCGCGCTCGCCGTCCACCGGGAGATGGCCCCGGAGGGCAAGCCGCTCATCAACTCTGTCAACGGCGAGGAGGATCGCCTGGAGCAAGTGCTCCCGCTGGTGGCCGAGTACGGGACGGCCGTCATCGGCCTGGCGATGGACGACGAGGGCATCCCCAACACGTCGGAGAGGCGACTGGCCGTGGCCCGCAAGATCGTCGGGCGGGCGGAGGCGCTGGGGATTCCGCGCGAGGACGTGGTCATCGACTGCCTGGCGCTGACGGTGGGCGCCGACTCGCAGGCCGGGGTGATCTCGCTGGGGGCGATGCGCCTGGTGCGGGAGGAGTTGGGCGTCAACATGACGCTGGGCGCAAGCAACGTCTCGTTTGGGCTGCCGGACCGGGAGGTGATCAACTGGGCCTTCCTGGCGATGGCGATCCAGAGCGGGGTGAACTGCCCCATCGTGGATGCGGCGAAAGTGCGCCTGGCGATTCTGGCGTCCGACCTGCTTCTGGGGCGCGACGACTATGCCATGCGGTACATCAAGGATTACAAGAAGCGCAGCAAAGTACGCAGCGAATAGGAGAACAGCGCTATGGATTTTCCAAAAACGGCGGACGTCGTCATCATCGGCGGCGGGGTGATGGGCGCCAGTACCGCCTACCACCTGGCCCTGAAGGGTTGCCGTAACGTGTTGCTGCTGGAACGAGAATCCTTCTTCGGCATGCAGGCCACGGGCAGGTGCGCCGGCGGCATCCGTCACCAGTTCGGCACCGAGATCAACGTCCGCATCTCTATGCTCAGCCTGCCGATGCTGGACCGCTTCGAGGAAGAGTTGGGCCAGCCGATTGACCTGCGGTATTGCGGCTATCTCTTCCTGCTGACCACCGAAAAAGACGTGGCGGCCTTCCGCCAGCAGGTCGAGATGCAGCAGCGGTTAGGCGCGCAGACAGAATGGCTGGAGCCAGCCGAGATCGCCCCCCTGGTGCCCCTGGTCAACCTGGAGGGAGTATTGGCCGGTACCTTCAACGCCCGCGACGGGCTGGCAGACCCCAGCAGCGTGGTCCAGGGGTACGTCTCCGGGGCACGGCGGCTGGGGGCCAAGCTGCTCAACGACGTCGAGGTGACCGACATCCGCGTCGACGGTGGCAAGGTGCAGGGCGTCGTCACCGACCAGGGAGAGGTGTCCGCTCCGGTCGTCGTCAACGCCGCTGGGCCGTGGCTCGGTCAAGTCGGCCAGATGGTCGGCGTCGATATCCCCGTCGTTCCCGTGCGCCGCCAGATCGTCGTCACGGGTCCCATCCCCGAGATTCCACCCGACTTTCCCTTCACCATCGACTTTGCCACGGGCCTCTACTTCCATCGCGAGGGACCGGGTATCTTGACCGGCATGGCGAACTCGGAGCAGCCGGTGGGTTTTGACCAGTCGGTGGACATGGAGTGGGAGCTGGTGCACCTGGAGGAGGCCATGCGACGCCTGCCCATCCTGGAACGGGCCGGGCTGGCCAGCCGGTGGGCCGGGCTCTACGAGGTCTCGCCGGATGCGCATCCCATCCTCGGCCACGTCTCCGAGATAGAGGGGTTCTACTGCATCGGCGGCTTCAGCGGCCACGGCTTCCAGCACGGTCCCGCCTGTGGCCTGCTCCTGGCCGAGGAGATCCTCGATGGCGCAGCCCACACGCTCGACGTCACGCCGCTGCACAATGACCGCTTCCGAGAGGGAAGGGAGATCGTCGAGTACAACGTCGTGTAAGCTAGACCATCGACATCGGCCTCAGACAAGAACACGAGGCCCTCTGCCAGAGACCGGGGTTCTAGCTGTTTGCTGTCACCACTGGCCAGTCGAGCCTCTACTGCTCCGGCTTCTGATCCGTGTCTAAGTCCGGCGGCTGGTAGTCGGTGCCCACGATGACGGAGATATCGTACTCGGCGTTCGCGTCGGCCCCGTGTACCACGGCCGTCAGCGGCAGCCCGAGCAGACGGGTCACGTACTCGGCCGTATAGTTCTTGGCTGTATAGACGATGACCAGCGACTCGGAATAATCGGAGCGGTCGGCGTTGTCAGCGCGCGAGACCTGCAGCCCCTCCTGCTCGAGATGATCGGCCGTCAACGCAGCCAGCCCCGCCGTCGTCGTCCCGTTCAGCACCTCGATCGAGGCCGCTTCAGCCTCCAGCCGCGCAGCCGGGTCTTCTGCCTGCTGGGGCAAGGGGGCCTCGGTCGTGAAGATGTAATCTCGCAGTTCCCGAATGCGATCGCGCAGCGGGATCAGCACTTGCTGCCCATCGGGCGTCGACCAGAACTGGGTGTAGTGTTCGTCGATCACGACGTAGCGTATGTTCTCCGGATCCACCTCGCTCGCCAGTTGAGCCAGCGCGATGACCTGATCCAACGTCAGGTCGGTCACCACCGAGCCTTGCAGCGTCTGCCATAGCTCAGGCGCGCGGGGCGCCAACTGCGGCAACAGATCCAGCCGCGTGACCTGCTCGAACACTTGCATGAGGACCTGTTGCTGCCGTTTGGCCCGGTCAAAGTCACCGCCAGCCGAATGGCGGGTACGGGCATACTTGAGCGCCATCTCACCGTTGAAATGCTGCCAGCCGGCGGAGATGTACAACGGGTCGTAGCCGTAAGCCTCGTCAGGATAGCTGAGATCCGAGATTTCCTCCTCCACGTAGACGTCAATCCCGCCGATGAGGTCCACCAGCCGCTCGAAGGCGGTAAAGTTGAGACGCGCGTAGTGATGGATGGGAACACCGAGGTTGTACTGCACCGTCTTGGCAGCAAGCGCCGGGCCGCCGCCGGGATAGTCGTAGATTCCACCGAGGTAGTGAGCGGTGTTGATGCGTCCCTCCTCGTAACCCGGGATCGGCACCCACAGATCGCGCGGGATCGAGAGCATCCCGCCGCTCATCGTGACCGGGTCAATTGTCAACACCAACATCGTGTCGGTGCGCCAGGGCCCCTGCTCCTGCTCGCGCTGGTCAATACCCACCACCAGAAGGTTGACGCGCTCGGTGCCCTCCCAGCGTGGCAGTGGCTTCCCTGGTTCGTACACCACGTCCTCTGTCTCACTGTTCTCAATGGTGAAATCAGGCAACATATCGGAAGCAGCGATGAACTGCCGCACCTGGTCAAAGACGAACAACCCGGCCACACCGGCGATGATCAGAAAGATCAAGACCGTAAGCGAAGCGACGCCCACTGCGCCGAGTCGTTGAACCAGATTGCTAGAATGCCCTATCCTTCTTGTACGACGCCGCACTCCCATCCTCCCGTCAAGAGCACCGCCGGTGTACGGCGGTGCTGGAGTTATCAGATCCTTCAATGCGGGCAGATTATAACACAACGTAGCCTGGTACGCCATTGCCACAATCAGGGTAGTGATGCTACATAGAGCCGCCCCCCACTGACCACGTATAGCCGCCGTGCGGACTCGTCCACGACCAGCGATTCCAGCGCATCGAAGGCTTCACCAGCCCCGACGGCTGCGTCGGGCCGCAACTGCGCCTGAAAGGCCCCGTCAGGCCCCAGCACGATCACTCGCTTGTTACCCGCATCCGCCACGTAGACAGCGCCACTACTCCCATCCTGATCCACCGCTAACGCGACCGCTTGCATGCCGTCGCCGGGCAGCCCTCGTACATCAAAGTCAGGCTGGTGCTCGCCCCGCAGGAATTGGAGGATTTCCCCTTCCTCGTAGAGGACATATATATGGCCGTCTATCACCATGTCCAGCGCGTCCGCCAACGATCTGGGTGGCGAAGTGGCAAAGTAGCGATCGGGCCGATCGGGATAGGTATCCTCCCGAGGGTCATAACGCCAGATCTGGTTAGCGTCCGTATCGAGAATATAGAGACGGCCCCCGAAGGAATCGACAACCTTGGGCGAGCTCGGCGATGTACCCAGAAAAGAGCGGGCCAACCTGGGAGATCCGTCTTCGTCCACCCAGGCCGGATCATAGCTCACTACCCCTCCATCCTCTTCGAGGATCAGTAAGCTACTCGCCTGCCGCTCATCCCCCGGGCTACCCCAGACGCAATCCACCATGGCTCCCACCTCGCCCCCACCGACATCCTGGCCGGTTTGCACGAGGATAGGCGAATCCCCTTGCTCGACCACACGATCTCCATTTGGGCTCACTGGTACTCCAGTCGGGCTCACTGGTACTCCAGTCGGGCTCACTGGTACTCCAGTCGGGCTCACTGGTACTCCAGTCGGGCTCACTGGTACTCCAGTCGGGCTCAGTGTAAGCTTGGCCACCCATCCTCCTCCCGGGTCAAGGACAAAGATCATCTGGCCATGGATGACCAGTTGACGCTCGTAGCCCGGTACGCCAGTGCCCGGTCCAAAGTCCCACAGTAGGGCAGGCTGCAGACGGACGATGCCGTCGAAAAGATCGATGGCTGCACGGGCCTGGGCCTGCAACGCCGTGGCAACTGGATCGCCGGGCCGCAACCGCGTGGCATTCCTGGCGTGATCCAGCGCCATCTCCCAATGAAGTCGGGCCTCCTCCAAATGGCGATCGCCATCGTTGTCCTCGGCAGCCTGAGCCAGCGCGACCTCTGCCTCCGCCTGGCTGATAAACCCTCGGACACGCGCATTGGTCCCAAACGACAGGTAGGCCAGCGCGACGACGATCGCCAGAACGACGGGGATGCCGATGGCGATTGCCATCATCACCGTACGGTTCTCCCTGGGGGCTGGGCGGGGAGAACGGGCCCGGCGACGAGTCGCCCGCTGAGGACCAGGGAGCATGCGCCGGAACAGTGTGCGCACTCCGCCAGCCAGCCACGCGCCAAAAGCCGCAATCCCGCGCCCTGCGGAACGGAGGCCCCCTTTGATCCGTCCTGCCAGACCAGGTCCCGGTCCACGGGCCGGCTTTGGGCGCGCGTCGCTGCGCTTAGAGCGCAGCGGCATGCGCTCCGGCCGAGGTACTTTACGGGCTGGCCTCGGACGCGCGTCGCTGCGCTCTGAGCGAAGCGGCATGCGCTCCGGCCGGGTCGGTTCTCGCTCATGGCGCGGGACTGGCCTGGGCAGCTCACGACTCGCTGGCTCTTCCTCCGGCAGAGCCCAATGCACGACCAATGCAGCGAAGTCAGCTCCGGCCCCGACCTGCTCCAGTCCATCCAGCACGGCCTTCACCCCGGCACGGGACAACACGCGGGCCAGCCCCACGTCACCAACCTGCCGGATCAAGGCAGGCGAGGCCAGTAACAGCATGTCGCCTGGGGCAACGAAGGTGTGGTAGAGACGCACGTCGGCCAGTGGGCCTACTCCAAGAGGAGGTGGTTCCTCGCCACGGGAGAAACGTCCTACGTGCTCCCCGTGAGCAAAACAGGCTCGGCCAGAGCCAGCCTGCAGGATAAAGAGGTCATCATCGTGCAGGACAGCAGAGATGAGGCCACCTTCGCACCGATCGGAGGGGGCGGAGCGCAAGTTGCTGCGGAACAGATGACCGTTAGCAGCAGCCGCCGCCTGGCGCAGCCCAGCCGTGATACTGCCCGTGGTGGACCAATACGCCTGCGCCACAACCGCGTGCAGTTCCCGGTACAGGTGTGGCGACGCCGGCCCGGTCAGATCCAGCAGGACAAAAAGAAGCTCACTCTCTCGGCCACGGGCGGCCCGTGGCGGCGGTGTCAGCGTCGCCGTACAGGGTGAGGCACCTTCCACGCGCGTACCGCCGACGACACACAACGCGCCGACGATAGGCTCAATCTCGGAGGTGACAGATTGGGCCGTGTTCATCTGGCTCCACAAAGATGATGCGAAAATTGCGGGTGACACGGACGCTGCGACAGCCTCGCAGGTCCTTTCCACCGATGACCTTGCCCAGTCGCTCAGTGCCAGCATACGGGTCCTGCACTACACAGCCGATCCTGCGACGAATCTGCCGGTGCAGACTATGGTACCGCTTGAGGTTCCTTTCGAAGAGAGGCGTGTACTCAGCCAGATAGGTCGTCATCTGCTCCCCAGACCTCCGCGTGCGTCAGCAGGCGAATGCATCACCTCACCCTTAGCCCTGGCTCACTTCTGACATTATACCGCCACCCGCACGCTGACGCAACAGCGAATCACGTCGCTTTGCTTACGGCCGACGCCGTCTCCTCTCCCGTCAGTCCCATTCCAGTCAACTCGCGGTAGGCCAGCGTCCACACGGCGGAAGTGAAGGTCTCCACCACGCCGCTGAAGGCAGCTCCCACCTGCCACGTCAGCAAGCCCCCGATCAGCACCAGCGCCAGAGGTAGCAGCGGCGAGACGAGCACCATCAACAGCGCCACCGTCCCGAGCAACATCGCAACCAGCGCCAGCGGCAGTCCGATCACGATCGTCACCCCGACCCCCACGCCCAAGAGGATCAGCCACACCAACGCCAGAGACCCCAGGTGCTCCCGTAGCATCGCCCAGGCGCGGGCAATGCTCTGGCGTACGCCATATCCCTCGAGCACACAGGCCCGAACCGCCAGCCTCCACAACACGCTGAGAGGGACGGAGAGCATCACCGCCAGGCAAATGGCCGGAAACACGCAGGTGAGGAGAGCGACCGGGAGGGCGAAGACGCCGGGTATCACCACTTCAGGCCGCTCCTGCCCAGCAACCCAGAACAACATCGCAGTTGCCGGGAGCATCCCGGTCAACGTCACACCGGCCGCCGGTAGGCCCAGCAGCAGGCGGATGAGGAAGACCGCCCACAGGTGGCGGCCGCCCGCCTGCCAACCGGCCCGCCGGCTCACGCCACCGCGGTCTTCCGCTGCCTGCACCTGGTCGACCAGCGCCGCCCGTCCCAGCGCACCCAGCACTGTCAGCCCGACGCCGATGGCGACGACCAGCAGCACGAGCACCACCACCGCCACGATCAAGTATGGGCTGGAGAGAAAACCGGAGACAGCACGCTGCACCTCCGGTGGGTGCTCTCGCCCTATCCACCGCCCGCGACTGCCGCCGCTGCCTATGCCGACGCGCGCGCCCACCGTGCCCAGGCTGACCAGGAAGCCGAATAGCCACAGTGCCTTGTGCTGCCAGGTGATCTCCCACGCGCGGCGCAAGACGTAGCCCAGATCCATCCCATTCCCTCCTTCGCTCGACGCGCGATACCAAGCTTGCATCATTCTACACGATGCGCTACCTGGTGACAAGTGCACGCTACGTGAGGTCTTCGCAGCAGTCAAGCCAGGCAGCCTGGCACTTGCGGTTTCTAGCTAAACATCATATAATTATCTTCCACCACATGGGGGAGTGGACATATGCCTGCCGAATTGATCGTGCCCACCGGGCGAGAGAAAAAAGAGTCCTCTGCCAATCAGGATGTGAATCCAATGGCAGATATGCTTGAACACTATCTGTCCTGCCAACGTATGGAGCCTGGGCAGATCGTTTCGGGCATAGTTGTCCGTGTCAGTCCCACTGAGGTCGTCGTAGATATCGGCGCCAAGTGCGAGGGTATCGTGCCAGATCGCGACTTGGAGATGCTGTCACCAGCCGATCGTGAAGCCATCCACGTGGGCGATGAGGTACTGGTTTACGTGATCAGCCCAGAAGATGACAGCGGCAACATCGTCCTCTCCCTTTCCCGAGCCCAGGTAGCCAGCGATTGGCGTGAAGCAGAACGCCTCCTCAGGAGCCAGGAGATCATCCAAAGACAGGTCACCGGCTGCAACAAGGGCGGTGTGATCGTACACCTGGGGAGATTACGAGGGTTCGTCCCAGGCTCACACATGGCTGCCTCGCGCGCTGCTGATCAGCCGTCTGCCGGCCCAGGCAGCGATGACCGTTGGGCCGCGCTGGTCGGTGAGACTCTCCAACTCAAGCTCATTGAGGTTGACCAGAAGCGCAACCGGTTGATTCTCTCCGAACGGGCCGCCTTGCGCGATTGGCGCAAGAGCCAGCGCGAGAAACTGTTGAACGAATTGACCGAAGGTGATGTGTGCCAGGGCCGGGTCATCAACCTGGCTGATTTTGGGGCTTTTGTCGACCTGGGGGGGCTCGATGGACTGGTGCACCTGTCCGAACTCTCTTGGAAACGAGTCACACATCCCCGTGAAGTGGTTGCCGTGGGTCAGGAGGTCGAAGTCTACGTGCTGGGAGTGGATCGAGAACGCCAACGCGTGGCCCTGAGCCTCAAGCGGCTACAGCCCGACCCGTGGGCCCTCATCGAAGAGCGATACCGGGAAGGGCAACTGGTCGAAGGTGTCATCACCCGCCTCACCAAGTGGGGAGCCTTTGCCAGCATCGTTGGCGACGAGGCGATCGAAGGACTGATCCACGTATCGGAACTGGCCGAGGGGCCGGTCGTTCACCCGCGTGACGTTATCCAACCCGGACAGATCGTCACACTGCGCGTGATCGGCGTGGACCAGAGGCGCCATCGGATGGCGTTGAGCCTGAAACGAGCCGATCAAGCGGAGTATCTGGATCAGGATTGGAAGGCGATGCTCGCGACTGAGCAACCCGAAAGTCCGCTCTCGGCCGCGCTTTCTCAGACGATTGGGAACCCCCAGGAAACCGACGCCTCCGAACGTCGTGGGTTACAGTAGACACAAGGCACGCTTTTAGAGTGAGTGGTTGGCTATGGACAAGTTGATGAGATTTTTTACCGACGGAGCCCGGCGAGCACTAAAGTCGGCCCAGCAAGAAGCCGAACGGTTGCACCATGCGCAGATCGGCACAGAGCACCTCCTGCTAGGGCTTTTGAGTGAAAGGGATGGGTTCGCCAGTCGCGTATTGCGCGAACTGGGGTTACAATCTGGCGACGTGCAGCACTGGGTTGAGCGACTCAGCACCGGGCGACGGCGCTCGACTCTGCTCAGCACCGAACTCGATCTCTCACCCCGTACCAAGCGGGTACTCGAGCTGGCGGGGGACGAGGCCAGGCGCCGGGGCGATTCCCGGATAGATACACACCACATCCTGCTAGGACTGATACGCCAGGGCGACGGCACCGCGTTGCAAGTACTCAACCAACTGGGCGTCACCGGCGACCAGATCCGCCGTTACACCAACCAGATGCTACAGCGACAACTGGTCTTTGCCGGAAAAGAACGGCGCAAATCTGCCAAACCCTCGTTGATAGACCAACTGGCAGTTGACCTGACTGCGCTGGCCGAGCAGCACAAATTGGATCCGGTCATTGGACGGGAGCAGGAAATCGAGCGCGTGATCCAAATCCTGGCCCGGCGGACGAAGAACAACCCGGCGCTGATCGGCGAGCCTGGTGTGGGTAAGACGGCCATCGTCGAGGGACTGGCACAGCGCATCGTCGCCGGTGAGACGCCCGGGTTGTTGCTCGACAAGCGCGTGCTTCAACTAGACGTCGGCTCGCTGGTTGCCGGGACGATGTACCGCGGGCAGTTCGAGGAACGCCTCAAGAAGGTGATCGCCGAGCTCAAAAACAGCAGTAGCATCCTGTTCATAGACGAGGTACACATGCTCGTCGGGGCCGGGTCGGCCGGTTCTTCGGTGGATGCGGCCAACATCCTCAAGCCGGCCCTCAGCCGGGGCGAATTACAGTGTATCGGTGCGACCACGCTGGAGGAATATCGCAAGTACATCGAGTCGGACGCGGCGTTGGAACGGCGATTCCAACCCATCAGGGTTGAAGAGCCAACGGTCGAGGAGACAATCGAGATCCTGCGCGGCATCCGATCAGCGTACGAACAACACCACGGCCTGCGCATCAGCGACGAGGCGTTGGAGGCCGCAGCCCGGCTTTCGGCTCAATATATCTCCGATCGCTATCTCCCAGACAAGGCGATTGACGTCATCGACGAGAGCGCATCCCGCGTGCGTATATACA
>Ga0307375_10005117_pt1 | contig 12378 bp, 19 predicted proteins | sample TR1MG_FD_202531 | JGI IMG/M metagenome (GOLD analysis project Ga0307375, IMG submission 202531) | Soil microbial communities from Risofladan, Vaasa, Finland - TR-1 | ecosystem: Environmental > Terrestrial > Soil > Coastal area > Acid sulfate soil | place: Finland: Risofladan, Vaasa | collected... | reverse complement strand
CGGGCCTCTGGAAACGAACAGAGGAGAAAGGAAAGATGGCAGAAGTAAAGAACCGGGAGCCACATCCAGCAGACCTCACGCATAAATGGTGTGATCAGACGCTGACCGTTGAGGACATCATGCCGAAGGTCGCCGCCTACGGCAGACAAAGGAAGGTCCCGTTGACCCCGGAGGAAGCCAGAAGCATCGCCAAGCAGATCCACAGGGCGTATAAGAAGTACCATGATCCAACTGAATACGCAGGCGATTTCATATGGGAGTTTGCCGGGGACAGCCTTCGGGGGGTGTTCTCAGTAGCCGACAACCTGAACCAGCGGGCTCTCATAGTCTACCACTACTACTTCTTCAACTGCGCCCCTGGCGACTGGAGAGAAAAGCTGGGGGGATGAAGATGGCGAATTATAATTCCTTCTTGGTGACACAGAAGACGTTCCGGGTAACCGATGTAGCCGCTTTCAGGAAAGCCATTGAACTGCTTCACACCAACATAGAGATTCATGAGGACGGCGTCCGCCTCGGTAAACTAGGTGGCACAATCTGGATTGGAGGCTACGACGCAGACCTGCATGCCTGGGATCAAGATAATAATGAGGTGGACATCGCGGAACTCATTCAGGAGCACATCGACCCAAGAGACTACGCCGTGATCCAATCTGTGGGTTACGAGAAGCTCCGCTATGTCGATGGCGTCGTCTACGTGATCAGCAAGGAGAAGATATTCTTCGAGAACTTGGACACCGTAACCGAGAGATTGGTTGAACAGGTGAAAAGGGATCTCATATGACGAAAAACATAGTCTTTAGTGAATTGAACTTTCATCATAAGAGACTTGAAGCCTTAACCAATTATCTTTTAGAGCATAACGCCAAAGCCAGCACCCACACAATACACGAAATAAAGGTCGCAAGTGAATATCTAAATGATAAAATCGTTGAACTTTACAAAAGGGGGAACTAGAGAGTTCAAACTCTCCCTCTGGAAACGAACAGAGGAAAAGAAAATGAGTGAGGAAGCAAAAGCCAAGATGAGGAAGATCATAGAGGACGGCTTCGGCTATCCCTTCTACGACAACCAATCCCAAGAACTGACCAGTCTGAACAGGTGCTTCGATGAAGCCATGGACGGAGTCATAAAGGGGCTCCACGACGAGTTCATCGAGTCGGAGTGCGGCAACTGCGAGTTCAGCTGCAACGAGTCCAACTGCGAGAAGAGGCACAACAGCTAGAGGCATGGAAAATGTACAACACAGGGAAAGTCCTGTTCAACACCGACACAGGCGAACTGGCTGTGACACGAAACAAAGATGGAAAGCTGGGACAGGTCCCGCTGAACCCCGTAACCTTTCAAGAGGACTGGGATAAATGGTCCGAAAAGGGAAAAGGGTGGAAGCGTGTGACACCCAGGCATCCGGTGCAGCAATACGTGACTCTCTTCGACGCCATCTACGGCGCCAACTGGCACTTCAACGTGCCTGAGGGCTGGGATGTGGACGAGTACTACATCAAGGACGAGCGAGAAACCTTTGAGAAGATCCGTAAACTCTTCGAGGGATCGTGATGGAGGAGTATAAGAGACTCTTCTTGGAGAAGGCAAAGGAGCACAGGTTCTCCATCCCGGGACTACGCATCATCGTGAGTTCCCCAGAGAACGAGGCCAAGGTCATCGAGTGGCTTAGCACAGAGAAAGGTAGTTCGGAAGCCGCTCGATACTGCTTGGTCAATGGGTTGATTCCCTTCACGAAGGAGAATGTGGCCTTGGTGACGAAGACAAGAGACAGCACTTGGGGCTTCTTCATCAGAAGACAGCGGATCCCCGCGGAGATGCGCCAGAGACTCCTCGACATGGCCCTCAAGACAGACCGCGACAAGTGGGAACTGGATGAGGAAGACCAGCATGAACACGAGTTGATCAGCACGAAGCTGGAGGGTATTCACATAGCGAACGGACGCGTGACACTTGTCTCGGTGGAGGAGAAGCTGGAGGGTATTCACATAGCGAACGGACGCGTGACACTTGTCTCGGTGGAGGAGAAGTTAAAGGTCATCCTCCGCCGGACACTCTACACACCGCTAATCGACGAACCGGTATTTGAAGAGTGAATCTGATGAAGTACTACAAGGGAATGAATGGAGACTTCGTCGTAGAAGCAGATGACCATGAGGAAGCGGTGAAGGCCATCGATCGTAGAATACTTGCCGGGAAGGTGCCCCTCCTCGAAGTTGAGGAGGTCGACATGAACCCCGATGAAGCTGAGGACTACGGAACCCTCGAGGAACCTGAAGGCCCCTGGGTAGGCGTGGAAGTCTACGGGCTGATCGTTCAGGGCGTTCACATCTTCTGGAAGGAAGATGATGCGGTGAAGTGGTGGGAGACCTACACCGGCCTCGTGTACGGCACACTCTATGATGAGGATGGTAACTGCGTCGACGAGGATTACGACCAGACCAAGATCTTCGCCTTAGGGACGGGGAAGGGAGATCTTCGCCTTAGGGAAGGGAAAGTAGGCTTCATCGAAACCTAAATAACTCTCTTCCACACCTTTTTCTACACGATTGGAGGCGGGGAACAGAACAGTCAGGGCATCCTGACGGCCTGACCCCTCGGGGCCATGGTGTTTCTCCCAATCGCCTCTCAGTCGCAGTGAAGAACGAGCGGGGAATAAGCAATGAAGTTCAGTATCTCGTATGCACGAAAAGTGCAAACAGTTCAATTCGAGAACATCACTGTCACTCTAACGCGTGAGTTTGATGAGGATGAGATCTCACCCGACTACGCCTTCAAGGAAGTCCGGGATAAGGTGAACCTGTGGCTCAACAACGAGTTGAAGTCAATGGGCTTGAAGTAAGCCGTCATCCGAAATCCAAGTAAACTTTTTTCAGGATTCAAACCCTGCACCTGGAATGAACAGGTGAAAGAAGATGAACCATTTTTTCATCATCAAAGGGAAGATAGACGCCTGCGATGAAGAGCGAGCCATTGAGGAACTGTATGACCTGTTATTCAATCACTGCGAGTTCAAGATTGAGATAACAGGAACGGAACCAGATACTGATTAACCGAGGCTCCTTTTTTCTCAGGATTCAAAACCCTGCACCTGGAATGAACAGGTGAAGAAGATTGAAACTCTTCCATGTTTACACCGATCCGGGGCATGGATGGTTGAAGGCCACCATGCAGATTCTGAGGGAATTCGGAGTCTCAGAGAAGATAAGCAGTTGTTCCTATAGACGCGGGAATAATGTTTGGCTTGAAGAGGACTGCGATGCACCGCTGCTGATCAATGCAATGAAGAAGCAGGGCATCGATGTCAAATTCGCGGATCACCACCGTGATTCAGAAAGCCCGATCAGAGACTATCCTCCATACCAACCTTAGTTCCTTTTTTTATCAGCATCATAGCTGATCTCTGGAAACGAACAGAGGAAAAGAAATGGAACTAAAAGAAGGACAGAAGATACCAATCGACAAACTGCTGGACCCAGAAGTGGAACTGCACCCGGAGATCAGCAAGTGGCGGGACGCCATCACAGTTGACATGAAGCTGCTGAACAGTCTGAAGGAGGGGCAGATACAGGCCATCGTCTTCCGGCTCCTCAAGAGTGGCAAGCACCAGCTCGTCGCAGGCGCACGGAGATACTTCCATCAGAAGCTGCTCAAGACGCCGTGGGAGGAGATACCGAAGGTCATCAAGGAGATGACCGATCAGGAAGCCCTCCTCACAGCGGCCTCGGAGAACATGTTCCGCAAGGACTTCACCCCATGGGAGGAAGCCCGGGTGATAAACTCGCTTCTCAAGGCGAAGATAAGCATCAAGGACCTCGCCAAAAGGTTTGGCGCAAGCGAGTCCTACATACGGAGCAGACGCGATCTCATGAAGCTGCCGGAGAAGATCCGGAACCGCTTCGCCGCGAAGGATATAGGCATCGGCTATGCATCGCCCATGCTTAAACTGGAGAAGTATCCGGAAGCGCAGGATGAGATGATCGAGAAGATCCTAAAGGGGAAAGAGAGCAGCTACTACGGATTCACCACCATCGAGAAGGCGGAGGAGTTCGTCAATGAGACACTCAAGGCAGTGAAGGATCAGGAGGCACTCCTCGAGAAGTACGGGGCATGCCCTGCATGTGGATCCAACGACATAGCGGAATCTTACGGTAATGAACGACTGCAATGCCATGCCTGTCAGCATTCATGGCATGGCATAACGAAGGAGCCCTGGGAATACTATCGGGCGAAGCAGAATCTGGAGGAGATGGGCATCAAGATTGAGGAGGCTGCTCCTGGAACTCTGAAGCTCACCCCGGAAGAAGTCGCCAGCGTCTTGGCAAGAAAGGCCCGGGAGAAGGAAAGAGCGGAACAGGAACATGAGACTGAAAAGGTTCCTGAGAAGTTCCGGTTAAAGATTCCCCTTGAGGACCTCGTCACACCACTGCTCAGCGAGAATATCCAGAAGGTTGAGTTCAGTGGATCGACCATAGAGATCCAGCTCATCGAGGACACGGAGATGCATTTCGTCGGCATGAAGAAGGACTACAAATCAGGCGAGTTGGCCCGCATAGAAGTCACGGGGTACTCCTCACAGGAAGACGCCAAGCGAGTGCATGCCCACATAGCGAAGTGCACTGAATGAGAACCATCAAAGTGAAGCTCGACAGCAGCAAATACAAACTCGAGGGTGATGACGGCACCTACCTGGGTGAACTAACCATCATCTGGGAAGGCGACATCTGCCGCATCGACATATCGAGGAAGGGTGCCGCCCTCTCAGAACTCAGCATAGGCCATTAAGTTCCCGCCTCGGAGGCAGAGAACATGAACACGAATGAGAGACTAATTTTTCTCACCGACCAGATACAAGGGCGCGCCGCTAGATCCGCCGTCAACCTGTCGAACCAGATAATGCTCACCGTCGCAAACTTCTACGGGAAGCCCGCCAAAGCAGACGGATACAGAGACAAATACGGGATGACGAAGATCCATCAGGCAGGCTGGGATTCGGGAGGCTTTCAATTACTCATGGGGAAGAAGCTCAAGGGAGTCCCCATGGAGCCTCTGCCCTGCGGGATTCAGGTTCCCGTAAACGCCTCGAAGACCATCGCGCTGTACAAGAGGGTGGGATTAGAGAAGAAGGATCTGCCCATACAGTTGGACTTCCCGCCGCGGTATGATCAGCCACCAGAACATCGTCGGCAGCTCATCGAGAGATCCGTCCTATACTACTACGAGATGCTGGCCGAGATACCGGATGTCGTGCCCACGATCCATGGATGGACCTTGGAGGAGATCGAACACAACCTCGAGTTAGTTATGGATCCCGACAAGGCATCCAAGATTGCATTGGGAAGTTACATTGGCTCGAGAAATAACTGGACCATGGGGAATATGAATCCACATAAGGGCAAGGTGGCAGCCGGCTCCTTCACCGCCCCGCCGAAGGGAAGATCGGCGGTGGATTACGTAGGTCCACGGAAGCGCAAGAAAGCGGTCGGCGTAGGATCCTACAAGGCAACGGTGAACTCGACGAACCCCATCCTCTTCACGGACAATATAGCCAATCCTTTCAGAGATCAACTGAGGAAGAACAGGATCGCGACTGCGGTTCCCGGTGCACTGGATCTCAGGGAGGGCACCGCCTTCGTAGACATGGTGAACTCGAGAGTGGCCACACCGGTGCCCGGCAAAGTGGACATTGGAACTGCGTTCCCCAGCGACCAGCCGCAGATAGCAGCCCCGCGCAAAGTAGCGATGGGCACCTTTCAAGCAACCACCACCAGAGGGAAGGAACGGGCTCCGTATTCCGTGGTCATAAACAGGATCGCCATGGTCATGAACAGGCTGCGAGATGATTTTGAGGTGTTCATGTTAGGAGGCGCATCGCCTCACATGCAGCACCAAGTCTTTCTCGCTGGCGCACAGTGGACTGACACAAGTGCATGGAGGGTAAAGGGCATGCTCGGAGAGATCTATCTACCCGAACATAGTTCTGGCCACAACTCCTTCGGGATAGGCTACAAGCAGAAGGCGAGAATTGATGGTAGATTACGGGGTCCCCCGAGAATGGATGAAGAAGCCGTGGAGATCCTGAAGGACTGCCTAGCCGACCCACGACATCCATACTCGGGGATGCATTGGAAACGGTTCATGGAGATCGGGCATCTGAATATGCCTCAATGGAGGAGGAAAGCCCTCAAGCACAACTACGAAGAAGTGCCCTTCATTTTGAGGGCAAAACATAACGCCTTCGTATTGAAGTGCAGGGAAGAGGAGATCGCAAACGAGTATGTCAACGACCCGGATAGATACTACCGTTACATCAAGAAGAGACTGAGTCCAAGAAAGATCCTCAGCAATAGACTGACATCGTTATGGGATCGATTGAAGAGGCCATATGTTCAGGAGAAGCTGACCGTCTACTTGAAGCAGCCTCATTAACCAACAAAAGACAAACAATAAATAATTCTGCTCAGCAACCTCACTCAGGACAATGCCACAGTCCGCGTGAAAAGTCTGTAACCCCAAGTCAAATTGGGCTCCCGGAAACGGAACGGGAGTAAGAAATGGCAGACAAAGACAAGGAAATGGAAATAGGCGTAGATAAGAGATGGATGAAGGCCCTAGCCACCGGTGCGCTCGATAAGCCGAGGGAGTTCTCGACTAGCGAGCTGAAGGAAATGAGCGGGGCACGGAAACCTCAGTCAAAGATACAGGCGATAATGCAGAACTTCTACTATGAACTCCAAGACCGGCTCAGGGAAATTCGGATGGAGAGCGGCCGCGTGGTCGGACCCGATGAGGATATGTTCGACGGCTGGTATGAGGAGCAGGAACTTGGAAACTATAATGGTCGATACAACCTGATGCAATTCTTCAACGCGCTGGCGAAGAGGCTCTCTCTTGAAGCGGTTGAGGGTTACAGCAAGGAGGATTTCGACAAGGTCATCAGTGATATAGCCATCAGATGCAGGGATGAACCTGAATACGTCGACGTCGTCAAGGAAGCCATCAACGAGAAGTATCCGGGGCTTATCGGAGACTTCAGGTACTCGCCTTCTCTCGAGGCGATGAATGAGCAGGAACTGCAGGAACATGAAAGGCTACGGCTTGAGATTGAGCAGCGAATCGAGTCCAATGTAGAGGAGTTCGCTGACATCAGAGCCAAGATAGAGGTGGCCAAGAAAACATCTTTCCAGCGGACAGCGCAGATTCTGGACCAGGTAGTAATCGCAGGCGACGCAATCTGGGAACTCATCCTCTACGGTGCGATGAGCCCGTTTGCCCCAAGGATCCTCATCAACAATTTGGAGTACAGAGCCAACATACACGAGATGCTGGCAGGTGACATCAGCACAGCGAAGTCGAAGGTCCTCAAGATCCTCGGACTCATAGCGCCGAAGGCGGTGCCTCTCGACGAGGTGACGAAGCCCACGTTTGAAGGTGTAGCGCCAACGAAGTCGGGTGAAGAGATTGAGGAGGGGTTCCTCGATTGGGCGAAGGATGGTATTGTGCTGATTGAGGAGTTCACCCGAAGACATGCAACGATGCCCCTCTGGAGAAAGGGCATGGACTGTGAGACATACGCCGTCTACAAGAAGGGCTCGAGTAAAGTGCGGAGCGTCAACACTACCTGGATAGTGGCATGCAACCCAAGTGCCGACTTCTTCCAGACGGAACTCGAGTTCAGGAAGCAGCTTCCCTTCAAGGAGGGCGTGCTGTCCAGATTCGACGTGCTCGTTCCACTGACGGCGACGCAGGACAAGAATGACATGATCGTGGAGAAGATGGATATCTTCGGCACCAAGGCTGAAGACATCGACTTCGAAGCAATCAAGGTCACACTGGAGACCATCGCCGCAGGGATGATGGACATCAAACGGGTGTTCTTAACGGAGGAGCAGAAGCAGACTCTGAGGGATGTCTTCAAGGAGCAGAACGACAGGGACAGGCGGAAGCGGATACTGAAGAACAGGCCCCTCGTTATAATGCGTGACCTCGAGACGCTGGCTAGATTCGTGAACACGATCGCAACGGTGAACTTCCCCCGGAGAACTGTCAACAAGCGCGGTGTTCTCAAAGCGAAGGATGAGGACATCGACAAAGCGATTCAGCTCTGGGAGAACCTGCTGCAATTCAGGGTGCAACTCTACGCAGACTCCGATAGAAATCTGAAAACGATCTCAGATGAGATATGCCTCTTCATCTGGAATGAGAGCCGAGGCCAAGGAAACAATCAGGAAGTCTCGATTGAATCCGTCTACCGGGAGATAGTCATGAACCAGAGGCTCGTCGGCAAGAGCACCTTCTACAAGGAGATTGGAAACCTGGTGGAGACGGGGCGCCTAGCCAAATTAGGGCAGCGCAACAGCATGCTGAAACTGATAATTAGATAGAAGGAGCCTGAATAATGATGAGTAACAACCCTGTCTATCAAGCCGAGTTTGAGTGCTCTTGTGGAGCAACTGGATATATACAGGCAACAGAAGACCCCGCTTTCTGTCCAGTCTGCGGAATGGAGGGCGTTGAGATCTGGGAGTCCGAGTTCAACATTATAGGGGACCATACTTCCCAGCGCATATCCCCTCAGCCATCCCCAAACGTAGTCTATAAAGAGAAGATAGTCTATCGAACTAGACCAAAAGGTGAGGGAGATCGAAGGTTTGGTTACAGAGGACGAGGTGCAACACCTACCACTGGACATCGGGGAATACGGAAAGATCCCAACCATAAGATCGTGAATGACCCTCCCATCATAACCAGTGTTCTAGGTGAAGATGGAAAAAGAGTTTACACAGTAGACTGCAGCTACACTGGAATACGAGCTACAATAACGAGTCACCTGGAGACTTGGCATGGAATGAGTCATGAGGCTGCCAAAAATGCAGTCAAGATCAAGAACCATCAATGGCAGGATAAACGTCACAGGCTTCTCGTTCATGACTGTAAGGCTAAGGGATTGAACCCTGTCTCAGTGCAGATCATGGGCTACATCAAGAAGGGAAAGGGGCCCAAACTCTACAGGTATCATATCCCAGAATGCGGATTCAGGGGAGCTCGAACTACACTCATACGTCATTTAACTACGCATCATGGTTATGATCTGATGTCAGCTAAATTGATGTCAAAGATAAGAGGGGTGGACTCCTTAGCGGATAGAACGCATGTCAACAAGTTCCTTGAAGATGACCCATTGAGTGGGGAAATCCTTTAAGGTTTTTGATATCAACCCTCATCTACTTATCTACACCTAATCAAATAGGACTCTGGAGCGAACAGAGGTAAGTAAGAAGATGGAGCTAAAGCTATACGAAAAGAACCTTGAATCCTTCAAGGGAGTCATGAACCTAGTGAAGGCTGTGCTAGTCGGAGACACCAAGATGCAACTCAGTGAAGACGGGATTCGAATACTTGGAATGGATCCCAGCCATATCGCCATGATCGACGCCAAGATCAAACTCGGTTTGTTCGACACGTTCACGCCAGGAGATGAAGACGTAATCATCAACATAACGGAGTTCACCCGATTCCTAGACAGGGCCGAGAAGAAGGAGCGAGTCACGCTCAGCGTCGACTCGAAGGCAAGCAAACTCATCATCACGGGTGAGAAGAGCGGCTGGAAACGGAGATTCGGGATACCACTCCTTGAGGAATATGAATCCGAAGTACCTGAGCCCAAGATCAAATTCGACGCCTCAGTCAAGATGCTTACACCCGCCTTCGACAAGGCGCTGAAGGATGCGGAACTGGTTTCAGAGCATGTCAACCTAGAGATCAGCGAAGGCTTGACAACTTTGAAGGCCACCGGCGATGTGGGAGAAGCGAGCAACCTGTGGGAGAAGGACAGCGAGGACATACTGGAGATCAAAGTCGAGAAGAAGGCAAACGCAACATACACTCTCAGTTATCTAAGGGATATGACGACTGCGTTGAAGGCCTTCTCCGACACGATCAGGATGGAAATGTCAACGGATATGCCCATGAGGATTGAGGGCTACGCCGACTCGATCGAAGTCACTCTCTTCCTAGCGCCGATGATCGGGGCTTAATCCACTATTCCGCTATTCCGCAGGGGAAAAGAGAGTGCTCGAACCCATCAGGGGCAGGGGCATTCCGAAGAAAAAGAAGAAAAGGAAACCCCCGCCGAAGAGGGATGAACAGTCATCACTCGACACGGGAATGACCAAACGCCAAGACGACAAACGCGAGAGATGTGAGAAGCTGATCGAGCTCCTGCGCCTCCAGCATGAGATAGTCCGACGCATCGTGGATGGAGAGAACGAGGACGGCGTCGTCCTCACCGCCCTTGACCTCGAAAGATATGGACCCTCGAGGCTGGATGAAGCCTGGATCTGGTTACATCCATGTCAAGTGGAGGAGGGCGCCCCGGATGCAGAGGATTACACCTTCGGATCTTGGGGTACACCACACTCGACATCCTCCGAGCAATATGTCCGGGACCGGGCTGAGTGGTTCTACCCGCTTGTGAAGGAGGAACTCGCAGCAGCTGAGAAGATGCTTGAACAGTTGAAGGGAAGACGATGGTAAGAAAGACGAGGACGAAAACCATTGAGGAGCATAGACAAAAACCATGTTACGGAAAAAATCGATGCTGGAATAATGTGCGTGCGATCTGCCCTGTAGCTGATGAATGCAAATCAATTTCCGAAAACAAGAAGGGAGATAGATGAAGAATCAATTAGACTTGATTCAATGGATGGATAAGAAGCCCACTCTGACAGACTGCAAGAGAAGACGAATGCAGGAACGCCAAATCTACGACATGGCGTTGAAGGGTGAACTGGACCTCTCAAGGGAGGATGTCCTCGACATTCATTATGGATCAAGAGGAGCCGCCCAATTCTTCACACCGGACCCCGCAGCCAAGCTGCTCGCTGGGCTGGCGGAGATCCAGCCACATGAAACCGTGCTCGACCCCGCAGCGGGCTTGGGAAACCTGATGCTGCCGGCGCTGAAGTACACGGACAAGGTGAAGGGGATCGAACTCGTTTGGGACACAAGGGAACTCGCAACGCGATACCTTGACTTGGATATCATAAGAGCCGACGCCCTTGAGGCGGAGTGGCCTGAGTGCGATGTCATCCTGATGAATCCGCCTTTCGGCAAATTCAATGGAAAGCCTGATTGGTATCCCTTCAAGGGTCAGGGTAAGAAGGAGATAGCGTTTCTTCATCTCGCCATGAAGAGGGCGAAGAGGCGGGTGGTCAGCATAGTTCCGAATTCCCTGTTATCTAACAGAGATGACATCCCGATCCGCAAATATCTGCTTGAGGAGCACGGCGTCCTGGCATCCATCTCTCTTCCCCCGAAGACGTTCTGGAAATCCACGAGGGAGATCAACAAGTGGAGGTGGCCCGTCACGGGTACACACACGGGGATCCTCGTCATAGATGTGGAGAGGCCCCCCGGAAACTATGAGATCTTCATGTCGACACCGCCAAACGTGGATGACCTCCCCGAAGTTTTATGCCAATGGCATAAACACCGTAAAAAACAGGGAGACTGACCCTTTAAATTCAACTCATACAAGTAGAATGTGGGAGGACGGTGTTTGATTGACGTCGGAGAAATCGGATCAGGGGAAGGACAGCTTCAAGTTCGTGGATTAAATGGAAAACCTCAGGAAGATGACGTTCTACGCCTGGAGCAGGCGAAGGCGGAAAGGCTTCGTCCGCTGCCATAAATGCGCGCGGGATATTCTACCCAGCCAAGACTACCTCCCGGTTGTAATCCCCGATGAGGATGGGAACAATAAACGGGTCCTGCTCTGCAAATTCTGTGCAGAGGAAGATGAAGCCGTCAAGCGGTAGTTTTCTATACCTGTTTATACACAGAAAGATGTGGGGACGATGTCCAAAACAACGATTGTAATCGAAGAAGGCAAGGCCAAGGTAACCGTCACCATGACCCCCGTCGAGTTCAGGGATAAGATTCTGGTGAAGATCCCGACGAGGGGAAAGGAGACGCTGGCAGACGTCTTCGACATGCTCGTGAAGAGCCTGGTTGAAACCGCCGGACTCACTGAGAAGGAGGCCCAGGCCTTCGCTGCACCCGAGTTCTGGAAGGTACTGCATCCGGAGGGGTCTTGATGGGCTGGCATGTTCATCATATAGCTTCCTTCGACGAAAGGTGATAACATGATAAGGCATTGGCTTGAGGCAATTCCGCTAACTGAGTCTGTTTGCCTCCTGGGTCATCCCGATGATTGGCCCCTCAATTTGATGAGGTATCGAATTCAAGAATGGTGGTATCGAAAGGGATGATAAAATGACAGTGGAAAAAACACATCGGTTGAAGATAGAAATTGAGTTCGTCAATCGGGGATTATTCAATTCGTTAAACCATGACTTGATGATGTATCGAGCC
>Ga0307375_10005116_pt1 | contig 12379 bp, 32 predicted proteins | sample TR1MG_FD_202531 | JGI IMG/M metagenome (GOLD analysis project Ga0307375, IMG submission 202531) | Soil microbial communities from Risofladan, Vaasa, Finland - TR-1 | ecosystem: Environmental > Terrestrial > Soil > Coastal area > Acid sulfate soil | place: Finland: Risofladan, Vaasa | collected... | reverse complement strand
GCTTTGTGCCCATCAAATTTATTTCCACAATAAATACATTGGCAAACATCAATACACCTAGTCTCTTCTGTTGGAAATTTCTTTTTAGTCATTTTACACCCTTCCTTTCAATATTTTCTTATTACGTTCCTCTACAGCCTTATAGATGTACTCTGACAATTTTTCATCAACTGCATCAGCACATTTTATAGTTTCATCCTTTAGCTTTTGCGATACCCTTACATCAGGGAGTTTTGCATCTTTAATCTTTGGCATAAGTACCTCCTAAATTTAATCTATACTTATATTATAAAACTATTGTCCGACAAATGTCAAGCTATATTTGTAAATATTTATATTAAATTTTACCACTTTTCATTAATTCTTCTACAGCAACTCTCATTACTGCTGATTCAGTTACCTTATACTCTTTAGCCTTCTTTTTTATAAAATCCCTTTGGTGCGATATATAGTACCCTATCATTCTATGGCATGTGTCTGTAGCTTTAATCAACGGTGACGTGACCGTGTCCTCGACCGTTGACGTACTCGTTATTGGTGACGTGCTTGTTTCCTTAGTTGGTGGTGGTGACGTGACCGTGTTAGCTAAATCTTCTTCCGTCATAAACAATTTATCCACCCCGGTAATCTTATCCGTTATTTTTGCTCGCACGCTCCATAACCTCCTTGGCTAAATCTAAATATTGTTTCCCCAGTTTCTTATCATAATCAATAATTGGTATTCCTTCAACAGTACAATCTTTAAACTTCACAGAATGGCTTATAACCGATTCAAAAGCTTTCCCTGTACTTTGTATCACTTGCAACATTTCCTTGCTGTGGCGAGTGCCTGTGTGCATTGTAGCTAGTATTCCAAGTATCTCTAAGCGAGGATTAAATTTCTTCACCTTATTAAAGGTAGACATTAATAATTCAAAACCACACCAAGCGAGATAGTCAGTCTGCATCGGCACGAGTACCCCGTCAGAAGCACACAATGCGTTTATAGAGAGACTTCCCAAGCTAGGAGGGCAATCTATCAATATATAATCAAAGTCGGCTTGAATGCCCTCTAAAAGCTTTTGAAGGGTATATTGTTTATTTTTTAATTCATCATCGGCAGCGCTCAAATTTATGTCGCACGGAAGGAAGTAAAAATATTCATTGTCCGTCAATATAGCTTTGTAAATATCTGCTCCATGCAGTACATCATACATAGTGCTTTTGATTAGTTCCTCGTCAATTTGCATAGCTTTTGATAGATGCCCTTGAGGGTCCCAGTCAATCATTAGCACCTTTTGTTTTTGCTCTATTAATGCCCATCCCAGGTTGATCGTAGTTGTGGTTTTTGCAACTCCACCCTTTTGGTTAAAAATTGCGATTGTTTTTGACATTGTATTACCCCCTTATAATAAATCATTTTTAGATGCTTCAAGCATTTTTTCTTCAATTGCCTTTGCATCATATGTACGATTGGTGAAATTGTTAAACTCTGCTTTTTTCTTTTTCACAGGTCCTTCTTTTTTAGGTTTTGGCGGTAATTTATAAAGGGTCCTGTTTTTATATCCGAGGATCTCATATGTATTGCTCGTATTCTCTCCTTTACTATTCTTAACTTCTTGTTTTCCTATCAATCCCTTATCAATTAATAACTGTACTGAATCAATCGACTTCCTTCGTGAGCACCCTGCTTTATTAGCCATTGTTTGATAGCTAGGGAAAGCTGTAGCATTATATATATTTGCATGCCGGCATATTACCATATAAATAACTTTCTCATATATGTCAAATTCACTAACACTATCAATAAATTCTTCTTCTATCCTAGTATAGCCAAAACCTCTCCTATCAATGACTTTATCCATGCAAACACCTCCTTAAATAGTTATCCACAGGTAGTGCATGCTGTGCACTAGGTAGTGCATGCTGTGCACTAGGGTAGTGCATGCTGTGCACCCTAACTATACTTATATTAACTACACTCATTAAACTATTAATATACATATAAAAATAACCTCTCTCTCACAAAAGCGAAAGGAGGTTTACTTTTCTAAATAATACCTATTGCATATTTCTTGCATGATGGTATATAATATAGCTAAGTAAATAAATTCCTTATGAAACTCATTCCCTAGGTCGGCAAAACTAAAGGGAATGAGTTTTTCGCTTTTTGTTATCTTTATTATACATTTTATAATTCAATCTGACAAACTATTTATATACATTCTCCTATTTAACACATATATTACAAGGGTCAGACTTGGGACTACTTGATAGTGACCCCTCCTCTATTACCTTGCTTCTAGATAAAGTAGAACAATTCTTATTATAATGATAGGATTTTCCATTAGGTGTCCAATAAACTATTCTTGCTTCGTTAGGATTATTTGCTTTTACAATCTCTGTTGGTGGCACTATAGTTTCTTTAGCTGGTTCTACTACTGAAGATGGAATAGATTCTACTGTTGGAACTACTGGTGCTGGAATCACATCTACTGCTTTGGGTTCTGTTGTTTGAACTTGAGCAATTTCTTCTGCAATCTTTGGAGTATCAATCTGTATGCCTTTCTTTTCATTACAGGCAGTTCCTAATAATATAAATATAATTATTATCATAGATAATATAATTTTATGTTTCATAAAATCCCTCCTTTTACATTTTAAAACTCAATCTGACAAGCTATTTAATTAGTCTAAATCTTCTTACACACTCTTTTGGTTCTTCTTCCCGTATCGCATTTTTAAATCCATCTATTTTACTAACAATAAAAATAAGAGTTACCACATACCCAAAGCATGTCCCTATAATGAATATAAGTATATGGAACATAATATCCCTCCTTCATTTTGCCACATATAATATTAAAATTGCTATCAAAAAACCAACAACTACTCCAAACGAAAATATAGTCACTCTTTCCATAATGCCCTCCTTTTAAATTGACTAGGTCTTTATACCTATTGTAATTTTATTAACATAAAGAATAAAATGGCATTATAGGACAAAATATTTTAATGGGGGTAAGGATATGATAAAATATATTAATTTCCCAGAAAAATACAATCACATAAAATCGGTCGAGGTCAATGATGTAATCTATGTTAATAATTGTTATACAATGAGAGAAACAAAGGATATCTTTATTCCTTTGACAAAAGTTCAATTAATGCTGCCAATTTCTCTGGGCTGATATTAGCCCTTTTTGCATCCATAGCAACTTTTATATATTCAATATCTTCATCAGTATTCATTGATTCGTTTTTGTCTATGTTCGCACCCATTAGCCATGCAGGGTTCACATTGAAAAATTCAGCTAACTTTTTAACCATATTGCTTTTTGGTTCATGCACTCCTGTTTCATATCTGCTTATAGTTGCTCCACTTGTTCCACATGATTCGCCTAATTCTTTCACAGACAAATTTTTTCCTTCTCTTAATTCTCTTAATCTTGCCGAAAATAACTCAGTTTTTAACATTTCTTTCAAATCTCCTTAAATATTTATAATATTACTTTATTTGCTAAATTAATTATAAATGCAAGAATACGAAAATGCAACACATAAATAAAAAATATTTTTTTGTATTACGAAAACGTATTGACTTATGTGTTAATAAGCGGTATTATTACATTAGAGATTAAATATGACAATATGGGGGGGGTGAAAGCAAATGGTAAAAAATCAATTTCTAAAGATAAAGGCATTACTAATAGAAAAACAATTGAGACAAGAAGAATTGGCAGACTTAGCAAAAATGGATAAAACAACTCTGAATAGAAAGCTTAATGGGCATACAGAATTTACTTTGACAGAAATAGATAGAATAAGTAAGGCATTGGATATTGAAGCAATGAGAATATCACACTATTTTTTTAACTAATGGTTACGTTATCGTAACAGTAGACAATATTAAAATATTAATAAGGTGGTTTATTATAGAAACACAATTTATAAGAAAGGAAGTAATTTAAATGGTTATCGTAGACCAAGACCGCGAAATTAAATTTAGAACAGGAAAGGTTTATTTTAAAGAACACTACGCAATGGGGTGTTTCATGGGCTGGAACATATACGGCAAGAAGTTCCTGAAGCAACCTATATTACTAGGAACATACGATACCGAAGAAGATGCAACACAAATAGTCTCTGAGATATACACATTGAAAAAGCACGGAAGAAAAAAATATTCCATGCCAGAAGCTTCGTTACAACTTGATGAATTGGAGGATGTTTATTATGGCAGTTAAAAAATGTGCAAAGTGTCAGGAAGTAAAGGAAATTGTTGGGTTTGGTCAGTGTGAGGATTGTTTGAAATTGACTATGGCAGAGATACCGGAAGAGTTATTAATAAGTGATTGGGAGGCAGTAATATGGAAAAGTGGCTTGTAAAACGTTGCAGTGACTCAAAAGTTTTTGCGTGGGGATTTGCATTAGTGGGGATAGCACTAATGATAATAATTGCACTTATATAAAAAAGCACCGCTGAAGCGATGCAAAAAGTGAATTAATGAGGAGGTATAAAAAATGATTAAAACGATAACAACCGAAACTTTTATTTGTGATTTATGTAGCAAGGAAAAAGCAACTAAAATGCAATTAGTCAATTACCCCGTGTGGTTTACAACAGAGCAAACAGAAGGCAGATACGTTAAACCTTATATAAGCCAACAAAAGTTTGATGCGTGTGAAGAATGTATGGCTAAAATAATTAAGATCCAAGGTAGTGGTGCTCAAGGACATAACAAATATTGCCTAATTAAATAAGGAGGTATAAACAATGTACAGAGCAATAAAAGATTATACATTTTTAGATGCAATTGAATTGTTTGTTCAAGGTTATGCAGTAGTAATAGGAGATGGCAAAATTCAAACTATCACAAATGTAGGGGAGGAAGAATAAATGCCAATTCGAGCTGAACTAATCGGCGAAAACCCAACTATATCAGCAGAAGTAAACCGTTTTCACAATGGCAAAGTAAACTTTTGCACAATAAAATTAGGCGGAAGCGAAAGTCAAGATACAGGAGCATTAGAAATAAACCTAGATGAAGCTTCGTACAAAGAATTGTTTGAAAAGATGGACTTTGCATTATGGGACGAAACAAAACAAGACCTTGAAAATAAGGTAGAGGATTTAGAACTTAAAATAAGCAGATTAGAGGAACGACTTGACGAAACAGCAACAACCCACGAAGAAAGCGACAATATATGGCTTGATTCAGAACGATAATTATATCAAATATAAGGAGTGGAGTAAATGAATAATCAGTTTAACCCAGAAGAATTGATTCGTGTCAATGGTAAAAGTTACCCTGTAGTAGGTGGTAGGTTGAGACTCGCTCACGAGGGCAACAAAGCACTTTCGATTGAAACCAATATAATCTATCAAGACAGCGACAAAACAACCGTACAGGCAAAGGTGACGACAGACAGGGGCACATACAACGGATTGGGTAACGCAACGGTGACTAGAGATGTAAAGCTAAAAAATGCAATTCTTGAATTAGCAGAAACAAGAGCTATCGCAAGAGCATTAAGATTTGCAGGGTATGGAGTAGAGTTTACTGGGGCAGAAGAAATGCCAAGTAAAGAGGAAGGCGAATATGAGGATAATGTAAAACCTACTAAGATACACTTTGATTCACTCATAGACCTAGCAAAGAAAAAAGGTGTTGACTTATCAGTATTAGGCAAAATGGAAACAGGCAAACCAAGTAAAGAATGGGTAATGTCGGACTATTACAAAGTAAAAAATGTAATTGATCCCATGCCTGATATAGCATAGGAGGGGTAAAGATGGAACACAGTAAATTACCTTGGGAAGTTTCGTATAACATAAGTACTGTAAATATCAGAAATAGCGAATGTAATGATGATATTACCGATTGGGTAGTATTCAATGATGAATTTGATTCAGTTAATTTGAATGATGCTGAATTTATAGTAGAAGCCTGTAACAACTACGAGAAGCTACAGCAAGAGAACGAAAAACTTATAAACGCACTAAAACAAGTTAGAGAATTACTAACTGCAAAATAAAGAGTGGGAGGGGTAAAGATGGAACATAAAATAGATCGCAACTGTGGAGAACATTATTGTTCTAAATGTAAACACAAAAATGTCAAAGCACAATTAGAACCTTGTGATAGTTGTATTGGCAATGACAAAGAGTGCTACTTTGAAGCCGAGGAAGTAACACAATGACAACACAAAGTATGGGAGGGGTAAATATGAAAGCTTATGAACACGCAGATTATTGTAGAGATTGTTCAACTGGTTTATTCCATGAATTAAACAAGGAGCAACATGGAAATCGCATAATACCATTATTTAAGTCAAATGCAAAATATAGAGATTTACCTAACGGAGATAAATCAGACGTGATGTGTTATGTTCACCCTGATGATAAAGACACAGAATATATTGAAGATTTTAAATATCCACATAGAGAATTATAAGGAGGGAACACAATGACGGCTTACAGGAGGCGCAATGCCCCTTTTAACCTCAACCAAATAGTACAAGCTGTAATATGGTTTATTGCAGCAATGATGTTCGATGTATGGTTTGTCTGTGAGTTGTTGAAATGAACGGTGTACAATCACTAAAACTACGCAACAAACGCAAACGACAAGGTTTATGTAAATGTGGTAGAACAAAAGACAAAGAACAATACTACTGCCAAAAGTGCCAAGATTATAACGCAGCATATCAGCAAAAGAAGCTTTCTCCTATATTCTCATTGCAAAAGTAAGGAAGGTGAATAAATGGCAGATGTAAAATGGATCAAAATTTATACAGATATGGTAAGCAATAAGAAGATAAAAAGAATTAGAACATTGCCAGAGGGAAACAACATTGTATTGATATGGGTTTTCTTACTAGCACAAGCAGGAGAAAGTAATAAGTGTGGTGCTTTATATTTAACCGACACAATCCCATTCAGAGCAGAGGATTTAGCAATTGAATTTGATTATGAAATATCAGTTATCCAATTAGCACTTGTAACACTCGAAAGGTTTTCAATGGTTGAAGTATTTGAAGATATTATCTACATAAAGAACTGGGACGAGTACCAAAACATTGAAGGACTAGACAAAATCAGAGAGCAAACAAGATTAAGAACTATTGCTTACAGAGAGAAAAAGAAACAATTACTCTTGTGTGACGTCACATGTGACGCTACAGTGACGCAATGTGACGCAATAGAACTAGATATAGATAAAGAAGAAGATAAAGATAAAGAAGAAGATAAAGAATTATTAAAATCATGTAAGAAATCTAACAAGAAATCTAACAGGAAACCTACACCAGAGAAAGAGATAAAGACCGCATATGCTGAATTTGTGTACATGGCTAATGAAGAATACAAAAAATTAGTACAAGCATATGGAGAAGTTAAAACACAAGAAATGATTAAGGTTTTAGATAACTACAAAGGCTCTAGTAATAAAAAATATGCATCAGATTACAGAGCAATTCTAAGTTGGGTAGTAGATAGAGTTACTAAAGAGAATGGACAAGTTAAACCTAAAAAAAGTGCATTTGATAATTTTGAGAAACGCAAATATGAACCACAATCATTAGAGGACAAACTATTAGAAGTAAGTAGAAGGGAGTTGTCATAATGGCAAACAACGGCGATGCAGTACATCAAAAAATACCTGAACAAGTTATAGTATTAGACTCATTTGAAATGGGATGGACTAAACCAGACCTTGCGACTTTAAGGCAAATGTGGAAAGAGGACAAACCTTTAGAGGACATAGTCTACAAGCTAAGACCGACGGAAAGAGGAAGTTTTGAGGTATTACTGGCAATAATAGACCAGTTATTTATGGGGTACATACAGCCCAGGGAAAAGATAATAATTTTAGGAGGGGTAATATGAAATACACAAGAAAAGTACAACTAATGGGCGGTAAAGGCTGTTCAATCCAAACTAACAAAGTAAAAGTATTAGCTGAATATCCTAGATTTTATCTGCTAGAGATAACGGACGCGATCGGCGGAAGTTACAGGGAATGCGCCGATAAGTTTGATTTAAACCATAGCGGAGAATTATTAACAGGCAAGAATAAATAAATTAGAAATAAAACGTAGGAGGGCAAATAATGAGTATAAACATCAAAGAGGGTACAAAAGCATTTGTAAAAAAGGTAGCGGATAGAAACGGGCTATCACTTGCAACATTAACAACAGGTCGCAAAGGGCAAGACGGCAAATACATAAACTCATACTGGAATACAAAGTTTGTAGGCAAGGCAAATGAACCGGCAAAGTCACTAGGCGAAGGGGACAGAATAGAAATATCAAGCGCGATCATGACTAAGGAAAAGGCTAAAGATGGCAAATATTACGATAACTTGACGGTGTTTGGGTTTGAGGTATTAGCGAAGGGACAGGCTAAAGTACAAGAGGGCGGGAATTTTACGGCAGTAGAGGAAGATGATTCGGAATTGCCATTTTAGAGAGGAGTGAGGTAGTTGCTATTAGAAACTCACATTGACGGATATATAAGAGATAAAGTCGCAATGTCGATAGACAGACTTAAATATTTTGAACCCAAAGAGGGTTATTATCTCGCATTTAGCGGAGGGAAGGATAGCCAAGTTATATATCATTTAGCGCTTGAAGCAGGGGTAAAGTTTGATGCTCATTACAACGTAACAGGAATAGACCCACCCGAACTAATATATTTTATGCGAAAAAACTATCCTGATATAAAAAATGAAATGTATAAAAAGTCTATGTTTGATTTGATAGAAAATAGGGGTTTACCAACAAGAATGTCAAGATTTTGTTGTGAGGTGCTAAAAGAACACGGCGGAGAAGGTCGGATATGTGTAACAGGGGTTAGATGGGCAGAGAGTAATGCTAGGAGTAACCGCAGACCTTTCGAGATAGTAACAGCCAAGAAGGAAGATAAAAAGCTGTTTAACGACAATGACAAAGATAGAAGATTATTTGAGAATTGTATGCAAAAGGGCAAAAGAGTTGTAAATCCCATTATTGATTGGTCAGATGAAGATGTTTGGGAATATCTAAACAGTAGAGGGATAGAACATTGTAAATTATATGATGAAGGTTGCAAAAGGTTAGGTTGCATTGGTTGTCCATTATCGTCAAATGCGATAGAAGAACTAGAAAGATATCCTAAATTTTATGAAAACTATTTTAAGGCAATAGAAAGATTTGTACCTAAATATTTAGAGAGATGCGAAAAGAAAAACAGAACTCCATTTAGGTCAACGGCTCAAGAGTGGATGGATTGGTGGCTAGATAGAAATAGCGCAACAATAGATTATAGTGATTCATTTTTAGAAGAAGATTAGGAGGGGATAAGCCAATGAAACAACAAACAATACTAGACCTAAAACCAATAATAGCAGATAAAAGAGAACTAGACGCAACAGACATAGAAAGAGCAGTAGACAATATAATCAGCGAAAACGATCATATCAGATATGACATACATAAGGAAATTTGCGACAATATCAACGACCTATACAAAAGCAAAAACAAAGACTATGGCAACAGTTTTGCAAAGCGCAGGAAGGATTACGGCAACATAGCAATACTAATCAGACTTGAAGATAAATTTGAACGTTTAAAGCACCTTATGACCTCTACGGACATAGAAGTAAAAAGTGAAACAGTTGAGGATACTTTAACAGATTTGGCAAATTATTGTTTGCTTGAATTAGTGGAAAGGAAGCTAGAACAAGAAGGTGAAAGGGTGTGAGTGATTGCGAGATATGTAGCAAATTAGGAATCTATGTACCAGGGGAACGTCATCATTGTATTTTTAAAAGTCAAAGAAAAGGACTTGAAGCAGAATGGAATTACAAATACCTATGTGATGCACACCACCGAGGAAATGAATCGCCCCATTTGAACAAGTCCATTGATTTAGAGTATAAACGAGGGGTACAGCAATACCTCTCGGAAACACTCTACAAAGATTATTACACAGTATCGAAACTTATGGAAGTACTAGATCTTAATTATAAAACAGTTATGAAGTTGGTTAAAACCTTAGAACATCATAAAAATGGATTTGATAAAACGCAGGTAATACGGCAGATATTAGGGGGTAGAAATTATGCTTAAAATTACAATCCCCGGCGAACTTTGTGATTTAAATGCATATATAAAAGCAGAACGTAGCAATAGATTTGCAGGTGCAAAGTTGAAAGCAACTAATACAGATACGGTCATGTGGTGTGCTAAACAAATAAAAGTATTGCAACCACTAGAGAATGTAAGCCTAACGATAAATTGGTATTGCAAAAACAGGAAAAAAGACAAAGACAATATAAGTTTTGCTCTTAAATTTTTGCTTGATGGATTAGCGAAAGCAGGAATAATAAAAAATGACGGATGGAACAACATCACAGGATTTCAACATAAATTTTATATAGATGCTAAAAATCCAAGAATCGAGGTTGAGATATATGATTAATAAATTAATAAAATATCTTGAAAACAAAGCAAGAAAAAAGCTGGGCGGAATACCTCTTATGTGGATGATATACAATCCCGAACAGCCTATACCAAACATGATATTTAAGATACACCCTAGTATTGAGCATGACGAATATCTGCAAAGGGAATTTAAGGCAATATCTGACTACGTAAGAGATAAATATTCGCATGAGTGGAAAAAACCATGAAATGCAGTGGCATAAGGCTACAATACACCGAAGATACAAAGATAATGGAAATAGTGTTAACTACTCTAAAGTGCCACCAAACGCAACAGGAGGTCGCAGTACTAAAAGAAATCATTGCAAAGGGTAAAGAGCTAGATGTAAGCATAAAGAAATTTACACAAAAGCGCAGCTTAGATGCAAATGCCCTGCTTTGGAAAATGTGTACCGAAATAGCCAACATAATAAAAAGTGATAAAGATGCAGTATATCTTACAATGTTAGAAAATTATGGAGTTTTTACTCACGTTATCGTAAAACAAGAAGCTGTTGACAGAATGATACAGCAATGGAAAACGGCAAGGGTATTAGGTGAAGTCACTATAAACGGCAAAACAGGAATACAAATACAATGCTATTACGGATCGCATTTATATGACAGTAAAGAGTTTAGTGTATTGCTAGACGGCGTGATATCTGATGCGAAAGAACTGGGAATTGAAGTAATAAACGAAAGTGAAAAGAATTTATTAATTAGCGAATGGGGGAAGAAGTAATGAAGTTTTTAGATTTCTTCTCGGGGATAGGTGGATTTAGACTAGGCATGGAAATGGCAGGACATGAATGTGTAGGTCATGTAGAAATAGATAAATTTGCAAACAAGAGTTATGCAGCTATGCACAGACCAAAGGAGAGTGAGTTTTATGCAACAGACATACGAACAGTTGAGCATGGAGATTTGCCTGATGCCGATTGCTACTGTTTCGGATTTCCTTGTCAAAGCTTTTCCATTGCTGGAAACAGAGGTGGCTTCGAAGATACACGAGGGACTTTATTCTTTGAAGTCATGCGGTTGGCGGCAGTACGAAAACCTAAATATCTTTTCGCTGAAAATGTTGCCGGACTTCTTTCCCACGATGGAGGAAAAACTTTTGGCACAATCCTCAACACTTTGGGGGAATTGGGGTATTGGTTCGAGTATCAGGTGCTTAACAGCAAAAATCTCGGAGTACCCCACAACAGAGAAAGGGTGTTTATTGTCGGACATCTTGGAAAATACGGTGGAGGAGAAGTATTTCCTGTCGGAAACAGCAACAGAAAGACTAATGAGTTACAAGGACAACAAAACATCGCAAATTGCCTTACCGCAAGATACAGGGCAGAGGGAACAGGGTCGTACATTATTGAATGTGAACAGTATGCACAAGCGGTAAAAATAAAAGACAATGTAAAGCAAGGATATCCAGAAGCTTTTATAGGCGATGGAATACGATTAGATCATATAAATGGAACTACTGACAGAGGTAGAGTGCAAAAACAAACTTCACCTACATTAACAACGAGCTGTCAAAGCGGTGTATTGCTGCCAGGGTTCAAACTTAGGAGATTCACAGCAAAAGAATGTTTCAGACTTCAAGGTTTCCCAGATGAATACTTTGAGAGAGCAGCACAAGTAAATTCAGATAGCCAACTTTATAAACAAGCCGGAAACTCGGTAACTGTAAATGTAATATATGAGATTGCTAAAAGATTATAAACGGAGGTGGAAACTTATGTCTCACTCCAACAGCTACTACATAGAGTTGGACAGGCAGTACAACGGCACACTATACGACTATGACGAGAGCCTACACGGCGATATAACAGCAGAACGACAAAAGGTAATAGTAAGGTACTACCAAGATAAAAAGCATTGCGTAAGGCGATTTGTAGATCTTACAGAGATAGTTTATATCACTAACGGAATG
>Ga0307375_10005114_pt1 | contig 12382 bp, 11 predicted proteins | sample TR1MG_FD_202531 | JGI IMG/M metagenome (GOLD analysis project Ga0307375, IMG submission 202531) | Soil microbial communities from Risofladan, Vaasa, Finland - TR-1 | ecosystem: Environmental > Terrestrial > Soil > Coastal area > Acid sulfate soil | place: Finland: Risofladan, Vaasa | collected... | reverse complement strand
GTTGGCCGCGCGCCAGTCGGACGCGTGGAGAACACAAGAAAAAGCCCACCGGGTAAGAGTGGGTTAAGTCTTTGTTTTCCATGGTGGCCGGGGACGGAATCGAACCGCCGACACGGGGATTTTCAACCCGTAAGACTTACGAAATATCGAGGCGCAAGGCGCCTCTAAGGTCAGTTGCAGACTCGATGAACGTCGGCAAAGTCCCGCCACGTCCTGCCACGGTGGTGGTCACAGAGGCGACACGGTAACCGCTATCATCGACCCCAACACCACGGCCGGTAAGGGGATGAAACGATGGTCGCCAAGCTCATGCTCACGGACCTGTTGATTGAGAAGCTGACATTCGATCAGATGGTTTCGGGGGTCACGAAAACGGGACGCCCGGTTCTTTCTCCGACGCCGGCCGGAAAGCGCTCCTGGATGCTCCGAGACTTGGGCCAGCCCGGGTTGATGATGCGGCTGACCCCCGGCACGACTGCGTATTGCATCCGTCGAAAGTTTGCGGGCAGTTCTGCCATTCGAACGCTGGGGCATTCGTGGTCGGCGAACGGCACTTCCCCGCCCATGTCACTCGACCAGGCACGCAAGCGGGCGCGTCGGTGGCTGTCAGATATGGACGATGGCAAAGACCCCCTGAAAGTTCGACGGGACAACCTCGCGCTCACGAAGGCGTCCCGGGAACGGGCACGCATCACGATGGCGGTGGCCTTCGACGAACTCATGATGGCCAAGAAGAAGATACCCAAAGCCGGCCAGACCAAGGTTCGGGATGAGACCGGCAAAGACCGGCGGTCGGTGGCCAAGTGGATGCTGCGATCGCCCATGTGGACGACGCCTCTGGTCGAGCTCGATGTCTCCACGATCAAAGCGAGCCTGGATCCGCTGATCGCGATTTCCCAGGGACACGCCACGTCGATCCCGTGGGGGCCGAAGTCGGTGAGCTTCGGCACCCTCAACAAGATCTATCTGCATTCGGCGGCGGCGTGGGGGCGGGCGGCCAAGAAATTGAAACTGGGCGACCGGAAAGAGGGGCCCTTTGCTCAGTGGCGCGATGAGACAAAGTCGAACTGGCCCGAGCCCCGTGTCCGCCAAACCATGCTCGACACGGATACCCTGGCCGGGGTGGCTTGGCTGAAAGCGCTGCTGGCTTTCCACACCCGGGCGCACGACTTGGCCCTGATCTCGGATCGGCCCGACCCTCGGGGTCAGGGCTTGAAACCGCACACGAGCGTTCTGGTCGATTTCTATTTGATCGTCCTGCTGTGGGGCACCCGCAAGACTGAAACCGCGCTGTTGGAATGGCGCAGCGTGGATTTCGAGAAGCGCGTGGTCTACCTGACGGCCGACACGACGAAGAACCGGACCCGCGACACCGTGCCGTTGACGGCGTGGGCCTCAGAGATCTTGCGCAAGCGAAAGCAGATGAATGAGCTGTGGCGACCCGACGACCCCAACCCTTTTGTGTTCCCCTCCCGGCGCCACGGTTCTCCCATGACCAATCCCAGAGGGGTGTTACTCGCCCTGCACGAGGAGACCGGTTTGATGGTCAATGCCCATGACCTCCGGCGCACGATGGCCACCGAAGTGGGCTCGGAGCACCACATGCAGCAGGCGGCGAAGTTGCTTTTGGCCGGCGCGGCCTTGCATCACGGTGGGCGCCGATCGGGCTCAACCATCAGTGCGGTCACAGAGCAATACATCCAGAAGAAGGCCGAGGCGCTGCGGCCGATCTATCAGGATCGGGAAGACAAGTTGCGCAAGCTGCTCGGGCTGCCGATCCTGGAAGGGCACGCGAGGGACCAAGGGAAGGCGGATGATGTGCTGTCGAGACTTCGCACGGATCCCGACTTCAAGAAGATGGTGCTGGAAATTTTAATGAAAGGATGAAGTATCGTAAGCAATTGATATACAAGGTATTAAAGGAGTTTAACGCATCTTTAGAAGTTGTATCATATGGTTTCTCATGAGCCCAATTCTTGACGACTGAGATTTCCTCTGTTAGATTTCCCTCTCAGCGACTGGGCCGAGACGCGTATGCGCCTCCTGTGGAGCTTTAAGCTCCGCCCCAGACGCGTTTTTTTTGTCTGGGGAAAGCAGGCATGTATATCTGTTACATGGACGAATCTGGGACGGTTGAGGCGGCAGATTCTTCCCGACATTTTGTATTAGTCGGACTGGCCATTCTGGCCTCCGCGTGGAAAGCAAAAGACGCGCAAGTGGATGCCATCAAAGGCCAGTATGGTCTGATAGGTGCCGAAATCCATACCGCTTGGATGATGCGAGAATTCCCAGAACAGAATTATATTCCTGGGTTTGCTGCGTTGTCAGCGGATCAGCGCCGCCGTCAGGTGATCGCGCTCCGCACGCAAAACCTAGCTAAGCCAAGAAAAAAGAAGCAACAAGCAAACCTTGCGCTGAATTACCGCAAGACCGCTGCTTATATTCATTTGACCAAAGCGGAAAGAATTGAGTGCGTTCAAAAGGTAGCTGATCTAGTTGGCTCTTGGGCCGACGCTCGTCTCTTTGCGGAAGCGCAGAAGAAAGCGTCACTAAGTGATGGAGCAGGGGACTTCGAAGAGGCATTTGAGCAAGTCGTAACTCGATTTAATACTTGCTTGAAAAATGTTGGGGGCGTTCACGGACTTATCGTTCAGGATAATAATGAAACGATCGCAGAGCGTCTGACGCAGCAAATGCGGAAATTTCATCAAAGTGGGACCACTTGGGCGAAAGATATAGAATTTGTCGTGGAGACCCCCCTGTTTGTAGATAGTGAGCTCACCTCTATGGTGCAGCTTGCTGATCTTTGCTCTTACGCGATCAGACGTTTTTTTGATAAATCGGAGACCGATTTATTGGATAGAATTTGGCCAGTATTCGATAGAAATGTGAATAAGCTAGTGGGAATTCGTCACTACACGCGATCAACCCCATGTGGTTGCAAAGTCTGTTTAGAGCACGGCCGGCGTCAACCTTAAATTAGATGTCGGTTAAGCCAACGCCCTGATTGCTGCAAACACTATTTTGAGCAAGGCAGAGCGCGTCTACGTGTTCTACGAACACCCCGCTCACAGCACAGCGCAAGCAGCCCCAACGCATACGTGTTGGCGCTGCTCAGGCGATGGCTTGGCTCATCTTTGACTGACCGAACCGATGGGCTTGGCAGAGGGGCTTGCACTGCCAAGCATCACAAAGTAGCCAGCTTTCGTTGATTGGAATGAGGGTGTTGAGGAATGTCCTCACCCCATCACGATCGCATCCTTTGACGTGAGTTGGTTGCGGTTGGAGCTTGCCGGCGCGCCCTGTCGGCGCGCAATCGCGCCAAGACTTTCGTTTGAATGGTTTGGATCAAATCTGGTATCTGTTCGATGAAATCCATACTCGCGTCCTTGAAGGTCGCCATCGGATTGCCCTGAAACCCTGGTGCTCGGTAAGCCTCGACCGTCCGTAGCGCAGCTTGGCACTCCTTTTCCAACAACCCCCATCTCCCGGCGTCAAAATGCCAGGATTCATCGCCAACGGTCAACGGCTTTAATATTGCATACACGTGGCGCATGTTTTCAATAAAGGCGCCCGGGAACGGAAAGTCCTGGCGAAAGGTCTCGCCCGCGATGACTTTATCAATGCGCAACAGGGTGCCACCGAGACGCATCCACTCCTTAGATAGGAGCGCATAGCCATCTTCGTCAAAGGGTTTGATAGTCATGTATTGCTCCGGTTGCGGTGGGCGCCTCGACGACCTTGTTCTCTCATAAATCGTCGACGTCGCAAGAGACGGTCGTCAACCGGGCTGTCCGGTGAGCAGGAGATTGGTCTCCTGGCATCGGTTGGCGCATCGGCATCATCAGGTCCTCGCGAAGTAGCCTATGTGTTTTCGTTGCCTTGACTCTCCCCAGATTTTTGGTTGACTGGTTCCAGTGGGGCGAGCAGGCGAAGGGGTCAGCAGCCACTGCGTGTTTCTGGTCAAGGATGACCGCGTTGCCACTTCTCGGCCGGGGGAGGGCAGCATCAACAAGGATGAGAAATGGTTCAACATGCTCGCCCCCACCTTCAAGTTCACTCGCGCGGCAACGACCACTCGGCCGTCGCTGGCGCGGCCTATCGCCTTGGCTTACGTCTCTATGACATTCGCGCCAAGAAATGGCATGACTTCCGCCGGCGCAAACTCGGCGAAGAGATCGTCCGCGCGTTGACGATTGCACCGGAAGGCGCCCCGGACTGGGCCTCGGATCCGGGTGAGCTCTGGAACCGGGCCGAAGCCGCAGAGAAGCGTAAGGATGCCCAAGTCGCGCGTGATTACCGCATTCCGATTCCGCTGGGTCTCACCGATCAGGTGGCCGGTGACATGGCCGAGGCGATGGCCCGGTTCATTGCGGGCGAATTACACACCGCAGTCTCGATCGGATTGCATCGGGACGCGGAGATCGATGCACTGGGAAACGTCAAGCCGAACCACCAGCAGGGCTTCCACGCACACCTGTATTTCCCGACACGTAGGCTTCAAGAAATCGCCCAGGACGACGGCACCTCATCGTGGGGCTTCGGCGAGAAGCTGATGATCCTGTCCAGCAAGCAAACGGGCGGCGCCTTCGTCGAACGGTTGAACGAACACTGGGCCCTCTTGGCCAATCGGTTCACTGCGGCGAATGACCTGCCAGCGGATTACGACCATCGGAGCTATGTGCGCCAGGAGGTGCCGATTGAGCCACAGCCCACCCTTGGCGCCGCAGTGGCCGCCATGGAGCGCCGAGGCTTTTTCACTCGGCGCGGTGATGCGCTGCGCGGCGACATCCTCGTGCCCGCCAAGCTCTATGAAGCGGCTCATGCTGTTGTGCTGGACGTGCAACAGAAGCAGGCCGTGGAAGATGCCATCCGTGAAAGGACGGATCCTGCCGCGCGAGCTCTGCGTTTAGAGGCTGCTGCAACTGCGCCACCGGCCTCATCTCAACTCGAGCCGGTTGCGCCTGTGGCTAAACCGCTCGAACAGCCACCGCTGCTAAAGCCACCATTGACGGCGCCACCTGGTTCTCTGGTGGCCCGGTTCCACGGTGCGGCACCCGCTCCAAAAACCCTCGAAGAGCGCCAGACATTCGTGCGAGTGATGAAGATCGTGGGCATCGTGGAGCGCATCTTGGTCAAGCTCGCGGCTTTGGCTGAAAGATTCCGGCATCACGCAGAAGATCGAGGACGGCGGATGGCTGCGAAGCTCGATGTCACCTACGAACTCGATGGGGCCAGATCCCAGCGGGTGGCGGCGAAAGAGAAATTGGAAAAGTGGGAAGCGAGCCACCGCTGGCAAGTCATCACCGCGCGAGCCTTCGGGGGCAGCGAGGCTGCGAAGCCGAGGGCGTGGGTGACCCTGCTTGAACAGTTTGAAGCATGCCAGCGGCGCGTGCAAAGTTTGAAAGCCGCGATCCGCGGACACCAAGTCCATCTGGACAAATTCGCGGACGACGAAGTGGTGTTGATGCGCGAGCAGACCGAGACCCAAGAGAGACTGCGGGCGGCGGTGGGAACGATGGTGGCGCTGGATCAGGGTGCGGTCGAACCGCTGTTGGCGGTGACCAGCGGAATCGAGCTCGAATGGCTCAGAGCCCATGTGCCGGACATGGGGCCACCGATGGCCTGGGTTCCCCAAGCTGCGGCGTCCGGCGAGGCCGAGGCTCGGCTTCGCCCCGTCAGACGGCGAACGGTCGGCGCTCCTTAGCCAGGCTATGGCGTGAACAAGAACGTAGGTTTGGCGTGCGTGGTGAGCAGCTCGTAGATGGTGACCGTCTTGATATTTCCCAGTTTGATCGCCGCATCCGGAATGGGGATTTCTTTCTTTTTGTCCGGGTTGGATTTCTCTTGCGTGACGATCTCATGGCCATGAGCTCTGGCGTAGGCCAACAAAAAAGCATCGGCTCGATCGACTGCCGCAAACTTTGCCTTGGCTGCGTCGAGATAATGAGTGTCGTTGTTTGCCCACTTCATTGCGTTCGCATATTCCTTCATCACTGCGGGGTCCCCTACATCATCCAGGAAAAAGGCAGGTGGCATTCTCATCGCCCATGCGCGGCCCAGGTCGCCCTTGTTGCCTCTCAAAAGTTCGTCGTGAACCTTCTTGATGCTGTAAATAACTCCGGCTTTGTAACCATCTTCGATCCAGTCCCAGAAGCCAGTGCAGAACGCAAAGTCGTAATGGAAATTCTTCCCCTGGATGAAGACATTGGCATCCACAATGTATTTCTTAGCCATTTTTGACACGTCCCTTGGCCAACGCGACCACAGTGTCCGGCCGCACATTCAAAAGGCTGGCGGCATCGCGCAGCAGCGTGTGGCCACTCATGGCCTCAGACACGACCGTCCGGGTGAAACGCTTACTGTTTCGAACTGGGATAGTCACCCATGGAGAAGGTTGCCCAGACTTCTTGGGCGCCTTCGATGTTTGCGCAACGCTGTCATAGAAGGCTTGATCCACATAACCAAAGTCGAGTGCTCTGCGCGCAATGACCAGCCTGCTCACACGGTAGTGACTTGCCAATTGTTGAAGATCATTCGGTCCAGCCCAGCGGCTTTTGAAATCGCCCTCAGGCACAAGAAGTTCGCCAGCAACGGCATTGCAAATCCGCTCCACACCATTCGTCGGCTTGGGATTCAGGTCTGTGATACCACTGATACCCATCCATATGTGTGCCAACTCATGCATCAAGGTGAACAGTGCCGCGACCTCGGCGTCCTTGCCGTTCACGAAGACAAGCGGCGCAGTGGGATGGCTGAGTGCGAAGCCCCGAAATTCCTTTTCGGAGAGGACACGCTTGGTGGCGCCTTTCACATAACTCGTCTTGATGACCAGCACGCCCGCATTTTCGGCCTTGCTGCTGAGCTTGGAAAAATATGCGACAACATCGGGACTGCTGCTTCTGTCCTTGTCTTCGAGTTTCAGGACTTCCCGCATGTCCTTCACGATGGCGGCCGTCTGACTGGCGGCCGGTTTATTGAATTTCCCGACAAAAGGAACAGGCTGGTCTCCCGCCTCGCTCAAATATTCTGCATACCATTGCTGCTTGGCCACAACATCTTCCAACACCTCGTAGAAATCTTCACTCAATGGAACGGCATTCTGAACTTGCCGTAGGTCAGGAATGCTCGGACGCTTGATCTTCGGAGGCTCCGAAAGGAACAGATAGCCAAAGGGTATCCTCGCCCTCTTGGCCAGCTTGGCGGCTTGTGCCGGCGTCAAGCTTCCATCGGCGATGCGGGCTCTGGCGGTATCGCGTGTGGAGACAAGCTCGGCAAAGGACTGGGGAGTTAAGCCAGCCTTTTCCGTGGCCCATTCCAACACCGCCCGGGAGATCGTCACGGGTTCCACGGTGGTCTCGTCATTCCCCTTGGGTCTTTGGGTGCAATATAGACCATCTTCGTCCATACGGTGAGACTGGCTTAGATGCCCATGGAGGTGGGCGCGGCCTGGGACGAGACCCTGGGGCTACCAGGGCTCAACATCAGCGATCATGCGCTCGCCACCGCAAATTTGGATCGCTTGCATCAACACGGGCGTGAGCCCATCCAGCGCTTCGAAACCAAACTTGGGTTCACTCCTTTCCCAGACGGCCCGCAATGCGTGGTGAAGGGGCATCCAACAAGGAGCCAGCGGACTGACTCGGGCGGCCGTGCACAACGTGGCCACATCTGTGGGGAAGCGCAGCCCGTCGATGTGGCCCATCAAATAGGCGGCACTCAGGAGTGGTCGGCGAGCGGCACCGGCGGCACACACGAAAGATTTCAATGCTTCGAGTGTGCGCCAGTTTTTCCGGGTGTAGAGCCGCAACCTTGGGAGACCTCCCACAACTGTCGTCCTAAGACAGTTCATGAAATTGATGAGGACAGATTTGGGCTCGCCGATCCTGGCGCTCAATCTGCACGCGGCGTATTCGTCCCAGAAATTCAAGGTCAGGTAGCGGAGCGTTTCGTAACGCCAGTCCGAGCGTTGGGTGGGGAAGAGGTAGGACCAGGCGGGCTTGGTGAGCCAATGAGAGACGCCCACATGGGCCAGTTCGTGGGCCACGATGTTCGCAGCCCAACTTTCCGCCTGCGGATCGTCCACGAGTTGGGCCAGATAGGCGGCATCCAAAATGACATGGCTCACATGTCGTTCCTGACGCATGACCTCAATGACACATCCTGCGGACACCGTTCGGTATTGAAGCGCGACCCTCTTTTCGCGAACCGAAAAGACTTGTTGCCCACTTTCGACCGCTCTGATTGCCCCATCGAGGTCAAAGCTGACCGTGATGCCGTCGAGCTTGGATAGATTCAGATTTTCTCGGCGCTCAGCGACGATAACCCGGATGGCCGACAGGAGTTGCCGGTTCCACGCTGTGCTGGCGCCTTGGCCATGGAAGCGCAAAGAGGGACGTCGGCGACGGGGTAAGCAAGACATGGGCACCTTCTGGATCATCACCGATCACCAAAACGTAGCGATGATTCGTCTCGATAGCTGAGACAGGTCCGTGCTTCTCTACGTTTGCGGCAAACGGCTGCACGGCCATAGATCGAGGAACTGCGATGACCACGACGACGACCCAGGTTGGCATCAAATGCTCATGCGGGAGCTCCCAGTTTGAAATTCCCAAGAGCCCCAAGCCATCCGACACCATCACGTGCGTGAAGTGTGGTGCGAGTGGCAAGCATGGCGATGTCATGCGTCAAGCCACCAAGCAGATCAAGTCAGCCGTCGAGAAACAGCTGAAAGATGCGCTCCGCAAGGCAGGCTTCAAATAGCCCACGCCAGGGACTTGGCATTTTTCGAACTCACGAAGCTGACAGCGGCAAGGTTCGAGGCTGATCCGAGCTTCGGCTTTCCCTGACAGACTAAGGGATGCCTGGTCGAGAAAAATTTAGGTCGTCGTCAGTCAGGCACGAACCGACGGATTGCCAGGCGAGAGCCTGCCGGCATGGAAGTCTGGTGGCACCGACGAACCGACAGGCGCCTGCACCCCGGGTGCTTTTTCATGCCCGCTTCCAAAGGTTGAGCGACGCATATTCCTCCGCATGGCTGAGCAGTGAGACGCACATCACTCGCACGGTGTGATCCAGTTTTGGATTCGATCACCGGCGCCATTCTGGTGGTCAGCGCCTTTCAGACTGCCGGCCAGTTAGGGCCAGAGCAAGCAGACGAAGAACGAACCTGGATCAAGGCCGCGCGTCCGGTACTGGCCCGGGAAGACTGGAAGACCACCGAGCCAGTGCTTCGGCAGCCGGCGTTGGAGCATCGGCCTAGAGTGGGAAGGACGGCATGAGCGTCAGTTTGCTACTGCTGCTTTTCGGCTTCGACACCTGCGTGGAGTGACAAGGTCAAGCAGCGCCGTAGCGCTGCCGACCCCTTGCTTGAGTTTTGTTATTTACAGTCCGAACGTCGCCAATGAGCCGGGTTAGGCCGATCTTGACGATGGCGCTCTCGCGCGACATGAACGGTATAGCCTTTGGAGCACGCCCACTTTTCTGCGTCAATTTGCCTGTCGGCCCGATGGACTTCTTGCTCGTTGACGATTACGACGTGATGCGTAACACCATGTGTTTGATCGGACGATTTAGGTCTGTATTCAACGTATGCATTTGTCATATCAACTCCAATTTGGAAGGAACAGATGAACGATAGTGCCCGCTGAAACGAACGGCTTAGCGGCACTTTTTGTTGGAGCCGCTCAGCCAAGTTTCAGTGTTTAGATCGGGCACTGGTTGAGCGACAAGAGGTTGTCATTCCAGTCGTTATCGGCATACGTCCGCAGATAAGCCGGACGGCCAGCGGGGCGAACAACGCCAACATTGGAGCGTTTATCGTTCCGGGGATCGAGCACATAGAACGTATTGGTCTTCGCGTCGATGCTGGCAATCACCTCTTCGCGCGTCCACTTCCACGAAGGCGGATTTCCCAAATGAGTGATGTGTTCGTGCGGACTGTTGGGGTGAGGTTTCGTGATGCAAGTTACGCGGCAATCAGCCATAGCAATATCCTCTGCCAGTTTCAGATCGGCATGATCTGGCCCGTTGACCAGGGGTAAGCCAAGGCGAAACTGAACATTGTTTTGGGACAAGGATTTGCGCTTAACACTCTTCCTTTTGGCAACAGAACCCCACGCAGCGCATACACTGCGGCATCTGTTCGGGGGCGGGTTGAATGTTAAGTCGCCCACATGGGACGATAGGCCCGGACGGTGCGACCAAGCCCATCGCCTCGCGTGATCACGATGAGGCGGCGTGTTTGCCAAACATTGTCCTTACCTCCTCTGGCGGATCAATCCTTCGCCGTAGGTGCGCCCATCCAAGCGCGTTAAAACGAACCCGGCTTCGCTCGCAACGAAGCCGGGTTTTCTTATTCGTGTCGCCCTGTCAGTCCCCATCCGTCACGACGATTTGCATCGAACCGGTGATCTCGACTGAGCAATGTGCTCAGAAAGCCTGCTGGGTTCGCGCCTTTCAGTGGCACCCCTCGAACTTCAAGGAAAGACAAGATTTCTTGGAGCGATCTGCGCTTTCCGTCGGATAGAAGCCGATAGACAACCTCAACGACCGCCACAGAGGATCCGAGGGCGGCGTGACGGTTTGCATTTGGAAATGCCAGCTCCTCAAAGTGCTTCCTATGATCAGGCGGCAACGCTTCCAATTTCTCGCTCAATGAAATGGTCAGCATCCCGCTTGAGCCAGGGCCACCTTGCCGATAGGTCCGTTGGACCTGCGCGAAACCTTCTAGAAAAGCCACGATGCTTCGGCGCTCGTCAGACAGCTGCTGGAACTGCACCTCGATTTCGTCCAGGCGGGATCGCATCTTGTCTACATACGCCCCCATGGGTTCCTGGGACGCCGACAGATAAGCCTTAACCTCTTCCAGGGAAGTACCCACCGCATTCACAGCAGTGAGCAGCTCGCGAACGGAAACGCCGAGTTCAGCCGCCCAGGCTTGAGCATGCCCCGGGGTTTCAATTTCTATTTTTTGGGGGCGATAGGTCACGGACATGAAGCGATCTGACTCCTGCCGGGCGCTCATGTCAACTGTAATTTCATTCGACTGAAATGTGCCTGTGTATTAAATTTGAAATTAACTTTAAATACATACACTTACATAGATTCTATGGAGAGGCTGCGATCTAGGCGCAACAAATAGTGGCAGCAAAAGAGTGATGCTAATCACAAAGTCGTGCTTGGCTCCTTGCTTTTTGTTGAAACTGCTGTTGCCCGGTCACTCCGTTCAATAATGGTGGCCAGTATGTTCCAGACCGGTGTCCGACCTGTTGAAGATTTTCCAAGTGGATATTCTGGTCCATCTGGCCACCGAGTCTGAAACAGGCTGGCCACTTGCCCGACAAACGGCGGCGCACAGCCATTTCGCACCGCCGCTCTGATAGACGGCGTCATGCGCTTCTATATGGTGAAAATGATCTCGAATGGCCACCAGTCTGGAACTGTCTGGCCACCATAATTGTGCGCTGGCCACCCTCGCGGGCGAGGATGGGCAAGGATTGCCGTGCGTCAGCGGTCAGTGCCGGGTGGCCAGTGTCGGTCAGACGCCATGGCCAGATGGGGCAGACTGGATTCAGTGGCGAGAGCCCGCGCGAGCAGGCTCACCCGACCTCGCTTTCCTCAGTCGGCAGAACGATGGGCCCGCGTGCCGCTGTGCTTGGACGGGCCGGTGCGTGGTGATCGCTTCAACACGATCGGGCGGGAGCGTTCGAGCAGGCGGCCGAAGATTGCATCCGCTGCGGTGGCGTCTTCGAAATAGTCGTCCCAGTCGCTGACCGCGTTGGGTGACACCACCATGGTGGCTTTCCCGTGGCGGTGGCGCAGGTCAATGAGCTGGCGCAACAGGTGACCTTGTGCCACGTCGGTGCGTTCGGTGGCGAAGTCATCGAGCACCAGGAGCTTCACCCGATCGAGCCGTTTGGCGAAAGCCGGCCAACGCCCCTGATCACGTTCGACCGCGGCGGCCGCCAGCAACTCCGGCGTGCGCCAGTAGGCCACCGACAACTTGGCGAGTGTCGCCTCACGCGCCAAGGCTGCGGCCAAGTGGGTTTTACCGGCCTGCGATTCGCCGGTGATCACCACGGTGTGTCCCAACCGGATCCAGTCGCACGTGGCCAGGTTTCCCAGGAGCTCGCCCGGCAGACCCCGCGCACCGCTGACATGGACATCGGCCAACGCAATGGCCGGCGGGAGATCGGCTTTGGCCAGGAAGCCCCGCGCCCGCTTGGTGGCGGTGGCTTGGTTCTGCGCGTCCACCAGCGCCAGCACACAATCGGTGTGCGACCGGTGGGCATTGGCGGGATCGTCCGTCCATTGTTTCAATCGCTCGGCCATGGGACCAAGCTTCAAGGCGGTCAGGGCATTCACGGCATCGGTCAACATG
>Ga0307375_10005113_pt1 | contig 12383 bp, 11 predicted proteins | sample TR1MG_FD_202531 | JGI IMG/M metagenome (GOLD analysis project Ga0307375, IMG submission 202531) | Soil microbial communities from Risofladan, Vaasa, Finland - TR-1 | ecosystem: Environmental > Terrestrial > Soil > Coastal area > Acid sulfate soil | place: Finland: Risofladan, Vaasa | collected... | reverse complement strand
CGTAGACATCGTCCAGCCACGATGATCCGCGCCGTCGATCGTACAAGCCCTCCGCCTTGAACACCATGAGGAGGATCACGGTCACCAAGAAGGACACGGGGATGTAGGCTCTGAAGGGCACGTAGTAAGCCTCGGCCACCGCCCTGATCCACTGTAGTTCGTAGCGGATGTAATAGGACAGTACAAAGGCCACGTTGATGAGGATCACATCCGTGATGACCAGAGCGATGGTGGACCAGCGCTTATATGTGCCAAACACGTCGACTCCTAGGTGGTGGCATTGGCCACAGCCCGATCGTACACCCTGACGGTTTCTCGGGCCGTCCGCTGCCAGGTGTAAGTCCTTGCCCTATCCAAACCCCTGGCTCTGAGCAAGTCCCTCAGTTCGATGTCGGTCAGCACACGCTCCATTGCCTGGGCTATCTCCTCTGCACTGGTGGGGTCCACGAGTATGCCGGCGTCACCCACGACCTCCGGGAGGGACGAAGTATCGGATACAACGACTGGAGTACCACAGGCCATGGCTTCCAGGGGCGGCAGGCCGAAACCCTCGTACAGGGAGGGATAGACGAACAGATCTGCGGCGTTGTACCAAAGGGGCAGTTCGTCGCGTGCGATGTAGCCAGGAAAGAGCACCTCGTCGAGCAGGTCCAACTCCTCGGCCAACGAGAAAACCTCGTCATGCCGCCATCCTTTGGGTCCGCCGATGACGAGGGGAGGGGGCTTCATCCGTTCTCTCAGCAGTGCATAGCTCTTGAGCAGCGTGGTGAGGTTCTTCCGCGGCTCTATGGTACCGACGAAGAGCAGCATTCTGGGCGGCAGGCTGTGCTTCCTCCGCAGCTCGTCCAGCAGCCCTGGTTTGTCTACCGGCCGGAAATCGTCGTCCACTCCGCAGGGCACCACGTCCACTTTCTCCTCTGGCACACCCAGAAGATTGATGATGTCGCGCTTGGTGCTGGCTGAGATGGCGACGACGCGCTTCGCCCGGCGGGCCGAGAGCGTGCTGCCCCATCTCAGGTATAGACGTCTCCAAGGCTGAAGACGCTGCGGAAAGAGCACAAAGCTGAGATCATAGATGGTGACTATCCCCGGACACGGCAGCACCACGGGTTGGACGAACGCCAGAGAGTGAAGCAAGTCCACTCGCTCGGCCATGAGTCGCATGGGCTGCACTAGCTGCTCCCATGCTATCCTGACCGCTGGCCGAGCAGTGGGCAGGGTCGATACCCTGGTCTGGAGTCCTGAAAAGGCCTCACCTGCCTCTCTGTCGCCCAGGAAGACGGTGAAGCTATGCTGACCAGCCACTGTGGGTAGATGCTTGAGCAGACTGTAAACGTACCAGTTGATCCCAGCAGCGCGGTAGCTTCTAGACGAAGACAGCAGATGGGCGTTCAGGCCAATGTGCATTCTATGAGGCTATTATATTCACATGACCGAGCGCAAGCAAGGAGCTTCGGTGATGTCGGTGGGGCCAGCTTAGTGGCTTCACGTGCGCTGACCGGCCAAAGCCTTGACATAAACCTCGTGAGTCGCCTGTGCGATCTTGCTCTGAGTGTAGTGTTGGACAACGTGTTCTCGTCCCTTCTGTGCCAGCGATCGGCGCAGCCCTCGATCGCCCATAAGCGCCTGCAGATGAGCCCTCAGCGCCTGCACGTCGTCCTCGGGAAAGAGCAACCCCGCATCGCCGACGACGTGGGGAATCTCGCCTGAGTCTGACCCCACTACCGGGATGCCGCAAGCCATGGCCTCGATGAGCACACGGCCGAACTGCTCCTTCCAGTTAGGTCGCGCTCTGGACGGCAGGACCAGAGCATCGAGCTTCCTGTAGTGGGACGGCATCCCGGATGAGGGCAGCGGCACCTCGAAGGAGACGCGGGTCTCCACTCCCAGTTCTCCCGACAAGTCCTTCAGGCGGGCTTTGAAGGGCCCCTCCCCCAGGATGGAGACGTGCCATTCCCCCTCCATCTTGGCTACTGCTTGGAGGAGGAGGTCTACTCCCTTCTCTTCCACGAGTCGTCCCGCATAACCGATTCGAAAGGGGCGGGAGTCCTCTGCCGGTGGGCCCTCAGATGGGCTGTACAGTTCGGTGTCCACGCCAAACTGAGGGATGACCGTCACGGGTCCCCGGTACCCTTTGCCCCGCAGGACGTCCACACCGTCACGATTTCCGGCTATGGCGTGGGCAGCGTGTCGGTAGTTGTACTGCTCGATCCAGCTGAAGGGAAAGGGGTACCTGCGAAGGAGGTTCTGCCAGGTGAAGAAGATGGGCGTTGCGCCAGCGCCCGAAGCGAGCCGCATCGCATGGAAGGTGGCCAGGTTATAGGGCTCTTCATCGATGTGCAAAATGTCCGGCTTCAGGCGCCGCACTTGCGCACCGAGCCGCGGATAGAAGTGGAGGTGGAAATGGCCGTTGAAGGACAATTCCTCCACCAACAGCTCGTAGCCCGCCGTGTACACTCGCTCCAATTCGATCCTGCGTCCCTTCTCCTTCCAGTAGGGGGGAACGATGACGGTAAGATCGACATCTTCGAAAGAAGCAAGCTCCTCCATCTTCTTCTGATACGCGCCCCTGACGCAGGCCTTGGAGACCATCAATATCTTCATCATCCCGTCCAAGGGTTAGACTCTCGCCGCCACCGACTCGTAGACTTCAAGAGTCTGAGCGACGGTCTTCTCCCAGGAGAAGAGCTGTGCCCGTTCCAGTCCCTTCGCGCCCAGTTGCGCTCTACGAGGCGAATCCTGCAGTAGCTCAGTGAGCGCCTGTGCCAGGCCCTGGACATCGTGAGGGGCGAAGAGCACAGCTGCATCCCCCGATATCTCGGGCAAAGAGGCAGCCTCGGAGGCGATCACGGGTGCTCCGCAGCACATGGCCTCGAGGACAGGCAAGCCAAAACCTTCGTAGAAGGATGGAAAGACAAAGAGACTGGCCTCGCTGTAGAGGACGGGTTTGTCCTCTTCGGCCACCCAGCCCACGAAAGTCACCACGCCCTCCAGGTCCCACCTGCGGACCATGACCCGGGGATCGGGGAAGAAGTCTGAGTCTCGCGAGGGAAGGCGCCCAGCGATGACCAGTGGTGTCTGGCGGACCAAGTCAGCTTCCAATGCGGCGTAGGCGGCGAGGAGCGTGGACAGGTTCTTTCGTTGATCGAAGCCGCCAAGGTACAGGACATACTCATTGGGTAGACCGTACTTCTCACGTACTCGCTGTACCAGCTGAGCGTCTTGCACGGGCTTGAATCTCTCATCTGCTGCCAGGGGGATAACGTGCACCTTCGCCGGGTCGGGCCGCAGTAGACGCAAGATGTCGTCCCGTGAGGCCTGCGAATCGGTGACGATGGCAGCTGCCCGTTGGGCACCGGCCGACACCAGCCGCGTATAGAGGCGGACCAGGGTGGAACCGCGATAGGCAGGCACGACGAGGGGAATCAGGTCATGAATGGTGACCACCGTCTTCTCTCCCCCAACCAGGGGCGGCGCGAAGTAGGGGACGTGGGTAATGTCAACGCCTTCATCGCGGCAGGCGCGCGGGAACGATATCTGCTCGAACCATACTTTGGCCAGGTTCCGTGTGAGGGGCACGGGCGAACTCAGGAAGCGCTGGCCCATGGACTCTATGCTGGGAGGCATGCTATGGCGGCTCTCGCCAGTCTGGAGTCTGAACACCAAACACTGTGGGCCGTCAGAGGTGTGCAGCAGCCCGTGTACCAGCTGACGGGTGTACTGGCCGCTGCCTGTGGCTTCCCGATTCCAGAAGAACCCGTTGATCCCCAGGCGCATCTATCTCTTCTCTATCCCGAGGACCTTCTTCACCCCACCGGCGATTCTATCGTCTTCCTTGATGCTCTCCTTCATGAACCGTTCCATGAAGTCGCTTCTGCGCTGCCGGAGGGCTAGAGGCGCGACGACAGCGATATCTGCGCTCTCCACTTCCTTCCTCCCGTCAGCGGCGGCCCTCGCCCGGGATGCTTCGAGCAGTACTATCTCCGCACGGTGAGACCGGACCTGGAGAGAGTTGATGAGCTTCATCGCTGGCTCCGCGATCTGCGGGGGAATGGTTACTTCGGGGAGCATTTCCTTGGCCTCGGCGATCTCATCTGCCAGGGTCATTGTCTCCTCGGCGTAACCCGCGGCGAAGGTCACAGGGTCGTCGGCGAAGTTTCTGTTCCGCTCGTACACCTCGAGGCGCTGCTCTGGGGACTGCACGGGCGCGACCACCACGCGCAGCCCGAGGCGATCCATCAGCTGCGGTCGCAGCGCACCCTCCTCCGGATTCATGGAGCCGATGAGCAGGAACTCGGAGGTAAAGGTGCCAATCAACCGCCCCCTCCTCACCACGTAGTAGCCCCTGGAGGCCGCGTCCAGGATGCAGTTGACGATCTCCTCATCCAGGAGGTTTATCTCATCCACGTACAGCACGTTTCTGTGGGCGTAGTACAGGATGCCTTGCTGCAACTGCCAGCGGCTCTGCTCCAGAGCTACCCTGGGGTTTGGTCCCCCGATTACGTCCTCCATGGTGGCATTGAGGGGCAGTTCCACCAGGTGCATCGGGGCCAGGTAGGTGATGTCCTCGCCCCTCTCCAGCTTGGCGGCACAGTCGGCACAGACGTACTCCATGGAGATGGCGGCCAGTCGTGGCTCGCAGCCGTCAGGGCAACTGCTGTGCGGCCCTGGGGGGAGCAAGTCGACCAGACCTCGGGCCGCCGTCGTCTTGCCCGTGCCCCGCGGACCGAGGAGAAGGACCCCTCTGACTCGCGGGTTGATAGCAGACAGGATCAAAGCGGTCTTCATCTCGTCCTGGCCTACCAGGGCCAGCAGGGGGTAGTTTACGATCTCGGCCATCACCTTGCGCACCCGTTGTCGAGGAGTGTGTTCAGTTCCCCAAATGTGTCCTGGCTCTGCCGTGCGGGCTACTGCGCGTATCCGTTGGGATGAGTCCGCGTCCAGCGCCAGGCGCTGTCGATGATGTCGGCCACGTCGGGGTATCGTGGTTCCCAACCAAGTTCGCGCCGAATCTTGCTCGAACTCGCCAGCAGCGTTGCCGGGTCGCCAGGGCGTCGAGGGGTTATCCGCGCTGGAATCGGGTGCCCCGTTACCTCGCGTACCGTGGCTATCACTTCTTGTACGGTGAAACCCTGGCCGTTGCCCAGGTTGTAGACGCGACTGCTCTCGTCCAGCGCATCGAGAGCCAGCACGTGAGCCTGGGCCAGGTCTACCACGTGTATGTAGTCCCGCACGCAGGTCCCGTCTCTGGTGGAGTAGTCGTCTCCGTAAATGTCCAGGTGATCCTTCAGCCCCAGCGCGACTTTGAGGACGAGGGGTATCAAGTGGGTTTCGGGCTCGTGATCCTCCCCATACTGCTCTGATGCTCCGGCCGCGTTGAAGTAGCGAAGGGTGGCATAGCGCAGCCCATATCTGACCTCACACCAGTGGAGCATCCTCTCGATCATGAGCTTGGATTCGCCATAGGGACTGCTGGGCGCGAGTCTATCGTCTTCCTGAATGGGGACGCGCTCGGGCTCGCCGTAGACGTTGGCCGTGGAGGAAAGGATGAAGCGCTTGACGTCATGGCTGGCCATAACCTCCAGCAGGTTTATGGCATTGCCAACGTTGTCCCGCACGAAAGGGAGGGGATCGCGCATGGAGAAGGGGACGACGCTGTGCGCAGCGAAGTGCATGACTGCGTCGATCGTATGTCCATCGAATACTTCGGCGAGCCTCGCCTTGTCTGCGAGGTCTCCTTGCTCGAAGATCGCTCTCGGATGTACCGCGCCGCGATGGCCGTAGAGCAAACTATCGTAGACGACCACTTGGTGGCCGGCTTTGACCAACTCCTCCGTGGCCACGCTTCCGATGTAGCCAGCGCCGCCTGTGACGAGGATGTTCATAGTCTGATTCCTGGACTATTATAAACACTCCTGCTCGATTTCTCAACTCAATCGTGCGAGAACCGTTAAGCACGTGCCAGAACAAGAAGGAGGGCATGGGAGTTCGGTCTCTTCCCATGCCCTCTCTGGTGAGGGCTCAAGTTCGGGCGAGCAGTTGTCAGGCCGACCAGTCGGCGTTAGTAGGGCCAGGCCGTCTCGTCAATCGTTTAGCTGTTGCCCGCATGGTCGAAATCATCTGTATGATTGCCGAACACTTGCGAGGGCGCGCCAACCGTCAAGGCGGAAAGCAGAGTGCCTCGCTGCTCGAAGAGGGTGCTTAGAGGTTCATGGCCATCAGGGACAGCAACGTGGTGATCATCAGCGCCGGGATTTTTTTGTGGCGCTGGGAGCAAACGCGTGGAAACGAGTTCGCCCGAAAGCGGGAGAGGCGTCGCCCCTGGGCACGGTCAACCTCATCATGGAGGGAGAGCTGTATGTCCGGAGTCAGTCACAGAACTTGCGGTGGGCCTTGAGGAGCTAAGAGACCGCTTCTTGGCTCTGCCTCGTCTCTGGAGCCACAGAGCAGGTCGTCGTGAGCCACTGCGTCGCATCCGTGCCTGACCAACTTACGGCTCCTCACGCTACCATGGTATTCGTGTGGCTAGTCCTGGGGCAGTGTAGCCTCTGTCGCCCCTTTGCTCTGGTGGGTAGATCACAGGGAGTAGCGGGCAGGTGTCAGTGCCGGCAATCCACGACGCGTGGGATACCGGGGAGGCACGTCAGGTGACCGGTCCCGACCTCGCCGGCTGGGGCCGACTATTCACGCAACCACTGGACGATCTTCGAGATTAGCACGTCCAGCACCCCAGCGCGCTCGGGGTCGTAGTAGGTGAGATCGTACTCGTTGGACGAAATGACTCGATCGCCTTCTCGTAGGCTCAGCGCGAGTACGCCCGGATCTTCGTTGAAGGCGAGATCCAGCCAGCCTACAGCATGACACGAGTCGGGAGGCAAGGATACGACCTGGGAAAACACCGCTTTCCCGTCCAGCTGTACCTCCAGGCGGGACTCAGGGCAAGGGCTGAGGAGGTCATTGATGCACCAAATGCGGGCGTGAAAGTCATCGCCCGCCCTGTATTCGCGCATGGGGTACTCCAGGCTCACCAGGACAGGGTTGTAGATGGATTTCAGCTTCTCCCAGGCCCGCTTGGGCTGGTGATAGTAGTCGATGACGCTCCAGGAGATGACCGGCCAAGGATCGTTGAGTTGCCAGATCATGCACCCGCTGTTGCGGTACTTGCGGCGTCGAAAATGCTCGATGGCCAGCTGTAAGCCGAGGGCCTGTACTCTCTGAGAGGCTTCGACCAGTTGTTCCAGGGTGTCCGGTGATGGTGGGCTAGCGTATCGTTGTATCTTCTCCATTTGAGCGCAGTGGTAGCGCCAGGCATGCTGCGGAGGGAATAACTCGTCGCCGGGCAGGAATCGCGACAGGCTTGAGACGTTGGGGATGGATTGCAGTCCGAACTCGCTGACGAAAGGGGACATGTCCTTCTGGTATTCCCTGATGGGCGCCTTGCCATGCCAGACGAGCCAGTTGTGGGAGTCGCCTCTACCTGGCGAAGTCTTGCGAAAGGGGCGCGTGCCGTCCTCTGCCCTGATTTGCTCCTCTAGCATGTCTAGAAGCCCGCGGTTACGGCGATAGCTGATCTCGTTCCCGCCGCACCACGACACCAGCGAGGGGTGGTTTCGCAGCTGGCGCACTATGGCGGTTCCTTCCTCACGAAGCAGGTTGCGGAATCTCGTTGAGCGCGGGAGATGCCCCAACAGCAGGCAGGCCAGTGGAAATTCCTGCCAGACCATCATGCCCTGCTCGTCGCACAGGTCGTAGAACGCTCTCTTCTCACGCAGCCCCCCGCCCCAAACGCGCAGCAGATTGATGCCCGCCTCCTTGGCCATGGCGACTGCAGTCTGGTACTCCTCGCGTCGCACTCTTCCCGGTAGGGCATCTAGTGGCACCCAGTTGGCCCCCCTGATGAACTCGCTAGATCCGTTGACGACGAGCGTCCACTCCTCGCTTCCCCTCGGCGCGTTGGGGTTCGGCGCCGTCTCCACGCTTCGCACCCCAAAGGTCTCAGACATAGAATCCAGGATCTGGCCCTCTTGCGCGATTCGCAGCTCGAGATCATACAGGCACGGCTCTCCCCGGTCCCAGGGCTGCCAGAGACGAGGCGCGAGCATGGTGAACCGCATCTCTGGCGCTTGCTGACCCTTCCTTAGCGCCAGTCCGAACTCCCACTGTTGTGTCTCCCCGTCATCCGTGTTCCGAGCCCTGACCTGGATTACGGCGGTGACGTCGCGAGTCGCGTCGGAATCGATGTTGGCTCGAACGGTCACATTCGATCCCTCGTCTTCCGGCTGTGTTCGAACGAAGATGTTGCTGATGAAGACAGACCCGGTCGTGACGAGGGCCACATCGTCCCACAGGCCCATGGTTCTGAGCCGCGGCGCGAAGTCCCAGCCAAAGCTCATCTGACACTTCAGGGTGGCCGAGCGCTGTGGAAAAGCCTCCTTGCCCCCCTGCAGTGCTGTGCCCAGGGGCGACCAGAGCCTCTCCCAATAGGACAACCGGCGCCGCGGGAGAGCATCGGATCCCCAGATACGCACCGCCACCTCCGAACGGCCAGGCCTCACCAGGTTGGTGATCTCATAGGTCTGGTGGGAGAACATGCCTTCGTGCCGGCCCAGCTCCGCCCCGTTGAAGTAAACGACGGAGATGTAGTCTATCCCCTCGAAGCTCAGAAAGGCCCGCTCTTCGCGGCCCAGCTTGACTTCAAGGGAACGAGCGTACCACCAGTCCAGACTATCCACCCATTGGCTTTCGTCGTTCTGGGTGCTGTAGAAGGGGTCATTGATCCGGCCGAGGGCCAGGAGATCGGTGCGCACGTTTCCAGGCACGGTGGCTGGCAGCCACTCTGTCACCAGATGCCGGTCATCGGACTGTAACTCCAGCGGGAGGCTGGGTACACAACCCAAGCGCCAGTCCGTGCCTCCCAGGCCCAGTGTTCTACGCGCCACAGTGTCTTCGCCCCTCCTGTCCCCACTCAGTTGCAGACGACTTCTGCTGATAGAAACAACGAGCGGCGCGTCCTATGGTGGCCGGGCGGCAGACACCCTGAGCCCCAGGCCTGCGCCTCGGTGATCATATGGCAAGCGTCGGTTGAAGTCAACGATGCTGCGCGGTACCAAGTCTGCCTCCCAGGAGTAGTATGCGCACGGTTGGATCGCCCCTACATCTAGGACATGAGGCATCCTCGATTGCATCTCTGTTAACAAAACCTTGACAAGCCGTGCGAAATCTGGTAAAATGAAAGTGGATTCTCCACCGTGGGAGTGAGGCCCTTGTGACTCACCCCACTTTTGTATAGAGGGACATTTTTCGGGTGCTACTGACGTATCCTGTTGGTCCGGAGAGGTGCCCGGCTAAAGGGTGTGGGCAGGATAGTGGCAACCGCATTCCTACTACTGTGATAGCCAGCCTGGCTGGTGCCTTGTATGTATGACTGATGAGAGGTGAGTGCCCCAGATGAAGACTGTATACTTCCGCGCTGAACTGCTCTTCCCACACGAGAGCGTTCCCGCTCTGACGGATGTGGGAAATGGGCAGTGGCAGAATCTGGTGAAGCGCGTCGCCGACCTGCCGGAAACGCATGAAGATGCGTTGGCTTTCTCTCTGATGATGATCAGACTGTGCGGTTGCCTCAGGTGCAATCCAGGTAGCTACAAGGCTTCCCTGGGATGCTCTGCCTGCGGCAGACGTATCATTGGCATGAACAGGGAATCGGACGACGACTTGATCGCGTATTTCCAGAGGGCGAGAGATGATCTGGTGACCTATATTCGTACCGGAGAAGTGGTCGAGGAAGAGGTCATCGTCTGACAGGGTCTTGGCTGGTCTATTCTACTTCGGGTAGCCGTCTGTGAACACAGGCGGCTTTTCGTTTCCTGGATGGGCGGTGCCCTGGCGAAATCTACCACTGGCAGTTTGACAGGCTGTGACGTGACTCGCGCGCGCCAGCACCGTGGCGGAGGAGCGAACAGTGAGTGACACACCCAGTGCCCAGTGCCAGGTATGTGGAGAATCCCGTCTCGTGTCCCACAACCTGGCAGCCTGCGCCGACTGCATCCGTGGTCGCGCCGAGAAGACTGCGCCATATGTACGCCGGGTCCAAGCGGCATCGCGTGAGGAGTTTGGCCTACCGGTCGCGCCACCCTCCGTTCCTGAGGGCGCTCTGTGCCGCCTGTGTGCCAACGAGTGCCGTATCGCTGAGGGGGGTCGAGGCTTCTGTGGACTGCGCAGCAATCGGGGAGGCAAGCTGACCCACCTGGCGGGAACCCCGAAGAGGGGGATTCTGCACTGGTACTACGATCCTCTGCCCACCAACTGTGTGGCTGCGTGGGTCTGCGCAGGGAAGAAGAAGCATGGGTACAACAACCTGGCGGTGTTCTACGGGGCTTGCACCTTCAACTGTCTTTTCTGCCAGAATTGGCAGTACAAGGGCATGTCGCCCGAAGACGAAGCGATGAGTGCCACAGAACTGGCTGCGAGAGCCAACGCTCGGACGTTCTGCGTATGCTACTTCGGAGGTGATCCGGCAGCACAAATGCCGCACGCCCTCGCGACTTCGAGGGCACTCGCTTCACGAGGGGTGAGAATCTGCTGGGAGACAAACGGCTCTATGCATCCCAGGTTGCTCGACAAGGCGATCGATCTCGCCCTGGACACGGGTGGCTGCGTCAAGTTCGATCTCAAGGCCTACGATGAGCAACTGCATGCGGCACTGACAGGGGTGAGCAACGAGCGAACCCTAGACAACTTCGCCAGAGCGGCGGCCCGCATCGCCGAGCGTGCTGAGCCGCCCTTGCTCGTCGCCAGTACTCTCCTAGTTCCTGGCTACGTGGATGCACAAGAAGTGAGCTGTTTGGCATCCTTCATCGCCTCCCTCGATCCCGGCATCCCTTACTCTCTGCTGGGATTCCATCCTCACTTCTTCATGGCTGATCTGCCCCGCACGTCGGTGCGCCACGCCGAGGAGTGCGAGCAGGCTGCCAGGGACGCTGGCCTGGTCAGGGTGCATGTCGGCAATCGCCACTTGCTCTCGCGTGACTACTAGCTGTGGATGAGTGCGACGCCGTCATGCTGCGGATATGAAAAGGAGCCACTGCCCCAAGGCGGTGGCTCCTCCATATGTTGTGTGGAATCTGCTTCTGGATCAGCGGCGCGGCTCGTCCAGGTCCTCCTTGAACAAGTCCAGGAAACTGCCATCGAAATCGCGCAAGAACTGATAAACGTCCAGGACATCCTCGCTGTTGATCGCAGGGAGATCATAGATCATATCCAGTTCCTCAGGTGTCAGATCCGTGAGCAGCTCGATGTGTTCATCCTCCTTGACCATGGCCAGGATTATCCCCTGCGTGCCACAGCGGTGACACAAGACCATCAGCATCCACAGTTCGTCCTGCTGGCCCATGATAGACACGTCGTCTTCTTCGTACTCCTCCGAGCAGACGACGCACTTTATGTTCTCCAGAAGCTGTCTGACGAAATCGTATTCAGCCGAGTCTCTGTCAATCCCCTTCATCCGTGGTAGTATCCTCTTCCCTCACATCCTCATCCTGTCCCACGACGTCCACCCTGATTTGTGGCGAGACATTAGACAGAAGTCGCACGGGGATTGTGTATATTCCCAGTTGCCTGATCGGCTCTTCGAGCTCTATCTTGCGCCGATCAACGCTTATTCCGCTTTCCTTCTCCAGGGCTGCGGCGATATCCCCGCTGGTGATAGAGCCATACAAGCGGTCCTTCTCGCCCGTTTTGGCGTGGATGGTCAGAGCGATACCATCGAGTTCTTGCGCCAGCCCGTGGGCATCCGCCTCGACCTGCTTCTGGCGCCTTGCCTCGGCCTGCTGTCTCTGCTCTAGCTCCTTGACAGCCCCCTTCGTGGCCATCACGGCCAGCCCCTGGGGAATGAGATGGTTCCGTGCGTATCCCGGAGCCACATTGCAGACCTCTCCGGCCTGGCCCAGCCTCGCCACGTCCTTGAGCAGAATCACGTCCATGAAGTCCACCTCGTTCCCGGATTATCATTTGAATTCTACCGCAAACCCGCCAAAAGCTCAAACGGGCCTGGTGCGTGGGATGGGAACGGAGCCGGGTGCGCAAGCTAGGGTGGTGCCCTTCACCGGGCTGTATGCTATAATTGTCGGTGCTGTGGAGTTGTTGGGGATGAAGTCGTCAGGATGCGGAGAGACATGGGCGGGTGAGCACTGGAAGGGGCGGGGACTCATCTCGATCTCGGCGCTCACGCTCTTCGCCTTCATGATTCGCGCGTATAAACTAGGTTTCCAGCCACTGTGGTGGGACGAGGGCTGGACAGTGTATTTCGCCACTGCCGACGTGCCCTCGATGATCGCTCGCACGGCCATTGACATCCACCCCCCATTATACTACCTGGCCCTCCA
>Ga0307375_10005112_pt1 | contig 12384 bp, 10 predicted proteins | sample TR1MG_FD_202531 | JGI IMG/M metagenome (GOLD analysis project Ga0307375, IMG submission 202531) | Soil microbial communities from Risofladan, Vaasa, Finland - TR-1 | ecosystem: Environmental > Terrestrial > Soil > Coastal area > Acid sulfate soil | place: Finland: Risofladan, Vaasa | collected... | reverse complement strand
TGCTCGGAGAGATGGGAGCGAGCCTCTACCTGACCGGAGCCAGCTCCCGGGTGCTCGAACGCGCCGCGGAGTTGCGCGATGAGGGCCTTGACGCCCACGCCTCGTCGGCCGATCTGACCGATGTCCGCCAAGTCGATGAACTCCATCATCGCGTGCTCGAGCAGTTCGGGACCCTCGACATCCTCGTGAACAATGCGGGGATGACCAGTGTCGAACGGCCAATCGAGGAGTCTGGCGAGATTGGTGACGTCTCGCAGGTCACTGAACGAGAGTTCGAACAAGCGCTCACCCGTAATCTGACCACCGCCTTCTCCCTCACCCGAGCCCTCATGCCGTCAATCAGGGCATCATCGGCTGGTCGGATCGTCATGGTCGCCAGCGTCACCGGAGGATTGATGGCCATGCGTGGACAAGTCCCCTACGGTGCGTCCAAAGCCGGACTCATCGGACTCGTCCGCGCAGTCGCGCTCGACGAGGCCCCCTACGGGATCACGGTGAACGCCGTCGCACCGGGTTGGATTGCGACCGAGTCCCAGACCGAACACGAGCACCTTCAAGGACTTCGAGCACCGATGGGGCGTTCGGGCAGCGCCACCGAAGTCGCGGCGGCCATCGCGTGGTTGTGCAGCGCTGAGGCCTCCTACATAACGGGCCAGTCAGTGGTGGTCGATGGCGGCAATTCCATTGCGGAGGAGCGGTTCTGATCCGGCTCTGGTGGAGGGCGGCCACGACCCTCGCGGGCCCGACGCCGGGCTCCAGTCACCGCGCCCGGTCTACCGGTCCGGAGCCGACCCGACCTGCATGAATGCTCGAATACATGCACTTAATTGCAGAGTCGCCACGTTTCGGGACCGTACTTACGGCGATTCCCGACCCCCCTCGAGTTTTCTTCGATACTAATTTTCCATAGGTGAAGAATGTTTATTAGCCGGTCTGGGCCCATGGCTCTCGAAGGCGAGTTACACCCATCGCGCCACTGACGCACACGACCTGACAAACGGCGCCCTCGTGAACCATGACCGCCCGCCGTCCCCATCGCGTCGAACGACGAGGTGAAGTGGTCGCGCTACGGCAGCACGATCTCGAAACCGAAGTCGAAGACGTCGAGCAGTCCAAGGAACTCCTCGAGAACCTCCCGTCCGCGAGTGACCAGGAGCCCTCCCTCGGCGATCATCTCCCCCAGCGGCTTCGCACCCGCCACGAGTTGGGCCAAGGCGGGCAGCGTCGCGTCGATCTCGACACCGGGATCGAGGTAGCGGTCTCCCCGACGCGCGTGGACGACACCGTGACGCACGCCGAGCAGCCACTTCTCATCAGCACGGTCCGTGATCACCAGGTTCGCCTCGAGCTCGAACTGCGCGGCCCGTGGGCCGTTAAGCCGAACCCCCAACAAGTCGAGGAGCAACTCGACGGTCATGGACTTCACGAGGCCCGGACCGAGTGCGTTCCCCCCGAGACCCTTCATCATCGTGCCATTCGACCGGAGCTCCATCGCCCCGGTGAGGTAGAAGTCCCGCCACGGACCGGACTCACTCTGGTACCCGAGCTGCTCGAGTGCATCAGCCTCGAGCAGCCGAGCGGGCTCGTTCTCGGGCTCCGCGAAGACCACGTGGTTCACGACCTCGGCGACCCATCGATAGTCCCCTTCATCGAACGAACGCTGGGCTCGCTCCAGCACCGCCTCGGCACCGCCCATGAACTCCACGTAGCGCCTCGCGGCTTCCACTGGCGGATGGGGATTCAGGTGAGCGGGGTTGGCGTCGAACCAGCCCAGGTAGCGCTGGTAGACGGCCTTTGAGTTGTGCGAGACCGTGCCGTAGTAGCCGTGGTTGAAGGACTCGTCGCCGAGCCCCGGCGGCAGTTCGAGTTGCTCGGCGATCTCATTCATCGTGAGACCGTGATTGGCCAGACGCAGCGTCTGGTCGTGCACGTAGCGATAGGCGTCGCGCTGACTGGCGAGGTACTGGCTGAGATCGTCGGTTCCCCAGCGGGGCCAGTGGTGGCTCGCGAAGAGCACGTCGCAGTTCGGGGCGAAGCGTTCCAGGGACTCGTCGATGTACTTGCTCCAGAGCAAGGCGTCACGGACCTGCGCGCCGCGCAACGTGTAGAGGTTGTGCTGGGTGGCCGTGCAGTTCTCGGCCATGCAGAGCGCGCGCAGGTCGGGCAGATGGATGTTCATCTCCGCGGGGGCCTCGGTGCCGGGAGTGATCTGGAACACCATCCGCACGCCGTCGATGGTGAGCTCCTCTCCCGTGTAGGTGATGTCACGCGTCGGCGCGACGAGTCCAACCGTCGGCATGGCGGGAAGGCCCTTGCCCAGACCGGTGTCGACGTGGCCCTTGGCGTCCTTGGGCAGGAGCGCTCCGTACATGTACGTGGCGCGTCGCAGCATGACCGTGCCGGCGAGCACGTTCTCACTGATGACGGCGTCGAGGAACCCCGCGGGCGCGATGACCTGCACCCGACCGCTCACGACGTCGTCGTCCGACACGATGCCGTTGACGCCACCGAAATGGTCGGCGTGGCTGTGGGTGAAGATGATGGCGTGCACCGGACGCACGCCCAGTTGTTCATTGACGAGCTCGAGCGCGGCCCGCGCGTTCTCGGCGCCGGTGAGCGGATCGATCACCACCCAGCCGGTCTCGCCCTGGAGGAAGGTGACGTTCGAGATATCCATCCCGCGGACCTGATAGATCGTCGGGGCCACCTCGAAGAGGCCGGCGACGTTGTTGAGCCGGCCCTGTCGCCAGAGATTGGGGTTCACCGTCGGTGGCGGCGCCGTCATCGTCTCGGGATCGTCGAGGAACGCGTAGGCGTCGAGGTCCCAGACCGCCTGACCGAAACGTCCGAGGATCTGGCGGGGGCTGGCGGGGGCGATTCGACCGCGGGTGGCCCGTTCCTCGTCGGCGGACCCCAAGTCCGCCAGCGACGACAACTGCCGGGCCTGAAGGTCTTCGGTCGCCGCGCTGGCCGATTTTCTCTCCGGTGTCGATTCGACCATCGGTCCCCCTTGACGTGGTGTACTGCGACTCCTGCGACACTACCCACGTCCAGCCATCCGGTCGATGGCGGTCCGCACCCGTGGCATCAAGGCCCTTGCCCTCGCGAGACTTCACGGCCAAAATGGGTCAGACCCTCACTCCGAAAGGCTGAACCATGACCCTGCCGTCGCGCCCGAAATTCCAATTGGTGGCCCTCGACTGTCCCGATGCCCTCGCCCTGGCGGAGTTCTACTCCCGGCTCACCGGTTTGGCCGTCGAGCCCCTGGGGGACTTCGCCCCCGAGGCCGTCACGTGGATCGAACTGCTCAACGGCGACCAGCCGACCATGGCGTTCCAGAAGGTCGAACACTACGTCGCACCGACCTGGCCCGAGGGACCGTTGCCCCAGCAACTCCACCTCGACTTCACCGTGCCCGACCTCGACGCGGGTGAGGAGCACGTGTTGTCTCTCGGTGCCCGCAAGGCCGAGTTCCAGCCCGGCGAGTCCTTCCGTGTCTACCTCGATCCGGTCGGCCACCCGTTCTGCCTCGTCCTGCGTGATGAGTGATCGATCGGCCCCGTAGAGTCGTTCCATGACTTCTCTGCGGGTACTGGGAACCTCGTGGTGTGGGGACTGCGCCCGATCGAAGGCCTTTCTCCAGCACCACGGCGTCGCCTTCGAATGGATCGACATTGAACTCGACGACGACGCGGCCGGCGAAGTCGAGGCACTCAACGATGGCCACCGTGTCGTGCCGACGATCGTCTTTCCCGACGGTGACGTCCTGGTCGAGCCCAGTGACGCCGAACTGGCCGCCAAGCTCGACATCGCCCACTAGGGGCTGGCTTTCGGGGCCCTCGGAGCGGACCCCCGCCACCGTATAGACTTACACTTCGCGTCTCGAGGTCTTGACTTCGAGAACACCGAGGACCTGTGGTGCAGCTCGGAGTGCACGCCGCCCTGTCAAGGCGGAGGTCGCGGGTTCAAATCCCGTCAGGTCCGCTCGACACCCGAAAGGGTGACGAGGAGGTCGAGTAGCTCAGTCGGTAGAGCGCGCGCCTGAAAAGCGTGAGGTCACCGGATCGACGCCGGTCTCGACCACCAACTCGGCCGCCCCACGGCATCTCTCAAGGATTCTGTGGGGCGGCCGCGTCAGTTCTCACCGTCCACCGGTGTCAGACGTACGCGGGTGTGCCGATGGCTCGCAGTGGCCAGCCAGCGCCCGCTCACCCGGAGGTTGTGCCGCAACCCCTGGAGGGCCATCTCGTGATCGCTCACCGACGGCCGAACCAGTCCCAGCGGTTCGATGCGGGCGACCACCACCGAATCGGCAAAACGATGGACCAGGTAGGCACTCACCCGGTAGCGGTGACGGCGCGACACGACCAGCGACCGCACGAGATAGTGCTGAACCTTCGAGGAGTCACCGCCCATTCTTCGGCGGTAACGATGGCCTGTGACGCGCGGACCGTGCCAAGATACCCAGAGGACATCGGAGGACCATGAGCGACCTGCCCCGCGTGAGCCCGCGCTTCGCGCCCCAACCAGATGGCGTGGCGTGGCCCACCACCGAGTGGCCCCGCGGGGCCAGTGCGCACCAGGACGAATTGGAGCGGGTCGTCGACGAGATGTTCACCCGCGAGGAGTTGGCGGTGACCAACGCCGTGGTGATCGTGCAGGGTGGCCAGGTCCTGGTCGAGCGCTACGGCGGCGTCCAGGAGTACTTCGACCGTCCCGCCGAGCCCATCGGAGCCGAGAGCCAGCTCCTGTCGTGGTCGATGGCCAAGTCCGTCCTGCACATGATCATCGGCACCCTCGTCGACGCCGGTCGTCTCGACCCCGACGAGCCGGCCCCCGTACCCGAATGGCGCGGGCCCGACGATCCGCGCGCCACGATCCGTCTGCGTGACCTGCTCGCGATGCGCGACGGCCTGGCGTTCGTGGAGAACTACCAGATCGGCGAGGTCAGCCACGTCATCGAGATGCTCTTCGGCGAGGGCAAGGACGACATGGCGGCCTACACGGCGCGTCTGGCCCTGGCCCACGAACCCGACACCGTCTTCAACTACTCGAGCGGCACCACCAACGTGCTGAGCCGACTCGTGGCCGAGCAGATCGGGCGCGATGACCAGTACCGCGAGTATCTGAACGATCGTCTCTTCGCGCCCACGGGCATGAGCAGCGCCACACCGACCTTCGACCCGACCGGCGTCTTCGTGGCGTCCAGCTATCTCCACGCGCGCGCCCTCGACTTCGCGAAGTTCGGCCTCCTGTACCTGCGCGGCGGCCAGTGGGGCGACCGCCAGCTCGTGTCGCGCGACTGGTGCGCGACGGCCCAGGTCCCGTTCAGCCGCGACCCCGAGAGCGACCTGTTCTACTCCTGGCAGTGGTGGGTCACCGGCGATTCCTACGGCACGTACCTCGCGAGCGGTTACGAGGGCCAGATGATCAACGTGGTGCCCGAGCTGGATGCGGTGATCGTGCGCTTCGGCCACTCGCCCGAGGAGGGCTTCCCCGAGCGCTACGCGTGGCGCGACCGGATCCTCGAGGTCCTCGCGAAGGGCTAGGCCCCTTCGTAGTCGAAACCGAGGTCCTCGGCGCTGAAGATCGCTTCGAAGGGCCAGCCGTGTTCGGCGGCCATCGCCCGCACGGTGCCGCCCCGGTCGACGACCGCGAGCAAGAGGACGACCTGCGCACCGGCGTCGGTGATGACCTGGGCGGCTTCGATGAGACTGGTGCCCCGGGTCACGGTGTCCTCGGTGACCACCACCCGGTCACCGGGTCGCAATGAGCCGGCGATGCGACCGCCGCCCCCGTGGTCCTTCACTTCCTTGCGGACGCTGAACGCACGGAGGAAACGCCCGCGGGTGGCCCCGACGCCCGCGGTGATGAAGGAGACGCCATCGGCCCCCATCGTGAGTCCGCCGATGGCGTCGGCCTCGGCGGGCACGCGCTCGAGGACGAGTTGGGCGACGTCCACCATGACGTCGGGGTCGCAGATGGTCTGCTTGGAGTCGATGAACCAGGTGGACTTGCGTCCGGACTTCAGGGTGAAGTCCCCACGACGCACGGAATGTTCGAGCAGGTGGGCCCGTACCCGTTCACGCGCGTCGCTCATACGAGGACGACCTCGCCCGTGCCCGCCCGCACCGATCCCACGATGGTCGCGGTGACGCCGTGGGCCGTCGCCACGGCGACGGCGGCCGCGGCGGCGCTGGGGTCGAGCGCCACGACCATGCCGAGACCGCAATTGAAGACGCGCACCATCTCCTCGGCGCTCACCTGACCGCGGCGCTGGATCTCAAAGAAGATCTCGGGGGTGTCGAAGCTCTCCATCTCGATGACCGCGTCGAGGCCGGCGGAGAGGATGCGCACGACGTTGCCGACGATGCCACCGCCGGTGATGTGGGCGACCGCGTGAACGGCGCCCCCCAATTCATCGCGCAGCGCACCGATCGTCGGCGCGTAGATGACCGAGGGCACCAGCAGTTCGTCGCCGAGACTTCGAACGGCACCGGGCCACGCCGGTTGGTCGAGCGCCTCGGCGCTGGTCACGAGGACACGGCGTGCGAGGGTGTAGCCGTTCGAACGCAGTCCCGGCGACGCGAATCCCACCAACACGTCGCCGTCGCGCACGCGCTCGGGACCCATTTCGGTTCCGCGCTCGATGACGCCCACGGCGAAGCCGGCCACGTCGAGGTCATCGGGCTTCATGACGCCACCGTGTTCGGCCGTCTCCCCGCCCAACAGGGCCGCGCGGGCCTGACGGCAGCCCTCGGCGATGCCGCTCACCAGTTCCTCGAGTCGAGCCGGGTCGAGCGCGCCGACCGCCACGTAGTCGAGGAGAAAGAGGGGCTCGGCCCCCACGCAGGCGAGATCGTCGACGAGCATGGCCACCAGGTCGATGCCCACCGTCGCGTAGCGCCCGACCTGACGCGCGACCTCGAGCTTCGTGCCGACGCCGTCGGCCGAGGCCACGAGGACTGGCTCGGAGTACTTGGCCGTGTCGAGGGCGAAGAGTCCACCGAAGCCACCGATGCCACCGAGGACCCCCGGACGGTTGGTGCTCGCGACCACGGACTTGATTCGTTCGACCGCTTCGTCACCGGCTTCGATCGACACGCCGGCGCCGGCGTACGTCATGCCGCCACCGGGCTGGTCGAGCAGGCGGCTCACCAGCGGCTGCCTGCGGTTCCGAGCACCACCGGTGTCGGTGCCGGGTACCGGCCGGTCAGACAGGCGTCACAGCACTCGCCGTCGAGTTTGATGGCGGCGCGCAGGTTCTCGAGCGTGATGAACTCGAGGGTGTCCGAGCCGATATAGGCGTTCATCTCCTCGACCGTGTGATTGGCCGCCAGCAGGTCGTCGCGCGAGGGCGTGTCGATGCCGTAGTAGCAGGGCCACATGAACGGCGGTGAGGAGATGCGCAGGTGCACTTCGGCGGCGCCGGCGTCGCGCAACATCTTCACCAGGGCCCGGGTGGTGGTGCCGCGCACGATCGAATCGTCGACGACGATGAGCCGCTGGCCCTCGATGTTCTCGCGCAGGGGGTTCAACTTGCGTCGCACGCTCGCCGAACGCTTGTCCTGGTCGGGCGAGATGAACGTGCGACCGATGTAACGGTTCTTCACCAGTCCGTAGCCGAAGGGGATCCCCGACGCCTTGGCGTAGCCTTCGGCGGCGGGTATGCCGGAATCCGGTACGCCCATCACGATGTCGGCCCCGATGTTCGACTGGGCGGCCAGCAACTCGCCCATGCGCCGCCGGGTGGTGTGCACCTGATGTCCCATCAGGTAGGAGTCGGGACGGGCGAAGTAGACGAACTCGAAGATGCAGAGTTTCTCCTTCTCCCCGGCCGGTTCGAGCAGTTGCAGTGAGGTGACCCCGTCGCGGGTGATGGTGACCATCTCCCCGGGGTTCAGCTCGCGGATGAACGTCGCGCCCACGACGTCGAGTGCCGGTGACTCCGAGGCGACCATCCACCCCTCGGGAGCGTCCTGCGGGCCGAGACGTCCGAGGCACAGGGGACGGAAACCGAAGGGGTCGCGCACCGCGTGGATCTCGTCGGCCTCGAGGATGACCATCGAGAAGGCGCCCTCGACGTCGGCGAGAACCTTGACCAGCGCCTCGGTGAGGGTGTCGCCGGTTTCGACCCGGCGCGCGAGCAGCTCGGCGACGAGGTCCGAGTCCGACAGCATCGAAGTGAACTGGATGCCGGCGGCGTCGGCCAGCGCGGTCGTGTTGGTCAGATTGCCGTTATGCGCGATCGCGAAGCCCGACGAACCGGCCGACCGGTAGACCGGCTGAGCGGCGGTCCAGTTGGCCGAGCCCGACGTGGAGTACCGCGTGTGGCCGATGACGTGGGAACCGGCGAGGGCCCGCAACGTGGTCTCGGCGAACACGTGACTGACCAGTCCGTTGTCCTTGACGACCGTGATCTGATGGTCGTGGAAGGTGGCCATGCCGGCCGACTCCTGACCCCGGTGCTGGAGCGCGTAGAGCGCGTCGTAACAGAGATGCGAGACGTCGCGTCCAGGGGCCACGATACCGACTACGCCACAGGCTTCTTTCATGCGCCTTCCACTGTAAAGGTCGTCGTCAGGAGAGGCACTGATACATTCTCGCACAGCCGCCCGGGGTGGTCGCACCCGGTCGGTACAGTGCAAGGGTGATTGATCTGCATACTCACTCCTCCTACTCCGACGGTTCCGACTCGCCGGCCGAACTGGCCCAAAAGGCGCACCGGATCGGTCTTTCGGCCATCGCCCTGACCGACCACGACACCACGGCGAGCCAGCCGGAGATGGCCGAGGCCTGCGAACGCTGGGGCGTGGAGCTCGTGACCGGCGTCGAGGTCTCGCTGCGCGAGAACGCGTTCCCGATGATCCGCGACGGCCACGTCGCCCCGCGCAACATCCATCTCCTGGGCTACTTCCTGCCCCTCGACCCCGCCCACCCCCTTCAGGTCAAACTCGCCGCGCTGCGCGGTGACCGCGAGGTGCGCAACGTGGCGCTGGTCCAGGTGCTGCAGGAGCGCGGATTCGACCTTCTCACCTTCGAGTACCTGATCGCCCTGGCCGGCACGCGCGAGTCCATCGGTCGGCCTCATTTCGCCCGGGCGATGTTCGAACTCCACCCCGAGATCGTGGGCGAGCGTTCCGACGAGAACTGGAATCGCGTGTTCATCGAATGGCTCGGCACCGGTGGCAAGGCGTACATCCCCAAGACCAGCATCCCGCTCGAGGACTTCGTCGACGCGGGCCGCGGATCGGGGGCGGTCTTTTCGATCGCCCACCCGTTGGTCAACTACCTGGACAACGTTTCCTCGACGGCGGTGCAGACCACGATGCCCCGGGTCATGGCCTCGCTGCGCGAGCGCGGGGTCCAGGGCATCGAGGCGTACTACGGATCCACCAGCCCGACGACGCGCGCCCTGATGGTGAAGCTCACCCGTGACGCCGGGATGATCCCGACCGGGGGTTCGGACTACCACGGTTCCTACAAGGAGGACATCGCGCTGGGGTTCGGACGCACGGGTGACCTTCGGGTGCCCGACGAGGTGCTCGACGAGTTGAAGGCGGCTCGGTTCTCCTAGGTCACCTCGGTGGCCCTGACCTGGGTTATTCGGGTCCGGCGTACGTGCCGGCCGTGGCGGGGAACATCGCCTTCACGATCTTGAAGTTCGAGACGTCCGAGGTGCCGTCACTGTGCAGGTTGATCAGCGCGTCGCGCATGTACTTCTCGATGCCCACCTCGAGCATCGCCCCGTAACCACCGTGCAACTCCATCGCGTGCTGACAGACCGTCACGACCTCCTGAGCGGCGAAGACCTTCACCATGTTGCACAACGCGTCGGCGTCGGGCGACTGCTCGTCGACCGCGAGCGCGGCGTGGCGCAGCAACGCCCCCACGGCCTCGAGGCGCGTCGCCATGTCGGCGATGCGCAGGGCCACGGCCTGGTGCTTGATGAGGACCCGACCACCCTGGACCCGCTCGTGGACGAACTTCACGGTCTCCTCGTACGCGCCCAGTCCGATGCCGAGGCTCTTGGCCGCGACGAGGACCTTGCCGGGCCGGAAGTAGATGCCGGCCTTGCCGAGGGCGTCGTTGTGCACGAGGAGATGGTCGGCGGGTACGCGGCAGTCGTCGAAGACGATTTCGCCGTTGTTCATGAAGCGCCCACCCATCGTCTCGTTGCAGCGGGTGACCTCGAGACCCGGGGTGTCGCGCGGCACGAGGAAGCTCGAGGTGCCCTGGGCCATGCCCACCGCGTCGTCAGTGTTGGCGTAGACGACGTAGAGCGAGGCGTCGTAGCCGTTGCTGATGAACTGCTTGCGGCCGTTGATCACCCAGTGGTCGCCGTCGAGGACCGCCCTGGTGTCCATGTTCACGTCGGGGACGTTGTAGGGGAGCCAGCGGTCCGAAGCGCCCCGGGGTTCGGTCAGACAGTGCGCCATCAGGAACTGTGGCTCGCTCATGTAGCGGCCGAACCAGTGCGCCTGCAGGTGCTCGGGCGCGAACTGCGCGATCAACACCGAGATCTTCCAGTTCTGCACCAGCTTGTCGGCGAGGCCCGAGTCGCCGCGGGCCAACTCGGTCGCGATGACGGCGAGGGTCTGGGACTGGGTCCGTGGGTCGAGCGCGATGCCCCCGAAGCGGTCGGGTACCCCGAGCGCGCGAAGGCCCGCCGCGTCGGCCTGCTCGAGGATCTCGGGCGTGAGCCGGTCGTCGGGGTCCATGCGCCATTCGCGCGTTCGGTCGGCGGCGATGAACGGGATCACCACGTGGTCGACGTACTGTCGCGAGGTGTCGCGCATCATGCGCTGTTCTTCGGACAGGTATCGGTCCTGGAAGTACATGCCCACCCCTCTAGCCGCGCAGCGCGGTCGTCGCCCCCATATTCGGGGACTGAGTGCGAACCTACTGCGCGCCGAGGCGCGCCGGACCCGGTGCGGGTGAAAAGATTTCGGGCTCAGCCGGCCGCGTCGAGCGCCGCTTCGAGGGCGCCGCGGCGACGGGTGTAGATCTCCTCGACCGTGAGGTCGACCATCGTGCCGACGAGAAGGCGGTCGCCGCCGATCGTACCCAGGCGCGTCACGGGCACCGCACCGGCGCGAGCCTCGAATTCGTCGACGTCGCTCGTCGCCACCAGGAAACGCCCCGGCAACTCGGCGAAGAGCTCGCCGTGGCTCGACAGTTCGATCACGTCGACGCCCACTGCGGTCGTGGCGACCATTTCCGCGAGTGCCGCGGCGAGACCACCGCTGCCCACGTCGTGCACCGCGGTCACGTCACTCGAGGCACCGGCACAGATCGCGCTGACCTCATCGACGATGAAGTCGATCGTCGGTACCAGGCGCGTCGCGTCAAAGCCGGGAATCGAACCGCCGCGCCGACCGCGCAGGGTCGCCCACCGGCTGCCGCCGAGCGGGAAGGGCAACTCGCCCACCGCCTCGCGGTGCCCGACCAGCACCAGGGTGTCACCCGCCCGCCAGGTCCACCCCGGGGGTGGCGCGACCAGCGACTCGACGATGCCGAGCAGACCGACCACCGGCGTCGGGTCGATGTCGTGGCCCCCGCTCTCGTTGTAGAGCGAGACGTTGCCACCGATGACCGGCAGGCCCATGGCGTTGCACGCCTCGGTCATCCCGTCGACGGTCTCGGAGAGCTGCCACATGACCTCGGGGTGCTCGGGGTTGCCGAAGTTGAGGCAGTTCACGACGGCCTTGGCGGTCGCCCCGACGCAGGCCAGATTGGACACGCTCTCGGCGATGGTGAGGGCGATGCCGACCCTCGGGTCGAGCGCGCACCAACGGGGATTCGAGTCGGTCGAGATGGCGAAGCCCCGCTGCGAACTCGGCAAGCCCGGTCCCGCGAGACGCAGCAACGCCGCGTCGCGGCCCGGACCCACCACCGTGTTCAAGAAGAGCTGCGAGTCGTACTGGCGGTAGACCCACGCGGGGTCGATCAGCAGGTCGAGCAGGTCGTCGTTGGGCGAACCCACCGGCTCGTCGAACGTGGGGTCGTCGGCGCGAATCGCCTCGAAATCGGCCGGCCGGGCCCGCGGGCGGTCGTAGAGGGGCGCCTCGTCGGCGAGGGACTTCGCGGGCACCTCGGCGAGGACCTCGCCGTCGAAACCGTCGCGCACGCGCAGGATCCCCACCGAATTCCCGTCGGCGTCAATCTCGGGAGCGACCACGTGGCCAATGACCGTGGCGCGCACCTCCCACTTCGCGCACAGCGCCGCCACCGCGTCCCAGTTCTCGGGCGTGATAATTGCGAGCATGCGCTCCTGGCTCTCCGAGGTCATGATCTCGTAGGGCTGCATGCCGGGCTCGCGCAGCGGGATGGCGGTGACGTCGACGTCCATGCCCACGCCGCCGCGCGCCGCGGTCTCGCTGG
>Ga0307375_10005111_pt1 | contig 12384 bp, 14 predicted proteins | sample TR1MG_FD_202531 | JGI IMG/M metagenome (GOLD analysis project Ga0307375, IMG submission 202531) | Soil microbial communities from Risofladan, Vaasa, Finland - TR-1 | ecosystem: Environmental > Terrestrial > Soil > Coastal area > Acid sulfate soil | place: Finland: Risofladan, Vaasa | collected... | reverse complement strand
CTTACGTGAGATCCTTCTCACGAAAGTCAAAACCCGGCCATCCATGGCCGGACTCTTCAATACTTACGTGAGATCCTTCTCACGAAAGTCAAAACCCGGCCATCCATGGCCGGACTCTTCAATACTTACGTGAGATCCTTCTCACGAAAGTCAAAACCCGGCCATCCATGGCCGGACTCTTCAATACTTGCAATATCCATTAAAGTTTTCGTGGCCACTGCCGATTTGTCATTTGCAGGGCAAAACCCGCAACGAGTAACGGACCCATGAACGCCACGATCTCCAATAATGGTTTGCCGAATTTCAACCCGGTTTCCGGCAACAACGGCAACGGATCGACGCCGGCAGCAACGGCGCAGCCCGACTCCGGCGGCACCCTGCCCCGGGCCGACGACCAGCTCAAGCTGACCGATTCGGCCCGTGCACTGCAGGCAGCCACACACTCCGCTGACTCTGCCGCGGTGGTCGACCCGCAGCGAGTAGCGCAGCTGCGACAGGCGCTGGCCGACGGCAGCTACCAGGTCAATCCCGGCCACATCGCCGATCGCATGCTCGCGCTGGATCAGCAAATCGGCGGCACGGGCAAGGCATGAGCAGCCAGCTGCAGCACGAACTCGGCAACGCGCTGTCGGCCGTGATCGGCGACATGCAGCAGGCAGTCGAGCAGCTGGCGCAGTTGCTCGAAACCGAGCGCACGGCGCTGGACACGAACAGCATCGAGGCACTGGATCGGGTCGGCGCGCAAAAGCAGGCGAAGATGCTGCAACTGGAGCAGCTCGATGCCGAGCGCCAGCAGCTTAGCCGTGAACTGCCCGCATCGGCAGCCGTACTGGAGTCGAACTGGACCCGATTCGTGCAATCGCTGCGTCGCTGCCAGCAGCTCAACCAGTGCAACGGCAGCATGGTCAATCAGCGCCTCAACCAGGTGCGCCAGGCCCTGTCGATACTTACCGGCCACACCGGCGAGAACAGCCTGTACGGCCGCACCGGCGTGCTGCACGCCAGTCAGCGTTCCCAGGTACTGGCCGAGGCATGAGCTGGGGACGACACCGTTGCCAGCTTGCGCAAGCCCGCGCATCCACTGAGTACGAAGCCGGCACCCGCATGCTTCCGCCTATCGCGATGACTGATCATGAGCCAGCAAAACGCTTCTGCAAACGCCAATAACATCCACGCGTCGGCGGCCAGCGCGACGTCGATGCCGATGCCGGTCATGCGCGTACCGATGCTCGACCGCGATCGTCAGCTGTTCGCCTACGAAATCATTTTTCATCACGGCCCCGAGGATCAGCAGACCCTGCTGCAAAGGGTGCTGTCCACGATCACCGATGGCGCACTGACCCGGCTGGTGCGCGGCAATCGCGCGTTTCTGAACCTGCCTGCCGAACTGCTGCCGGAAGACTCCGATGTCTTGCTGCACCAGCCACGCCTGGGCTTGCTGCTGCATCCGAACGCAGCCAACGATGAGTCGCTGATGAAACGCCTGGGGCTGATGTCCGGGCGCGGCTGTCAACTCATGCTCGACGGAACCGAACTTGAAGCCAACGGCAGCCTTGCGATCGAGGCATTGCTGCAATTGGTGCAGTTCGTGCGGCTGGACGCGAGCGTGCTGACGCCCGAGGTCCTGCAGGAACGGACCGAACGGTTGCATGCCCGCGGCATCGGGGTCATCGCCGGCCAGGTCAACGACCACCCGACCTACCAGCGCTGCCTGGAACTGCCGCTGCAGGCGATCCAGGGACGCTACCTGCTGATCCCCCAACCGGTAGCCGTGCCGGTGCTGACCGCCAACCGGCTGAGCATGCTGCGGCTGATGCGCACGCTGCAGGAGACCAACCCCGGCCCGGTCGAGCTCGGCGCGATCATTCGTGACGATGCGGTTCTGAGCTACAAGCTGCTCAGCTGCGTGAATTCGGCCTACTTCGCGTTGCCGCGGCAATTGAAGTCGGTGCAGCAGGCGGCGATCTTCTTCGGCATGACGCGCATGCGCAACTGGATCAACACCATGGCCATGTGCAGCATGGACGATCGCCCGCCGGAACTCCTGCGTGCGGCGCTGATCCGCGCCCAGATGTGCGAGAAGCTGGCGTCCGGCATGTCCGGCGGACACCGGGAAATGGCCTTCACCGTCGGTCTGTTCTCGCTGCTCGACACCCTGATGTGCGCACCGATGGAATTCCTGCTGACCCATCTGCGGCTGGTGCCGGAAATCAGCCAGGCACTGACCGACAGATCCGGTCCGTTCGCACCGCTGCTGGAACAGATCCTCGCCTGGGAAGCCGGCAAGCTGACCAGCGAAAATGCACAGCCCACGCAGATCAGGCGGATGGCCACGATCTATCTTGAAGCCACGCAATGGGCCGATCAGGTCTATGCCGAGGCCAACGAAAACGCTGCGGCCGGCTGATCGGCCGGCATGCGCCGGATTCCCGGCATTCCGGCATTGACGACCGCATCCATGCCGCTCAGGTCGTCGATCCGCTGAAGCGGCGACGGCGCAACCGCCAGCTCGCGACAAGCAATCCGAGTATCGCCACCCCCAACCAGCCAAGCAGTGTCCGTGTATCGTTGCCCAGCCACAGCACGCTGGCGACCGAGCCCACGGCCAGCGCACCCACCGCCAGGGCCAGCCAGACATCGCGACGCTCGCTGCGCACCGAAAACAGCAGGTAGGCGCCCGAGGCCGCCAGCAGCACGGCCAGTATCCGCTTGCCAAGCACGAACCGGGGCGGCACCGGAATATCCGGAAACATGTCGAGCAGGGAAACCGCCCCGACCTCGACGTCATAGCCCTTGCCGTCGGCGGCATCGGGTGCCGTCACCAGCTGATCGCCATCGATGCGCGCGAAGACGGTCATCTGTTGCAGCGGTACCGCACTCCAGCTCACCCGGACATCGCCCAGTCGGGGGTCGCCCGGGTGCGCACTGGTGACCAGATAACCCCGGTAGCGACTGAAGCTGGCCGCAAGATTTGCCGGCAGCGCTTTCGGATCCGGTGCAATCGGCTCGGAACCCGGTATCGCGTGCACCAACTGCGCCGACAACATGAACCCGCCCATCTGCACCAGGCCTGCGTCAAACCGCTTGTTTCGGATCGGCAGAGTGCGAGGATTGGTGTGTCCCGCCGGGTGCACGAAGCGGCTGGAATCGATCAGGTGATCGGCCCAGTCCAGTTCGTAATGCACGGCACCACCGATGCGGATCTCGCGCCACTGGAACATGTCCACGTGACGGATCAGCGTCGGCGTATTCGCCAGCAGGTTGAAATCCGGATCGCGCGCCGCCTCCACCACCTTCGGATTGCCGACGATTCGCGCCATGTAGCCGTTCTGACCGGCCTGCGGCATGGCGCCGCCGGTACCGAAATCGATCATGTCACCACCATGCCGGGCAGCCGTCACGTGGTAGCTGATCAGGTTTTGAGCGGTCATCCCGATCAACCCGATGCCGGCCAGCATCAGCAAGGTACCGGCGATATTGCGCACCAGACCATGCATCGACGGCCACCCGCGAATATTCATCAATGCGCTCCGGCCACCGGTCGCTGCCAGACGCCTTTCAGGACGCGCTGTTCGTCGGCCACTCCAAAACGGCCATGCTCGTCGCGCGTCACCCGCGCCAGCGCGCAATCGGGATCGTGCGTGAAGAACAGCCGTACATCCCGCGCCAGCTTGTCTTCGAGGAACGCACGCTTCTCGTCGATCAGTTTTTCCGGCCAGCGGTCGTAACCCATGGTGATCGGCAGATGCACCCACCAGCGGCCGGGAATCAGGTCGGCACAGAACACGACGCCAGCCACTTCGGCCAGCATCAGGCCCGGCGTATGGCCGTCCGAATAACTGAAGCGCACCGAGCGGCCGAGGGTCCGCGAATAGTCGCCTTCGACCAGTTCCAGCCGGCCGCTGGCTTCGAGCAGCGGCTGCAGTGCGGGGATGAACGAGGCGCGATCGCGCACATGCGGCTTCTGCGCGCGACGCCAATGTTCGGCGCCCGTCACGAAACGTGCATGGGGAAACAGCAGGCGCGGCGGCTGGCCCTGCTCCCATGCGGCCAGCAGGCCGCCGGCATGATCGAAATGCAGGTGCGACAGCACCACCACATCGATGTCCTCATGCGCGAGGCCGGCCTCGGCCAGCGAGTCGAGCAATACGTGATGCCGCTCGACCACGCCATAACGCTCGCGCAAGGCCGGCTCGAAAAACGCGCCGATGCCGGTCTCGAACAGCACGTTGCGCCCATCCAGCCCCTTCACCAGCAGGCAGCGGCAGGCCAGCGGAATCCGGTTCTGCTCATCCGGCGCAACCCATCGCGACCACAGCGCCTTCGGCGCATTGCCGAACATGGCGCCACCGTCCAAGTGTTGGGAATTGCCGAGGATTGAAAACAATTCCATAGCGAAATCAGTACTCCGTTGCCACGGATTCGTCTGGAACGAATCCGGACGCCGCAGGCGGCCCCGAGCGCAGCGAGGGGTGAGGCCCATGGACGGGCCGAACAAACATGGCGCCGCCATCCAGCTGCTGGGAATTGCCGAGGATCGAGAACAGTTCCATGACGCTGTCTTATTGCACCTTGCCCAGGCCCGATGGATGGCGCGGATCACTGGCGGCATCGAGCTGGTTGGTCCTGCGATCCCAGGTCACCACGTTCATGAAGCCCCAGGGGTCGCGTTGCTTGAGCGTGTAGCCCATCCCGGTCAGTTCGGCGGTCGTGGCCGGGCCGAAGGTACCCGGCTCCACGTCGACCACGTCCGGCATGTACTGGTGGTGGAAGCGCTTGTGCGCCACGATCTGCTGCGCGCTCTGGCCATCGATGAAATGCAAGATGCCTTCCAGCACCTGGGTGATGATGGTCGAGCCGCCCGGCGAGCCGATCACCGCGGTGCGGCTGGCGCCGATCACGATCGTCGGCGACATCGAGGACAACATCCGCTTGCCCGGTTTCGGCGCATTCGCCACGCTGCCGAGCAGGCCATAGACGTTGGGCTTGCCCGGCACCAGCGCGAAGTCGTCCATCTCGTCGTTCAGCAGCACGCCGGTGTCGCCGGCGACGAAGTTGGACCCCATGATGTAGTTCACGGTGGAGGTGACGGCGGCCATGTTGCCGTCGGCATCGATGATCGAGAAATGCGTGGTATGCATGCCCGGCTCGCCTGCCGCGGCGGCCGGCAGCATCGACGAGGGCGTGGCCTTGTCCGCCAGGATGCTCTGGCGCAGGCCGTCGGCGTAGTACGGCGACAGCAGCATGTCCAGCGGCATCTTCACGAAATCCGGGTCGCCCAGATAGTCGTTGTGATCACGAAAGGCGCGGCGCATCGCCTCGACGATCAGGTGCACGCGATGCGCCTGATCGAGCTTGTCCAGGTCGAAGCCGGACAGGATGTTGAGGATCTCGGCGATCGCCACACCACCGGACGACGGCGGCGGCGCAGTGATGATGCGGTAACCGCGATAGTCGATGCTGATCGGCGTGCGCTCCTTCGCCCGATAGCCGGCCAGATCGGCCATGCTCCAGTTGCCGCCGGCGGCGCGGACTGCCGCCACCAGTTTTTTTGCCGTATCGCCGCGATAAAAACCATCGTCGCCGTGCGCGGCCAGCAACTCCAGCGTGCGGGCCTGTTCCGGATCGCGCCAGATCGCCCCCTCCGCCGGCGGCGCGCCGTTCGGCAGGTATTTCGCGACCGAGGCCGGCCAGCGCCGCAGCTCCTTCTGCTGATCGGCGATGTCGGCACGCAGGCGCGGGTCGGGCTGGAAACCGTCACGGGCAATCCGGATCGCCGGTGCCAGCGACTGCTTCAGTGGCAGCCTGCCGTAACGTCTGGCAATCAGGACCAGACCGGCCGGCTCGCCGGGAATGCCCGCCGAAAGCGGCCCGTTCAGCGCGGCGTCGCGATTGGGACTGCCGTCCGGGTTGACATAAGCCTTGCTGTCGACGGCGGCGGGCGCGACTTCACGCGCATCGATGAAGACGTCATGGCCATCTTTGGCCCGATGCAGCACGGCCATGAAGCCGCCACCGAGCCCCGAGCTCTCCGGCTCCACCACCGACAGCGTGGCGGCTACCGCAACCGCTGCGTCGAACGCATTGCCGCCCTTGGCCAGCACTTCGAGGCCGGCATCGGTGGCGAGGAAGTTCGCACTGGCGATCGCCGCATGCCCGGGACGCTGGTGTGTCCTGACAGCTTGTGCGGTGGCGGGGCGGATGGCTTTCGGCGCACCGTCGCCGGCCAGCGCCGGGCTGCCCACCAGCAACAGGCTCAACCACAACATGCTCAATGCCGGCAGGCGCCAATGCATGGAGAGGGTCATGCGGCAGATTCCTTGGACATCAAGTGACGATATTTGAGATCGAGCTGTTCGTGCGACTCGATGTGCTCGGGGTCGATGATGATGCACTCGACCGGGCAGACCACCACACATTGCGGTTCGTCATGGTGACCCACACACTCGGTGCACAACGACGGATCGATCACGTAATACTCCTCGCCCAGCGAGATCGCCCGATTCGGACATGCCGGCTCGCAGACGTCGCAATTGACGCAGGTATCAAGGATTTTCAGTGACATGATGATCGATCATACAGGCTGAATCCGCTTGACCGGAGGCCCGCGGATGGTGTCGCGAAACAGGGCACCGTCGATTGAGATCGCCGCCTGGATGACCCTGTCCGGCTCTCTGCCGGGCAGGCAGGGAGCCGGAAAGTGTGCCGCCGCGCCGAGCGCGGCGCCTTACATGGCGACGAAACGGATCGTGGCGCCGGTCGGCTTGAGGACATCGGTGACGCGCTGTTCATCGACCTTGTCGCCAATGAACAGAACGATCACGTCCTTGAACGAGCCGGGTTTGGCGTCCTTGAACGCGGCCACGACCAGATCGGCCGTCTTGGCCGAATCCGGACCGCCGAATGCCAACAGGTTGCCCGGCAGAACGCCACGGGCCACGGTGTCCTGCACGCTCTGCAGCTGCCGGTCGTTCTGGGCCTTCATGTCGTCGGTCAGACCCGCCGTGACCATGTAGGCATAGGGCTGGTTGGCCGTCATGCCCTGCATGTTTTTCTGCACGATCTGGCCGAGGTAGGCACCCCACGCCTTGGAATCGGTCGGGTCGGTCGGTTTGGGTATCTGCTGAGCCTGTTGCTGAGCCACCGGGTGATCGTCCTGCTTTTTGCCGCAGGCGGACAGGGTCAGGCCGGCGATCAGGGCGACGGCAACAATGAGTGCAAATTTACGCATGGTAATCACCTTCCGTTTCGGGTTGCTTGTTGGAGCTGGTCCGGTCCTTGTGCCAACGCTGCCGCATGGCCTGTTGCACGGCCGGATGCACGAAGTCCGAGATATTGCCCCCGAGCCGGCCGATCTCGCGCACCAACGACGAGGAAATGAAACTGTATTGCTCCGCCGGCGTCAGAAACAGCGTTTCCGCCTGCGGGATCAGATGGCGATTCATGCTGGCCAGTTGGAATTCGTATTCGAAATCCGACACCGCGCGCAGACCGCGAATGATCACCCCGGCTCCGACCTCCTCGACAAATTCAGCCAACAGGCAATCAAAACCACGCACCTCCACGTTCGGCAGGTCGGCCAGCGCCAGCCGCGCCAGCGCAATCCGCTCGCCGATGCTGAAGCCCGGCCCCTTGCTCGAACTGTCGGCCACGGCCACTATCACCCGGTCGAACAGCGGCGCGGCACGCGCCACCAGGTCCGCATGGCCATTGGTGATCGGATCGAAGGTGCCTGGATAGACGGCCAGGCGCGGATTGCACGCGGGTTTGTTCACAAGACGTAAACGGCAGCAAGAGTAGCGCTAGCTTAACGGAAGCTGAGGGCTCTGTGACACAGGCTCCTGGCGCCGATACAGCGCGAAACGCACCTCCCCGGCATGGCCTTCGCGCTGCAGCATCCAGTTCTGCGGCAGCACAGGCACCTCCCGACGCGGCGATTCCACGTAGATCATGGCCTGCGCAGCCAGCCAGCCACCCCGCTCCAGCTGTTGCGCCAGCGGCGCCCACAGGCCCAGCGCGAACGGCGGATCGAGAAACACCAGGTCGTGCGGCTGCGGCGGACCGCGCAGAAATTCCTCCGCGGCGAGCACCGCCACTTGCCCGGTCGCAACCTTCAACCGCGCAAGATTGCCGCGCAACGCCTGTGCCACACGCACATCGCGCTCGACGAATTGCACGCTGGCGGCGCCCCTGGACAACGCCTCGATGCCCAGCGCACCGGTACCGGCACACAGATCGAGACAGCGCGCACCGGCAATTGCCGGTGCCAGCCAGTTGAACAGCGTCTCGCGTACCCGTTCGGCGGTAGGCCGCAAACCCGGCAGATCGGGCACCTCCAGCCGGGAATTGCGCAAGCTGCCGGCAATGATGCGGATGCGCCCGGGCGTAGCCGCACGTCCGGCGCTCATCCGCACCACCGCGGCGCACCATCCTCAGCGGGCAGTACAGGTTGGAGTGTTAGCATGCCGCCCATTGTCTTTGAATCACCTGCGCAATGCTCAAGTTCTGGAAGAAAAAAATCGCCGCGAAGCCGGCGGCCGCGGGCACCGCCGCCGACCCTGACGCGGTTGTACCGATCGCCCCGGAAGCCGACGATCCCGCTTTGAACGAAGCGATGGCGGAAATCGTGGCACCGGCCGACACGCAACACGACCACGAGCGTTTCGTCGCGCCCGCTCTCGATCAAGCCGTGCCGCCCCCTGCGGTCGCTGGGCCGGAACAGCCGGCGGCGGAACAGTCGACCAGGCGCAGCTGGCGCGAGCGGCTCTCCGGCAATGCGTTCGCGCGCGGCCTGAGCTCGCTGTTCGTGCGCCATCCCACGCTCGACGACAACCTGCTCGATGAACTGGAAACCACCCTGATCACCGCCGACGTCGGCATCGAAGCCAGCACGATGCTGGTCGAAAGCCTGCGCCGGCGCATGCACAAGCGCGAATTCGCCGACGCCGACGCCCTGCTGGCCGCCTTGCGCGGCGAGCTGACCGCCCTGCTCAAACCGGTCGAGAAGCCGCTGGACATCGCCGGCCGCCAGCCGTTCGTGGTACTCGTGGTGGGCATCAACGGCGCCGGCAAGACCACCACCATCGGCAAGCTGGCGCGGCGCTGGTGCGACCAGCGGCACACCGTGATGCTGGCCGCCGGCGACACCTTCCGCGCCGCGGCGGTGGAGCAATTGAAAACCTGGGGCGAGCGCAACCAGGTGCCGGTGATCGCGCAGGGGCAGGACGCCGATTCCGCCAGCGTGATCTTCGACGCCTTGCAGGCCGCCCGCTCGCGCGGCACCGACGTGCTGATCGCCGACACCGCCGGCCGATTGCACACCCAGGGCGGGTTGATGGACGAACTGGGCAAGATCGCCCGCGTGCTCAAGAAACTCGATGCCGACGCCCCGCACGAGGTATTGATGGTGATCGACGGCACCACCGGCCAGAACGCGATCAGCCAGGTACGCCAGTTTCGCCAGATCGTCGGCGTCACCGGGCTGGTCGTGACCAAGCTCGACGGCACCGCCAAGGGCGGCGTGGTGTTCGCGCTGGCGCGCGAGTTCGGCCTGCCGATCCGCTACGTCGGGCTGGGCGAAACCGCCACCGACCTGCGCGTGTTCGACGCCGAGGCGTTCGTCGATGGATTGCTGCCCGCCCGTCTGGGTCGGGACGAACGCAGCCATGACTGACCCCTGCGACAACGAGGCCGAATGATGCCGATGCCGCGACGGCTCCGCCTGACCCTGCTGGTGCTTGGCGGTCTGGTGTCGGCGGCCCTGCTCGCCGCCGTGGTTGCGGTGTATCTGCTGCTGCAACCGGATCGCTTCACCGCGATGCTGCAGGCCAAGGCGCGTGGCGCCGGGCTGGAACTGAATCTGGTCAGCCCGGCCAGCCCGACGCTGTTTCCGCGCCCGGCACTGGATCTGCAAGGCATCACGCTCAACGCACAAGGCGCCAGCACACCGATCCTGCTCGCCGCGAACGGTCGCCTGGTGCTGCCCTGGCACACGCTGCTGGGCGGACCCACGGTGATCTCGCAACTGCAGATCGATGCACCCAGGGTCGACCTGGACGCCCTGCAGGCGTGGTTGAGCGCCCTGCCCCCGCGCCCCGCCAGTGCACCGCCCAATATCCCGCGCATCGACACTGGCGTGCGCATCAGCCGCGGCAGTGTGGTGCGCGGCAATCAGCTGTTGCTCGACCACGTCGAACTCGATGCCGGCAGCCTGATTTCGGGCCAGCCGTTCCCGCTCGCGCTGTCCGCCATCAATGCCGCCGGCATGCCGCTGCAGCTGAAACTGTCCGCCACGCCGCGCCTGCAGACCAATACCCTGCAACTGGACAACATCACGCTGCACCTGTCGCAAGGCAGCGCGCTGCAGCTTGTGCTCAAAGGCAGCGCGCACTGGCATGGCGCAGCCGACGCCGCCGCCACGCTCGCAGGCAAGCTCGACCAGGGCAATGCCGGGCAATACGACATCTCGCTGAAGCTGACTCCGGCCGATGAGACCCATCCGCTGTTGCTGGCACTGAAACTGGACGGCCCGGACAACCACGCCGACCTGAACCTGCCGCCGCTGGCGCTGGCGCAATGGTGGAGCCAGCTCGGCGACGAGGCGGGCCCGCAGCTGACCGTGCCGCCCGGCAGCGGCCATCTGGACATGGCAAAAATCGAGGCCGCTGGCGTGACGATCGAAGGCCTCAGCCTGCAGGCCGGCACGGATGTGCCTGCGGCAGCCACCAGTACCGCCGTGCCGGCCAAACCCGCCACAAGCAAACCATGACGACACAAGCCATGCCACAAGCCGTGGCAGCGCGCCTGCTGCGCTGGTTCGACCGGCACGGCCGCAAGGATCTGCCCTGGCAGCGCACCACGGAAGACGGTCAGCGCGATGCCTACCGCGTGTGGTTGTCCGAAGTGATGCTGCAGCAGACCCAGGTCGGCACCGTCGTCGGTTATTTCGAGCGCTTCGTCGATGCGCTGCCTACCCTGCGCGATCTCGCCGCGGCCGACGAGGACACCGTGCTGGCGCTGTGGTCCGGGCTCGGCTACTACCGCCGCGCGCGCTTCCTGCACCGCGCCGCAAAGCTTTGCGTCGAACGGCATCACGGCGAACTGCCGCGCGAATTCGCCGCACTCGGCGCACTGCCGGGCATCGGCCGTTCCACGGCCGGCGCGATCCTGGCACAGGCGCATGGCCAGCGCTTCGCGATCCTCGACGGCAACGTCAAGCGCGTGCTCACCCGCTACCACGGCATCCACGGCCACCCCGGACAGAGCGCCGTCGAGAAAGAGCTGTGGCAGCGCGCCGAGGCCCACACCCCAGCCACGCGAATCGCCGATTACACCCAGGCGATCATGGATCTGGGCGCAACCGTCTGCACCCGTTCCAGCCCCCGTTGCGAAACCTGCCCGCTGTCCGGCGACTGCATCGCCCACCGCGACGGCCTCACCGCACAACTGCCCGGCCGCAAGCCGACCCGGGCGATCCCCACCCGCGCCACCATGATGCTGATCCTGCGCGACGAGCGGGGTCGCGTGCTGCTGCAACGGCGCGGAGCGCAAGGCGTGTGGCCCGGTCTGTGGAGCCTGCCCGAAGCACTCGACCCCGACGCCGCATGGCGCATCGCGCGACAGCACGCGCAGATCGACGATGCCCAAACCATCGCTCCGTTCGCCCACGTGTTCAGCCATTTCCGGCTGAACATCGAACCATTGCTGTTCGACGGCGCGACAGCGCATGGCGGCATCGCTGATAATCCACACCTGCGCTGGTGCACCGCCAGCGAACTGACCGCACTCGGCCTGCCGGCACCCGTCCGCAACCTGCTGCTGAGCATCACCGACCCGCCCGCGTAGGAGCGCGCTGGCGCGCGATGCTCTTGTCGGTGAACATCCGCGAAGAGCATCGCGCGCCAGCGCGCTCCTACCCGAACTGGCAACACAACAGAGGAAAAACCATGAGCCGCACCATCCATTGCGCAAAACTCGGCATCGACGCCGAAGGGCTGGATTTCGCCCCCTGGCCCGGCCCGCTCGGCCAGCGCATCTATGCCGAGGTCTCCAAGCCCGCCTGGCAGCAGTGGCTGGGCCACCAGACCACGCTCATCAACGAGTACCGCCTCAACCCACTCGACCCGAAAACCCGCAAATACCTCGCCGAGGAAATGGAGAAATTCCTGTTCGGCGGCGACTTCGCAAAGCCCGCCGGCTTCACCGCACCCGACACCAAGCCTTGACGAAAAGCCGCGCATTCGGTCTAATGCGCGGCTCCACGCAACATCGGCAACCCACGCGGTCGCCAGTGGAAATCCAGTTTCCGGCCGGGTAGCTCAGTTGGTAGAGCAGGGGATTGAAAATCCCCGTGTCGGCGGTTCGATTCCGTCCCCGGCCACCATG
>Ga0307375_10005110_pt1 | contig 12384 bp, 13 predicted proteins | sample TR1MG_FD_202531 | JGI IMG/M metagenome (GOLD analysis project Ga0307375, IMG submission 202531) | Soil microbial communities from Risofladan, Vaasa, Finland - TR-1 | ecosystem: Environmental > Terrestrial > Soil > Coastal area > Acid sulfate soil | place: Finland: Risofladan, Vaasa | collected... | reverse complement strand
ATCGCAATACCGGTGGCACTTCTGCTGCCCGCCAGCCCGCTCGGCAAAGTGATGATGATCGCCAGCATCCTGCTGGTGCTGATCGTCGAATTGCTCAATTCCGCGCTTGAATCGGCAGTGGATCACACTTCGCTGGAACAGCACCCGCTCGCCAAACGCGCCAAGGACATCGCCAGCGCGGCGGTGTTCCTGAGTATCGTGAATGCGCTGGTGGTTTGGGGACTGGTTTTGTTCGTCCCGGGGCAATAAAACCGTTAACTCAAGCCGCGCATGGCCTAGTCGCCATTCTTGCTCACGTTGAGTACCCGCAACGGCGGCGCATTTCCGCTCTTGTCCTGACCCGCGTGCAGCGTAAGATGCGGGTAGGGGATTTCGATGTTGTGCGCATCGAACGCCTTCTTCAACCGGTACAGAAACTCGCGGCGAACACCCCATTGCTCAAGGCTGGCGACCTTGAAGCGGCAGCGCAATACAACGGCTGAATCCGCCCAGCTCTGAACGCCCGCAATCTCGAGATCGCCGATAATTTTGGCGGAGAACTCCTTGCTGTCGCGCATTTCCCGCCCCACTTCCCGCATCACTTCATAGGCTTCATCGATGCTCTCGCGGTAGGCGATACCCACATCCATTACCGCATAAGCGTATCCGCGCGACTTGTTGGTAACCGTGGTAATCAGACCATTGGGCACAAAATGGACGCTGCCCTCATAGTCGCGCAGGGTGATATAACGCAAGGTGACGTCTTCTACCAGCCCGCTCTTTCCGCTTACCTCGACAACATCTCCCTTGCGAATCTGGTTTTCCAACAGGATAAAAAATCCGTTGAAATAATCCTTGATCAAACTTTGTGCACCAAAACCGACAGCAATACCGACCACGCCGGCGGCACCCAGAAATGGCACAATGGAAATGCCCAATTCGCTCAGAACCAGCATGCCCGCGACAAGCGAGATCAGGACCGTGGCGACGTAACGGAATACACGTTCCAGCGTTTCTACCCGCTGCATATCCTCGGATGTCGCGGCCCGTTTTTCCATGTACTGGCGAAAACTGCGAATAAACTTGCGGCTGATGACCAGCAGCAGCCAGGATAACAGCAGGATGATCACCACACGCAGCGGTGAGTCGGCAATGTGAAACCATGTACTCAGCTGAGCCATATTCGGAATATTCATCAATCCTGTCCCAATTTATTATGTATGCGCGGCATTGAGCCACTTAAAGCCGATCTGCTCGTAGTCTTCGCCCTCCGCCAGCAAATCGGTAAGTTTGATATCGCGACTTTTTTCACCCAACATCACTTCATACAGGGTTTCAGGCACATAACTGCCCGATTCCATCAGCACCGTGGCGTTCGCGTAGGAATTGCCCGCATCCGGCAGCAGGATGGCCGGCAGATAATCGTACTCAAAGGAACTCGAACTGGTCTCCCAGTTGGATACTTTTTCGGTGCCCTTGCCGAGTGTGCGCAGCCACACCGACAGCGGCTTCCTCGCGAGCATTTCGATACCGACGTGCACTACCCCCCGGGTATCGGTATGCAGCCTGCGTACCATGCCGATCCACCATATCGAGCTGTTTTTGGCCTTGAGGCCGCACAGGTCGCCGATCTTTACCCAGTCGCCCCCGTTATTCGGGATCGTCCCGCCGATTCCATCGACGCTCAAATCCGTCACGGTCCAGTTTTCGGTGGAGTAATCAATCTCGTCGCTGTCAGCGGCAAGATTTATGCCGGAACGTTCTTTCAACGCAGCCGCATCCTTTTCGGAGATATTCTGCGCATTATCAATATCCATGCGCGCAACCAGCCTGCTGATCGTCCGGAAACTATGGATCACATCAATGGCGGAACTGATACCTCTGCGCTCCTGATGGCGATGCGGCTGGTCCTTGCCCCAGTACAGCTGCAAATGTTTGAGCACGGTCAGCTTTCCCGCCGGCGTGAACTCGCTGCCGAAGCGCTGTTCCTGCTGGATATGGCCGTGCTCATGTTGGGCGATGATGTCCGCTACTTTTGGCACCGCCTTGGAAGCCCCGAAAAAGCGCATCGACGGTGTGGCCCGGAGATTTTCATCCGCCCGTCTGGGCGGGGCCGGCTCGGCCAGATCGAAGCAATATGCACAATCCGGGTCGGGCGCATCCCTGAAATCGAAAAAACTCACCATGCGCCCGGCGATGCGAAAGCACACCTCGATCTGGTCCGGCGCCAGCGTGCCGGGAGACGATTCATAAAGTACCAGCGCCCGCAACAACTCGCGCTGCGGGCTGACATGGATCACCTGTTTTGGGTAGGCAAAAACCATGCTGTCGGCAAACTGGCCGGCTTCGGCAAAGTTGTAACAACTGCTCAGCCGCTCCCAGACCGTGTGCTCGATGTCCACATAGTGCATCAACTGCAGCTTCATCTGCTCGGCAACCGCGCGCAGCAGCCGGACGCAGATGACCGGCATGAATTCCCGGTGATCGAAGGATTTTTTTTCTGTCTGCCGGTATTCGTCAACACACACGGCATATGCCCCGGACAATGCCTGCACAAATCCGTGCAGGCCCCGCCACAGATGCTTGCCCCTGAAATCCTGCAAATGCGGTGCGCCGAGATAGAGGTGCAACAGTCCCGCGTACAGCGGCTGGCCCGCTTCGTCCAGCAACATGATGATTTTTGCGCGTGCCTCGGGGCGAAAGCCGGGTACATCTTTTACCGAATCCAGCCAGGCAGTGATTTCTTCCACTGCCCTGAAAGGCTCGTCTTTCGGCAATTCAGCCAGCAGTCTTCCGGCCTCCTTAACATCGAACAGGGGATGATCCGGTTTCCCTTCGAATATTTTCGGTATGGAAAACATGGCTCGATTCAACCTTTGCTTGGCAGACAGATACGGCAATCATATCCAAATACCGCAAGTAGCGCTGCAATCAGTGCGGGCGGCCTCGCAATTTCAGCAGCATCCTCACAGCAGAAATCATGATTGCGGCCAGCGCGTAGATCGCCGCGAACGGGTCGATCAGGTAATCCCAAAGATTATCGGATTCATACCAGCCGACCGCCCAGGCCAGCGTGCCCAGCGCGATGCACAGCGTGATCAGCGCATATCCCCGCAACCATGCGGCCAACACGATCAACAGCAGCGCAACGACGAACGGCAGATTGCCGTAACCCAGTTGATAGGGATCATATGTGCCGACACCCAGGGCCATCGGATAGAACGCGATTGAGGTGAGCGCGATCAGGCCCAGCAGCGCAAGCCGGCGCTTGTCACGGAGCGCAACGTCATCGCACCAGGGTCGCAGCATCGCGCAGCACAGCAGCACCAGCGTGGTGATGCTCAGGTCGCCGGTCATGCCGCGCACATATGCGGCTGGCGGCATGGCACCGAACGGCATCAGCATCAGCACAAACACCGCACCCAGCAACAATGCCCGGCGCGGCCTGGAGAGTTTTCCAATTCCCGGCAACAGCAGCATGGACGCTGCTGTTGCGCTGGCCACACCCGCCAGCCCGGTCAAGTCAGTGAAGTTCGGCATTTTTGGATTTTTCCATGCGTTGATCCAGCCATGCGCGGTTGAACCGGACGTGCTTGATGAAGCTGCGATTCCAGGTGTAGACGAGATCGAAATCGCCATTGCGCGCCTGGATCAGGTAAGGGTAGGAGAACTCGAAATCGCAATGCTGTGCGACGCATTTGTTGCGCTGTGCGGATTTCCCATAAGCGCTCGCATCGGTGATGCCGGCATCGGTGGCCTTGGCCAGTTCGGCGGAAATTTGCCCGAAGTGAACCGGGTCGGTGGGCTGGCCGCGCTGCTCTTCCAGCTGGTATACCGTTTTCCAGCTAACCCCGCCATCTGCCGAAACCACCAGCGACAACGCGGCACGACCGTCTTCGATATTGTTCAGCACCACCAGCATCCGCCCGTCGGGCAACACCACGCCCGATATTGCGGCATCCGGATTGTCCAGTGCAGTGGGCATAGTCTTGCTCCAATGCTGCCCCGCATCGTCCGTCGCAGTCGAGATTACGCGACTGGGACTGTTGCCGGAACGGCGCATCAGCACCAATGCCCGTTGCGGGCTGGTTATCAGCACCACCGGTTGCAGCGTTGATTTCCCGTCGCTCAAGCGCTGCTTGGCGATGATCCGGCCGCTGTTATCGATGCGCAACAGTTCGCCGAATTTGCCGATGAACTCGTGATATTCGGGCAGGCCCATCGTGCCGTCGCTATACAGGAACGGCGTGCCCTTGATCAGCGTGCTGATATTGATGAACGGCGAGGTGATCAGGCGCCGCGGCGAACTCCAGGTAGTACCGTCGTCAGTGGAGGTGACCGCGGTAATCGAACTCCCCCCCCAGCCGCCCAGCGACACGGTCACGTAATACAGCCACAGCTTGCCATCCGGCGCGCGCTGCGCCACCGGGTTGCCGATTTTTTTTACATAGCGCAGCAGGGCGCGCTCTGTGTCCACGCGGTTGACGATACTGCGTTCCGGACTCCAGGTGTTTTTCACCGGATCGAATACCGCAGTGCGTATCACCACATCCGGTGCGCCCTCGTGGCTGCCGGCAAACCAGAAGGCGCGAATGCGGCCGTCGCCCAATTCGACCAGCGATGCCGCATGGGTGGAAATATTTTGCTGGGTAGAAGCAAAGTCCGTGTGAAACTCCGGCCTGGCGCTGCCCGATTGCGCCTCTCCCGCGCTGTTTGCAGGCATTTGAAAAAGGGCCGCGCCGGGATGATGCGCGACTTTGTACAGGGCTGCGCCGAATGCGATCGCCACCAGCAATAACAACAGGTAGCGCGTCATTTTTTGCCGGGCGGAAGGTATCATCATCGGCATATCTCGCCGGGAGTCTGCACCGGCATGACCTTGGCACCCGCGGGCGATTCCAGCAGCACTTCCCTGGCAAAAAGATATTCAAACACCTTGCCGTGCAGGAACATTTGCTTCAGTTCAGCCGAGCTTTGCCGGCCGCGGATATCCAGGCGCTGGCCGATGATTTTGCATGCGCTGCAACCGCCGTTCAACGCACCGTCATCCAGTGGCAGCTGCAATACAAACAGCGGATAACGCGTCGCCAGTTCGTTTGCGTCCAGATGCTGATCCTCGCTGTAGCCGCTGATCTCGGCGCCCGGCAGCATGAAACGATAGCCTTCGTCCATGGCCCTGAAGTTGCACGGCACACCGACCGCCTTGCCGTCGGCTTCGTGCTGTGCCTGTGTACTGTAATTACCCGGCGCCCCGTCAAACGGACGCAGCAACACGGCAAGACACAGCAGCACCAGCAAGCAAACCACATTGACCAAAGGGCGGGTGTATGCGGGTAGCGCAATGGCCAGCAGCGCCAATATTTCCGCGCCCGCGATCAAGATCCAGAAAGGCAGCGGGTACAGTTGCGCATCCGGCATGGCAGCCTGCAGATGCACGGCCAGATAAGCAATCCCCGCAATCAGCGCGGCTGCCAATACCAGGCTGGCGATGAACGCCTTGCGCCCGATCTGCTGCCAGTTGAGCGCGCACAGCAACGCGACCGCGGGCATCGCATCCAGCAGGTAGCGACCCGAACGCTGGCTCGGCAACGCAAAGCTCAGGAATAGGGCGGCGATCCAGATCCACAGCAATTGTTCTTCGTTGCTCAAGCGGTGCCGCCGTTTGTAGGCAACAAAAAACAGTGCCACCACCGGGAAGGTCAGCAGCCCGGGATTGGTCAGGAAGGCCAGCGCGTAGGTCCAGATGCTGGAACCGCCCCACAGCAGTTTCGACAGGTAACCCGGCCCATGCGGATCAAGCTTGCCGATATTTTCGCCCACCACGAATTCCTTCCACACCGCCATCGGATCGGGGTCGAGCACAAACCACATCGCGAACAATGCGACCGCGACCGACACCGCGATGACCACCTTCAGCGCATCCTTGCGCAGGAATTCCGTCGTGCGAAAGTTGCGCCGGTGCAAATACCACCCGGACAGGCCGAGCGTGACGGGCAGGGCCAGCGCGAAGGACTTGTACAGGAAGCCGATACCGATACTGATACCGAGCAGCAGCGGGATCAACCAACGCGACTCGAATGCCCTGCGCCAATACAGCAGCACAAAGAACGGCAGGAATATCCAGAATACCTCGGGCGGATTGGTCAGGAACGGGCGGCCATAGCGGTAGGTGCTGAAAAATGCCAGGAAGGTCAGGGCGGCGACAAAGCCGGTTTCGGCTTTGCCCGTGAATTTTCGTCCGAGCATGAACAGCATCGCCGCGCTCAGCAATGTGTAGATCACGCTGGGATAGCGCAGGTCCCACAGCGTCCAATTTTTGCCCCCATCGGTGGATGCGATGCCCTGCCAGAACAGCAGCGGCGGCTTGGTGTTGCGCATGTGGTCCAGCCGGGATTGCAGCGGCAGCAGCTTGCCACTGGCGGCAGTCAGCCGGGTGATGTGCTCATAGGGATATTCGTCGCCGTTCTTCGGGATGTGCTGGCTGTCGAGTCCGTAGAAATAAACCAACACCGCCAGCAGGCAGGCCAACAGATACCACGCCGTGCGCCAGCCGGATTCGGTAGGCTTCATTTGCCGGTGTTTTCCTGCCCGGTATTTGCTTCGGCAATTGCGTCTTCCGGTTCCGGAATGATGGGCAGCGCGATTTCCTCAACGGGCTTGTGGCTGCGGAATGTCCAGAAATTATTCACCACAAAATTGAACACGCTGGCCAACACGATGGCGGCTGCGTTGGCAACGATATAGTAAAAATAGATCACGAACAGTTTGGTGAGGATCACCTGCACGACGATTCCAACCCAGCAGGCCAGCGCATACTGGCCGAAGTGCAACAGCAGATGCTTGTCGGGGCGATGAAATCGATCACTCCAGGTCCAGGCACGATTCCAGAAAAAATTATTAATCGTTGCAATGAAGATCGCTATTGCCAGGGAGGCATTGAGCCGCATGCTGGTGGACTGGATAGCGGTAAACAAAAATTCCTGGCAGAGATACAACACACCCAGGTTTACTGCCACGCCGGAAGCACCCACGGCACCGAATTTCATGAAGCGCTTCCTGAATACCCACAGCGTCAACGGGTGCTGCGTAATCCGCTTCATGCCGGTTGCCGATCTTGCGCCGCGGCATCGCTTGGCGGCACATCTTTTTTCGCGGCAAGCATCTCGCGGGCTTTTGCCAGTACCTGTTCTACCGTGATCTGCTTCAGGCACTGGTTATCGCCATCGCAGGGCGAAGAGCGGTGATTGTATGCGGTGAGGCAGGGCGAGCAGGGCAGTTGGCGATGGAAGCAATAGGCATTGTTGCCCAGCGATTTATACAGCACCGGCGTCTCCGGTCCGAAAAAGATGATGGCTGGAAGCTGGGGTGTAAGCGCGGCGAATTGTCCCGGCCCGCCGTCGTTGGTCACCAGCAGATCGGCGCGATGGAATACCGCCAGCAGGTGTCGCACCGAACGGGTATAACCGGCCAGATTGACGCAGACCGTGCTGTTGCAGTGATCCACCACCTCCTGGGCGATCTCGCGATCGCCTTTCAGGCCGATCACGCCGACCGCATAGCCCTCGTCCAGCAGGGTCTTGCTCAGCTGGAAATAGCTCTTGAGCGGCCAGGCGCGTATCGGCAGGATGCCGCCGCTCGGGTAAATCAAAACCAGTTTTTTGTCCCTGATTGCCGGGAAGAAATTGTGCAGCTCCCGGTAGGTTTCCACCAGCTCCTCGCGGGGAAATTCCAGCACCGGCGTCTTGCCGGTATAGGGCGCGGGAAACAGCTTGCCTACCGGATCGGTGGTGGATTCCAGCGCCGCGGCCAGGGTCAGGAATTGCTGGGTCAGATGGCGATAGGGGTTGTACAACACCGGGCGGTTGATGAACGAACCCCGGTACAGGCCCTCCTGGGTGTGGCGATGAAACCCCACCCGCAAAGCGGCGCCGGACAGATAGGAAAAGATGCTGCTGATACGCGCAAACAATTCGCAGTCGATCACCGCGTCGATCTTGAGCTTGTGCATCTTGCGGATCGCCCTGAGGCTGTCACCAACCAGGCCTTTCAGCGAACCGTCGTCCAGCGTCAACACGTTTTCGCGGGGGATGACATCGAGCAGATCGAGCACTTCGCGGTTCTTGGCGAACATCAGCACGTGGATCTGCGCTTCCGGGTATTGCTGCTTCAGGCGCATGAACATCGGGTGGGCCAGCACCAGACTGCCCATTTCGGATAACAGGATGACCAGGATATTTTTCGGCGCGGCACCGTCGGGCTCATTCGAGACGACACGATTCACCAGCGACAGCAAAGCGCAAATCGGAACACCCGCATACCGGTCCACCGCGCGCTGAAACTTTATATTCATCTTGGGATGTTCATCTGGATAATTTCGCCGGTGATTTTGATTATAGTTTGGTGCTAAACCCGAAAAGGGTTGCCCGTGAAAAGGATGGCGTCTTTAGTATTGATTCATTTTGTGTACTGCACCAGCAACGGCCAAATTATCGGGGATTTCAAACGGCTAAGCAACCGACACGCTGAGGCAGTTTGCGCATCCTGCTTCTGGCAGGGGCCGGCGCAATGCTACAATTCGCGCCATTCAACATGGCTTGGGTATAACGATGCACACACTGATTTGCGGTTCCATGGCTTACGACACCATCATGGTGTTCAAAGACCATTTCAAGAAACATATCCTGCCAGAGCAAATCCATATCCTCAATGTCGCGTTTCTGGTGCCGGAAATGCGCCGCGAATACGGCGGATGCGCGGGCAATATCGCCTACAACCTGCGTATGCTGGGCGGGAACCCGCTGATCATGGCGACGGTGGGCGACGATTTTGCGCCCTACGCCTCGCGTCTGGACAATCTCGGCCTGGCACAAACCCATATCCGGCATGTGACAGACCACTTCACCGGGCAGGCTTTCATCACCACCGATCTCGACGACAACCAGATCACCGCATTCCACCCCGGCGCAATGAATCAATCGCACCTGAACAGCGTCTCCGCGGCGAAAGAGGTCACGCTGGGTATCGTTTCACCGGACGGGCGCGAGGGCATGCTGCAGCACGCGCTGGAATTTTCCGACCTGGGCATCCCTTTCGTGTTCGATCCCGGTCAGGGCATGCCGATGTTTTCGGGTGCAGAACTGCTCAGGTTCGTCGAGCAGGCCAGTTACGTCACGGTAAACGATTACGAAGCCAAGCTGTTGCAGGACAAGACCGGCAAGACACTGGGCGAGATCGCGCAACGCGTGACAGCGCTGATCGTCACGCTGGGCGCGGACGGTTCGATGATCTATGCCGACGGCAAGCAGATCGCGATTCCCACCCCAAAACCCAAAGCCATCGTCGACCCGACCGGCTGCGGCGATGCCTATCGCGCCGGTTTGCTGTATGGCATACAACAGGGCTGGGATTGGGAGACCACCGGACGGCTCGCCTCGCTGATGGGTTCGCTCAAGATTGCCAATCGCGGCGGACAGAATCACAGCTACACGCGCACCGAACTGGCCGGCCTGTACCAACAGCACTTTGGCCAAACCATAAAGCTATAGTCCATTAACTGTAATCCATGACCACTTGGGGCAAAGTCGCATCAGCCATTCATGATGCGACGCATCGCCCGTTCGAGCTGCGCGGTGCAACACCCGTCGGCGGTGGCAGTATCAACGAGGCGTACCGGCTGGAAGGGACGGACGGCACATGCTATTTCGTCAAGCTGAACGACTCCCGTCATCGGGACATGTTTGTTGCCGAAGCCGCCGGTCTGGAAGCAATCGCCGCGACAAACACGATACGCGTGCCGCAACCCCTCGCACACGGCAGTACGGGCGGACAAAGCTATCTGGTGCTGGAGCACCTGGAACTGGGTACACGCGGCGATGCAAAGCGACTCGGCGAACAGCTCGCCGCACTGCACCGTTGCCACAAAGACAGTTTCGGTTTTTCGGCCGGCAACTTCATCGGCACCACGCCGCAACCGAACCCATGGACCGATGATTGGCTGACGTTCTGGCGCGAACATCGCCTGGGCTTTCAGTTGCGCCTCGCGGAAGAGAACGGCTACGGCGGCCAGTTGCAAAACCTGGGCGAAAGGCTGATGGACGTGTTGCCGGCTTTCTTCGCTGATTACACGCCGCAACCTTCGTTACTGCACGGCGACCTGTGGAGCGGCAATCACGCGTACCTTGCAGATGGTACCCCGACCATATTCGATCCGGCGGTTTATTTCGGCGACCGCGAATGCGACCTCGCGATGACGGAATTGTTTGGCGGATACCCTGCGGATTTCTACGCCGCCTACCGAGCTGTGTATCCCCTGGATCCCGGCTACGCCACGCGCCGCGAGCTATACAACCTGTACCATATTCTCAACCATGCCAACCTGTTCGGCGTGGATGGCTGCGACACGTTACCGGTGAAGCCGGCCGATTGCGGGAGCAGCCACCTGGTCGCCCTCCCGCACCAGAGGGCTACGCCCCACCGTGTGCGGGCGACCGGCTATGCAAGGCAGGCGGAGCAGATGATACAAAGGTTGCTGGTTATAGCTGGCTGACAAAGAAACCTACAGTAGGTATCAAGCCGCTAGTGTAGTGCTGCATTCTTGACCAGACTTATGTAAAACACCTTTGTAGTCTGACTTTGGTTCGGCATGTCCATGGCGTGTAAACCTACACTCTGTGCGTAGGAGCCCGATTCATCGGGCGATTGCTCTTCAACAATCGCGCAGAAATCTGCGCTCCTACATTGCCGTTCCAGCCGTTCGCATAAGTTCCAGACAGTGTGCAACACTACACTAGGTGTGAAGCACACGAATGCGCGGAGCTACCATTGGCAACAATTCTCGCGTAGCCATGCGCATGTCGTACTCTGCTTGCAGGTTGAGCCAAAAGCGCGGATCCATCTGAAAATACACACCGAGTCGCAAGGCGGTATCTGCAGTGATCGGGCGTCGACCATTCACGATGTCGCTGATTCGGCTCGGTGGCACATCAATATCGGCGGCAACCTGGCGCGCGGTAATTTCTTTGGGCTTCATAAATTCTTCCAGCAGAATCTCACCCGGGTGTATTTCATCCAACATTTTGGCCATATTCATTTATCCTTTTAGTGGTAATCCACAATCTCTACATTGTTTACCCCATCATCTTTCCACACAAAACAGATCCGCCATTGGTCGTTAATGCGGATACTGTGCTGGCCGCGTCGATTACCTTTGAGAAGTTCAAGTTGATTACCCGGTGGTGTCTTTAACGCTTTAAGTTGTGTTGCGGCCTGCAACATCAGCAGCTTGCGCCTGGCTACCCGTTCAATATTTTTGAAGCGGGGAACCGCATGGCTAAGAAAGAGACTCTCGGTATCGGAGCAGGCAAATGACTGGATCACGGCGCAATATTATTCCACAGTTCAGATTCCGTCAAACGGAACATGTCGAATCAAAAAGGATCGCCCTCTCTAATCATGGCGCATTACCAATGTTTGGCCACCGGGTTGCTGCAACACCACCTGAGACAGTGACTGGTCTTCCGGACTTCTCCAAACACAGATTGAACGGAATATTTTTAGTATGTGCCAGCTCAACCCACCTGAATAATCTGATTGAGCCGTTCGCAGACTTGTGCAAACAAGGCGTTGGATAGCGCGTCGAGTGGATGCGGTTTGGCCTTGCGCAAGCGCCAGTCGAAAGACTTGGGTTGGTGACAAAGCACGTAGCTGGTTTGCCCGGTCTTTCGTCCTGAAGCTTTTCCTACCGCAACCGAAAAAGGATTATCCGCGTTATATTCCGCTGTGGTCATCGGCAAACCGATAACCAGCGAAGTCTTCTCGTTAAAGACGCGCGGCGAGAGTACCAAAAACGGGTGGACATCGCGCATCTCCTGCCCGACCTGCGGATTGCAGTCGATCCAGATAATGTCTTGCCGTTCCGGCGCCCAGGATTTTGGTTTGGATTTTCCCTCTGCCGCGCGCTTGGATACTACCAATGCTCGGCTCCCAGCGTTTGCGTCGTCGTCATCTGTTCGCCGCCGTGGCGATTGGCATCATAGACAGCCAGACGCTGTTCCAGACTGAGCTTTGTGGCATCGACTGGCGTAATGATGACCTGATCGCCTTCGACCGTTACCCGCACGCGCTGATCGACATGGAGATGTGCCTCCCGCGCCACCGCAGCAGGCAAACGCACGCCCAGATTGTTTCCCCACTGTTTAATATCAAGGACTGCTTCGGCCATGACTTGCTCCCTACGCAAAATGTATAAACATTAGTCTATACATATTGGAGCAAGCAGTCAATCTCGATGATTTGCTTACCAGTGCTTCGCCACCGGATTCGTGCAACTCACCTGGAATAGCTTGCGGTCTTCCAGCCGGATCGCTGTCATCGGCCCACCCCACAGGCAGCCGGTATCGAGCGCTA
>Ga0307375_10005109_pt1 | contig 12386 bp, 10 predicted proteins | sample TR1MG_FD_202531 | JGI IMG/M metagenome (GOLD analysis project Ga0307375, IMG submission 202531) | Soil microbial communities from Risofladan, Vaasa, Finland - TR-1 | ecosystem: Environmental > Terrestrial > Soil > Coastal area > Acid sulfate soil | place: Finland: Risofladan, Vaasa | collected... | reverse complement strand
TGACGGGCCTGGAATACCTGTGCCGCGCCACGGACCTGGCAGAGCGCGGACTCACCCTTACACTGCACGCCTACCAGTGCCACGTCTTCCTCGATTGGCGGCCGCTCTACTCCAGCGCGGAGCAGCCTTGGGACCGGCTCTGCGACTACCTCAACGGGCGCGGCGTCTCGCATCTGGAAGATGCACTCATCGATCTGGCACTCCAGCCCGTGCACAACGCCCTTCGCCAACTGCTCAGCTCCAACCTCGTGCGCCTGATGGCAGACTTCGCCGAGTATCCGCGTGGCACCATGGCAGACCGCAAGCCCATCCTTGAACGGAACACCTATGTGGAGCAGGCCTGGGTGTGCTGCGAGCGGTTTGTGCAGGAGGCGCAGTCCGCCTACCTTCTGCGCATTGGCGGTGCGGAGCGGCTTTCGACACAACCCACGGTGCCCAACCAGATGCGGGATCCGTTCCAGGAGCGCATGCGAGCCGCCATGCGCCTGCCCGTGGTGGAGACCGCATTTCCAAAGCCGTGGACGGCTGCTGCCAGGCGCGTCTTGCCCAGCCCCAGTCCGCAGTTGACCGCAACCGCCATGTGGGGACCTGTGCTTGCCTGGAGCGCGCTGGAGTCGCTGGCAGAATCCGTGGACCCCAGGAATCCTGAGCGAGCCGCGCTGGATCTTTTCGACCGTCTCCGTCTCCGCGAGCCATTGGCGCAGGCCTTCCAGGCTCTGGGGTTTGAGGGGGAAGCCGGCTGGCGTTCTGCCGCCCGCATCAAGGTTGCGCTTTTGGCCGCTGCCGGCGCCGCAGAACCGGAGGCCGCAGAACCGTGCGTCGAAGAACCAACGAATGCGCCCTTGGACATTGCGGCGGATGCTCCGTCCGTGGCGGCCGAACCGGCGGTCAAGCCGTCCGCGGAAAAGCCTGGGAAGCCAGTGCCGGCCGCGCCCGCGGAACTTCCGGAGCCGGAAGCGGAGCGTGTCGCGCTTGCTCCACGGCTCTGGCTTGACCCGGATGTGCGATGGCTGGCAGGTGTCCATGCTTCGCACGGCATCGACTACCTGGTACGCGAGCCCTACGAGGAACTGCTCTGGTGGCTGCTCATGCCTTCGCTGCTCCGCATGGCGCAGGAGAAGTCGCCTTCCACCGCGGAAGCGCACCGCATGAGCAGGACGATTGCCGAGGCGCTGGACACGGCCGCGGCCGCGCAGTATCGCGTAGACGCTCTGCTGACGTATGGCCGCACTCCGACTGCCGAGCCGGAAGACGTCCCCGGTACAGAGCCCACGGACACACCCACTGCGGCACCGGCAGATCCCGCTGAAAAGCGCGCGAAGAAACCGAAGCCGAAGCCCGGCCCAAAGAACGCCTGAACGCTGGGAGCGGCCGCGCAATCCAGTCCCGCGGCGGCTTCCGCCCGGCGATCCCCGTTCCCTCGGGCCGGGGATGGGCAGGATTGCGGTAGCCCAGGTCATCGCGATTGCGTGATGCCAGTCACATGCAGCGCCGCTGGCAGGGTATAGTAATGCTCCATAGGCCCCGTTCGGCCGCAAGCAGCGCCGGCTGGTTCCAGTCTTTTGTTATGTGGTGTCTTGTCAGGGTTTTACGGATTGCTCATGCTGCCTTCCTGCATGTCTAATGGATTGAATCGGAGTGGGTGAAACGGGCGTTCTTCCGCCGCGGCGCGGCGCCGGTCATCGGTTTGCCCGGTGCATCCATTGCACGCGGATGTGCGTCTGTGAAATCAGGAACTTGATTGCGGCAAGGGCGCCGCTCGGAACGCCTTCCCGTCTGAGGGCGTGAATCTCATGAATCGTCTGCACTGCGTCGGCGATTCCTTTGGAGTCGAAGCGTGAATGGTGTGTTTGTAGTGGGTGCCGGACCGGCCGGCATGTTTGCGGCACGGCAGATTGCTCTGGCCGGGTACGAGGTCTTTCTCTTCAACCGCGACATCAAGCCCGGCGGACTGGCCGAGTACGGCATCTATCCCGTCAAGGACAAGATGAAGTTCGGTCTGCGCAAGCAGTTTGCCCAGGTGCTTGCCCTGCCCAACGTGCACTACTTCGGCCACGTGCAGGTGGGCGACGGTTACAACCTCACGCTGGAGCAGTTGCAGTCCTTCCACCCTGCGGCCACCGTCTTTGCCTGCGGCGCGCAGGGCACACGCAGACTGGGCCTGCCCGGCGAGGACGCCAAAGGCGTTTACGCGGCAAAGGACTTCGTCTACCACTACAATCGGCTGCCGCCGTATGCCTCCATGGACTTCTCCACCGGCAAGCGGGTCGGCATCATCGGCATGGGCAACGTTGCCATCGACATTGCCCGCTGGCTGCTTGAGGACGCTCCCGACCGCGCTACCGAGCAGGTGCTCATCATCGCCCGCCGTGGTCCCGTCGAGATCAAGTTTGACGAGAAGGAAATCGGCTTTGTGGATCGCCACATCTCGCGCGAAGAGCTGGCCGCCGAACTGGATCGCGTGCGTGAGCGCTGCGAGCGCTGCAACCAGGACGTTTCGCCGCAGAACATCTTTGCCACCCACTTCAAGCACCTCAACGACGAAGACTTCGCCACCATCGATCCCCGTCTCTCTTTCCGCTTTCTGTCCTCGCCCTCAGCCATTCTTCCGGACGCAACCGGACGCATCGCCCAGGTGGAAGTCATTGAGAATGACCTCGCGCTCCGGCCGGACGGAAGCACCAAGGCAGTGAAGACGGCAGAACGCGCGCTCCTCGATCTGGACACGCTCATCTTTGCCATCGGCGATGAACACGACGCGCACATCGGCCTGCCCATGGGGCCGGAGGGATATGCCACGCAGCCCGTTTCCGGCGACTCCGCCCAGCCCAGTTACGCGGTCTGGAATCCCGACGCAGGAGAGGTGCTTCCCGGGGACTACGTCGTCGGCTGGGCACGTCGGGCCAGCACCGGCCTTGTGGGAATCGCGCGCCACGACGGCGAAGTGGGAGCCCAAAAGGTCATCGAGTTTGTGAAGCAGGCGCCGGAAAGCAGCACGCTGGATGCAGCGCAGATTCTCGCGCAGCTGCAGGCCGGGGGACTCCGGCCCGTGACCAAGGAGGACCTGACCCTGTTGGCGCGCGCAGAAGAGCAGGAAGCCGGCGCACGAAAGCTCACTTCCTTCAAGTTCGCCACGGACGATGCCATGTACCGCGCCATTGAAGAAGAGCGGGCGCGTCAAAAGCAGTCTCAGGAAAGCGAAATCATGCCGGCGCGATAGCGCCTCCGTTGCTTCCGAGCCGTGGATTCCGTCCCCATCCGGGCACCTGCCGCAAAGCGAGCGCCCGCTTTAAAAACCCGGCGGATGCTGCGCCGCCACGTGGAACGACAGCTCCATCGCCAGTCCTGCGCGGGCCACCGTCCCTTCGCCAAACAAGCGTCCAATCAGTGTTACGCCGTGCGGAACCCGCCGTGGCGGAGAGAACCTCGGCAATGGATGCTTCGGATCCGGAGCCCAATCGCTACGCGCCTCAGAGATCTCCACAAATCCCGCGCGCAGCGTCAATGAAGGATGCCCCGTAAAGTTCGTCAGCACCAGCATCTCGTCGCGCAGTGAGGGCACCAGCAGCAGATCCACTTCGCTCATCACGCGTGCCATCTCCTGGGCCACCTTGCGCCGGAAGCGGTCCGTCTGCACCATGTCCACTGCGGAAAGAAAGCGCGCCTGTCGAAACGCATTCGGCCAGGCGTCCGGCACCTGCGCCTTCATCTTGTCCACGCCATGGTCCAGCGTCAGCTCTTCAAACGCCGCCGCAGCCTCGGCAAACAGAATCAGCGTGAGCGAGTCGTAGGGCCAGTCCGGCAGAGCCACTTCCACCGGCGTCATGCCGAGCGTTCGCACCGTCTCCAGCGCGGCGCGGTCTACGTCCGTAGCTGGGCTCTCCTTCATCCAGGCAGGGAAGTACCCCACGCGCAGCCCCGCAACCGGCGCGCCTGCGTCAAACGCCAGCTTGCTTGGCACACTGGCCAGGTCGCCGCCGTCCGGTCCCGTAATCGCCTGCAGCACCAGCATCGTGTCTTCCACGCTGCGCGTCATTGGGCCCAGCTTGTCGAGTGACCAGCACAGCGTCATCGCTCCGGTGCGCGGCACGCGGCCAAAGGTGGGTCGCATTCCCGTCACGCCGCAGCGCATGGTGGGGCTCACAATGCTGCCTTCGGTTTCGCTGCCGATGGCAAATCCCACCAGTCCCGCGGCCGTCGCGGCACCGGGGCCCGCGCTTGAGCCTGAGGCGCCCTCCTCCAGCAGCCACGGGTTCATTGTCTGCCCGCCGAACCAGATATCGTTCAGCGCCAGAGCGCCCATGCTCAGCTTCGCCACCAGCACGGCCCCGGCTGCATTCAGCCGGTCCACCACCACGCTGTTCTTCGCCGGAACACGATCCTTGAATGGCTCCGCGCCGTAGGTGGTGCGTATGCCCGCCGTATCCAGCAGGTCTTTTGCGCCCCACGGAATTCCGTGCAGCGGCCCGCGATAGTGTCCTGCGGCAATCTCAGCATCGGCGCGCCGCGCCTGCTCCAGCGCGTGCTCCCGCGGCACCGTAATCAAACAGTGCAGCTGCGGGTCAAAGCGCTCCATGCGCTCCAGATAAATCTTCGTCAAGCGTTCGGACGAAATCTGGCGGTTCTCGATCCACCGCGAGAGCTGATGCACCGGCGCATAGGCAATCTCCTCGTCATTTGCGGGCAGGGGCAAATGCTGGTCCGCGCTGCGCACAAATGTGTTTTCCTGCGGCTCGCCCAGCACAATGCCCGGTAGCGCGGGATTCCATTGTGTTGCGGGCGCCAGTGTGTCCTTTAGCTCCACTTTGCGCGGTCCCACGCGCCGTTCCAGCAGGGGAGCCATCTGCTTCCGCCAGTTGCTGGCGGCCTCTTCCAGGTCGGCTTCCGTCATGGTCACGTTGGCCAGTTTTTCCGCCTCGCGGAAGGTTGCTGAAGAAACCTCCGGACCCACCGGAGGCGCCGTGCCAAACGCAGGCGGCGCGCCCGGCGGCGGCGACTGTTGCCCACCGGGTGCCTGCTCCGGAGAGAGTGGGGAAGCGGCGGCCAACAGGCTGAGCGAGCTGAGGGCGACAAAGGTTCTGCGCGAAGTGGGCATCTTTCTCCTCTGGGCAGGAGCGGTCTCGGAGAGGCTCCAGGCGGGGTTAGATGAACTATACAACTCGCCCCCGAACTCAGCCTGGCTCAAGGATTTGGCCCCCGCGCCGGCTATACGATTTGTCGCAATCGGCCCGGACCCTTAGAATCGCATGTGTGCAGTAGGCAGGGTGTGGCGCGTTTTGTCCCACACTCCTGCACACACAGGTGCCGATGAGCGAACACACGAAAGCCAGTTCCGCGGAGGCGCAGGTTGTATCGCCTGCGTGGAGCAGAATCGAGAAGGCCCGCCATCCCCAGCGGCCTTACCCCATGGACTTCATCGAACGGATCTTTACGGACTTCAGTGAGATTCACGGGGATCGCGCCTTTGGCGACGATGAGGCGGTGGCCTGCGGTATGGCCAGGCTCGGTACAGAAGAGGTTCTTGTCATTGGGAACCGCAAAGGCGGCTCCACCAAGGATCGCGTCCGCCGCAACTTTGGCATGCCTCACCCCGAGGGCTACCGCAAGGCGCTCCGCTGCATGAAGATTGCCGAGAAATTCTGCCGCCCCGTCATCAGCTTCATTGATCTGCCCGGTGCCTATCCCGGCCTGGGCGCTGAAGAGCGCGGGCAGGCCGAGGCCATCGCGCGCAACATCCGGGAAATGTCCCGCCTGCGCGTGCCTACCATCTCGGTCATCAGCGGTGAGGGCGGTTCGGGCGGCGCGCTGGCGCTGGCCGTCAGCGACCGCGTGCTCATCCTTGAAAACGCGCTCTACTTCGTCATTACCCCGGAGTCCTGTGCAGCCATCATGTGGCGCGACGCCGCACACAAGCAGCTTGCCGCGGAGGCCATGCGCATCTCCGCGCCAGAAGTAGCCGCCCTCGGCTGCGTAGATGAGATCGTGAAGGAGCCCGAAGGCGGCGCGCATGCCGATCACGAAGCCGGCGCGGGCATTCTGGGCAGGTCGCTGCAAAAGCATCTGGCCGCACTCAAGGCTCTCTCCGTGGACGCTCTGGTGGCCGCGCGCCAGGAAAAGTTCCGCAACATCGCGCAGTGCTACACAGAAGGGTAAGCTCGGTGGCACATCGGCGGTTCCGTTTTGTTCTTGTAACCCGAGGTTTTCTCCCTCGGTCTGGGGTCCTCCCCGTTCGCTTTGCGTGTCGCCGCCACTGGAGCTGCCAATGACCAATCCGCAATTCATGGGCAGCCGCCTGCGGGCCTATCTTGAGTTCGTTACCGCCGTTGTCTTTTACTTTGCCGCAGGTTCCGTGGCCAGGCGCGCCGCCGCGGGCCTGGCCGGTCCCGCGTGGTCGCCCCTTGTGGAGCAGGCCATGCTGGTGTTCCTGCTCATCCTCGGGTACGCCGCCTTTGGCATCCTGTTTGACCGCCAGCAGAACGCCGTAAGCCAGCAGGGCCTGACCATGCGTGAAGGTTGGCCGCGCGAGGCCGGCATGGGCGTGGCCTTGGGCTGGAGCCTCGCCGTGGTCTGCGTGCTGCTGCTCACGCTCGACGGCGGCATCGCCATCGTCCTCAATACCCAGCTCAGCGCCTGGGGATGGCTCCTGGCCGATGCGGCCTTCTTTGCCCTGGCCGCGCTCGCTGAGGAAGTGGCCTTCCGCGGATACGGCTTCCAGCGCTTTGTCCACACAGTGGGTCCCTTGGGTGCATCCCTTGCCTTCGCGGCGTTGTATGCCGTTGTGCAAACCCTGCGCCCCGGTTCCAGCAAGGCCAGCGTTGCGGTCTCAGTGGTCTTCAGCCTGCTGCTCTCGCTGGCCTACCTGCGTACGCGCGCCCTGTGGGTAAGCTGGGGCATCAACTTCGCCTGGAAGGCCAGCCGCGCGTTGCTTTTCGGTCTTGTGATCCATGGCGTCAGCAGCCACTCTTCTGTGGTGGAGGGCGACCCCATGGGCGCTTTCTGGCTCACCGGCGGGGGCTACGGGCTGGACGGCAGTTGGATGGCCTTTGTCCTGCTGATCCTGGCCATCCCTGTGGTCTACCGCCTCACGCGCGACCTCGATTTTCGCTTCAACGCCCCCGTAATCGTTCCCGGCGGCATTCCCGTGGATCTGGATGCAGCCGCCCGCCGCCAGCATGAGGAGGCGATGGGCCCCGTTGCCGAGGCTGCTCCGTCCCTGGTGCAGATTGCCCCCGTCTCCGCGTCCGCCGCCCCTGTTCCCGCTTCGCCTGGCTCGGCCCAAAGCGGCTCCGGCACCCCCGGCTGAGCCGTCCGGGTTCCGCGCGTCTTCTCATCCCCTCAAAAGACTTTTGACCTTTACGCTTGAACAGAAGCATGGTTTGCGTAATGCTAGAGGCGTACATGGGAGGACCCCATGCATGGGTTGGCTCCAGGCCGTTTCCGGTTCCCGTCCTGGGCGCGTCTGCGTTCTCGCTTCCGGATGCGCGTCTTGGCGCCGGTTTGCCTTGCGCTGTTCGCGGCTCTGACCCTGTTCAGTCCCGTCGCTGCTCAAGTTATCACCATTGACCGCAACGGCAACGCCACCACCAGCACCGACAAATTCGAAGGCTATGTCGACCGGCGCTTTCGGCAGGTGGAGCCCACCCACGTGGAACTGCCCGCCACAGGAATCGACTCCCGCACCCGCCTTCAGCTCATCCGCGTTCTCGAAGCAGAGCAGGGATTCGCCATGCGCCCCATTCCGCGCGGCCACCGGGGGCTCACACTGGAAGCCAACGGAAAGCTCAACCCTGCCGGCGAGCGCTACCTTAGCATGGTCACCGCAGAGGGCATCTGCGCCAAACCCGGCGCTCGCGTGGTCATCACCGACGTCAAAGTGGAGCACTCGCGCATTGTCCTCCAACTCAATGGCGGGCCGGACTTCAAGCATCGCTTCCTCCGCCACATCCAAATCGGCGCCGGCCCCATGATGAATCCGGTCATCCAGGAAAGCAGCGACCAGACGCCCCAGGGTGCGCGCATCACCCTCACCTTCCATGGTGCCGTCCCGGCCATCACCGGCAAGCAGGTGGAGGCTCTGCTGGAGCCCTTGATCTCCTTCAACGTCAAAACCCCCGTCGAGGCATTCACAGATACGCTTCCGCCCATGCTCAAGAGCGCTATTCTCAGCCATCGCGTACTCGTCGGCATGAGCACGGATATGGTGCTCTTTGCCAAGGGCCGGCCGCAGCAGAAATACCGCGAGGTCGACGGCCAGATGCCGGTCGAAATCTGGATATACGGCAAGCCCCCGCAGGAAGTGGACTTTGTTCGCATCAACGGCAACCGCGTCATCGGCGTGGAGATTGGCAAAGTCGGTCAGCCGCTTCAAGTCTTCAACACGGACGTCGTGGAGGGCATGATGCGCTCCGATGGCACGCCGCTCATATCCGGTGCCGCCCGCGGCACACGCACCGTCCAGATGGGAGACGTCCAACGCAACCCAGACACTCAGGCTCCGGCGCCGCCGCCCACCCTTCGCAACCCCGGCGAGGCCCTGCCCGCCCAAGACTCGCGAGCCGATCGCGTCGGCGTCATGCGACCGGTTCAGTTTCCCAAGCAGAAGCCCGATGACGACTCCGTGAACGCCTCCACCGGCGCACCGGCTGCCACGCCGCCCGCCGCCCCCACCGCGCCTGTGCCGCAACCCAGCCCCACTCCGCAACCCCAGTAAAACAGCCCGTTGCCTGATGTACACTTAGGGGAGCGAGTCCAGCTTTCTTCAGGGGCCGGACAACCGGCTTTGGAAAGCCCATGACCGCGACGTTGAAGCCGCCTGCAGCCCATCTGCGCGCGTGTGCAGAGACACCCCCAAGAAGGAGAACCACCCCAACTCATGGCCAAGATTGCCAAAACAGCAGATCGCAAAAAGGTGATGGACACGACCAAGTCCACCGATTGTCCCAAATGCAGCAAGCCCACACGCATCGTCAAGCGCGTCAAGGACCGCGAGCGCGGAATCCCTGGTGGAATCTACATCTCGTGCTCTGCCTGTGACTTCTACGAGAAACTTTAGGTTTTGGTTTAGGTTTTTCACATCAGAAGGGCCCGGCTCGTCGCCGGGCTCTTCCTATTCTGCCGGCTTTCCGGCAAGGGCCTCGGCCATCTCCCGCAGAATCGCCTCGGCAGCTTCGGCCGGTTGGGGCGCCTGGGTAATCGGCCGACCCACCACCAGATAGCTGGCCCCCCGGAGCAGCGTCTCCCCGGGTGTCGCAATGCGCTTCTGGTCGCCCTTGTCGGCTCCTGCCGGGCGAATCCCGGGGATTACCAGCACACCCTCCGGCCCGGTAAGGCCGCGCAGCGCATTCACTTCGTTGGGTGAGCACACAAATCCGCGGATCCCGGCCGCGCGTCCCATCCGCGCCAGCATCTCCACCTGCTCCTCGGGCGAGCGCCCCAAACCTACGGCGTCCATCTGCGGCTGGTCCATACTGGTCAGCACCGTCACCGCCAGCAGCTCCGGCGCATCCTGCAGGTCGGCAGCAGCCTCCCGCGCCGCGCTCAGCATGGCCGGGCCGCCCAGCGCGTGCAGCGTCAGCATGCGGGCTCCCAGGGAAGCGGCCGAGCGCACCGCGCCCGCCACCGTGTTGGGAATGTCATGAAGTTTCAGGTCAAGGAACACTGAGTGGCCCCGCGCCACCAGTGGCTCCAGCACCGCCGGCCCGGCGGCCACAAACAGTTCCAGTCCCACCTTGAACCACCGGCAGGTTTGTTCCAGCTGGTTCACCAGCTCCAGGGCTGCTTCGGCTCGAGGTACATCCAGCGCAACAATCAGCCGGTCCCTGGCCAGCTCGAGCGGGTCAGGGACCGGCACGCAAGCACGGCCAAAGGTGGGATTCAGGCGATCAGAGATGGGCATACCGAAATGCTAATCCATCCCCGCTTGAATGCAAGCCTCGCTCAGGCCTGGGCGGCTGCGGAAGTTGTCAACTGATCCTGCAACATCATCTGGTCCTGTGCCGGCAAAAAGCGGCAAAGATACGCCACCGGATCCCCGGAGGCTGCCATCTGCCGAAGATGGTACCGCCACACGTCGGGCTTGATAGTGCGACGGGTGAACGGTTTGCGCGTCACCTGCACCACCTCTCCGCGGCTGTTGACGCGGGGATACGTGACGGCAGGAACGCTGAAGCTGATCAGTGCTCCCGTTCTCCAGAAGCACTTGGCAAATTCGTGGGAGAACAAAAGCGCAAAGTATCGCCCCTCGCTCGCCAGCAGGGTCAAGGCAGTCTCGGCGCCAGGCCACGTGGGCTGGATGAAGGCCTGGAACCATCGCCGGAACTCGAATCCGTTAAACTGAGCTTGATTCAGGAGAAGCCGCAGCATTTCTTTTCGACTCATGGCGTGTACCTGCTTTTTCTAAAACGGGGTTGAATCTTCGTCAGCTTGCTTCTAACTTGCGGACCCGAACAGGAGTGCCCAACCGCTATGGCCTCCTAGTATGTGTAACGTCAAACCCAAGGGAGTTTCCTTTCCGGCGGGTAACAATTTGTTGCACCCGGGTTGGGACCGTCCCCATCTGGGCCCGGGCAGGCCCTAATTTCTGCCCGAAGAGGAAGAGCAGGGCAGGGAGGAGACATCCGGTTGAAGAGTTCAACGTTTCGGGCCAGGCATTGGATTGCGACCGGGCTGCTTTTGGCGGCCGCACTTCCCGTTTGGGCAACGGAGGTGCACACCAATCCCATCAACCGTGAGCCGCTGGTTCACGAGGCCTATCAGCGCTTTTATAATTTGGATTATTCTGGCGCCATCGCGCTGTTTGAGCGCGTTCAGCAGGAACACCCAGGCGACCCCCAGGCCACCGCGCTGCTCCTCAATGCAACCCTCTTCCAGGAGCTCTTCCGGCAGGACCTGCTGGACACCACCTTCTACGCCAACGACGGCTTCCTCAGCGGCCGCCACGCCACGGAGGAGGATCCCCAAGCGCGCGATCGCATTCTCGGCCTTGCCGATGAGGCCGTTCGCGAGGCCGACGCTCGCCTGCTCAAGAACCCTAACGACGTGGACGCCCTCTACGCACGTGCCTGGGCGCGGAGCCTCAAGTGCACCTATGTCTCCATGGTGGAGCGCGGATTCGGCAGCGGCTTTCGCCTGGCCACAAAGGCCAAGGACGATGCGGAGCGCGTCCTTCAACTCGACCCGGAATACGAGGACGCCAAGCTCATCACCGGCGTCTACCAGTATGTGGTGGGCGCGCTGCCCTGGCCCTTCAAGCTGCTCATTGGCTTTGTCGGTATCAGCGGGTCAAAGAGCAAAGGTCTGGCCCTGCTGAGGGACGACGCCGAGCACGGCGTAACCACTCGCGTAGAAGCCGGGACGGTCATCGCTCTGTTTCTCCGCCGCGAAGGCCGTTATCTGGAGGCCATCAAGGTGGTCCGCGGGCTCAAGGCCGAGTATCCCCATGATTTTCTCTTCTGCCTGGAGGAAGCCAATCTGCGCAAAGACGCAGGAGAGGGCATGCGCGCCGTGGAAGCCTATCGCGAACTGCTGGCGGACGCTGCCCGGCCGGGCTACTTCCCCCAGTCGCGGCTGGAGCTGGCCGAGTTCGGCATGGCCGACGCTCTTCGCGGCCAGCGTCACTTCGCCGAGGCAGCCGAAGCCTACGAGCGGGCCGGCTGGACCAAGGGAGCGGGCATCGAACTCCGCGTCCGCACCATGCTGGCTGCGGGCCAGTGCCGTGACCTGCTGGGTCAGCGCCAGCTTGCCAAGCGCGATTACCAGGAAGCCATCGCCGCCGGCCCCAACACCTCCCGTGCCGACCAGGCGCGGAAGTATCTCAACAGCCCGTACCACGGCAACTAGCTTCGCTTACAGGGAACCCGGGCGCCTGCATTTGCGTATAGTGTGGGTGAGAACAGTGCTTCGAAAGGGGAAGAATCCATGGCCTTCTATTGTCATCGCTGCGGAACGGGGTTGCCCACCGGCGCGCGCTTCTGCTCCAACTGCGGAGCCGTCGTGTCCGCCTCGGCGCCTATGCCCGGCAGGCCGTTGGTTCGCCCCATTGTCGGCCGTCAAATTGCCGGCGTCTGCCTGGCCATGGCCCAGAGCAATGGATGGGATGTCACCGTTGTCCGCATCCTCTCCGTTGTCGGGTTCTTCTTCTCCGGAGGCCTGGTGGGCATTGCTTATCTTGCCGGCTGGGTTGGTATCCCCGAGGAACCCATCCCCGCTCCGGGGGCGTATCCTCCAAAAGTATGAAGGAAACGTTTCTCTCCGGCGGAGACCGGCTCAGTGTTCACCTCGGCGGAACCGGGCTTCCGGTTCTTTTCCTCCATCCCACCCCGCCTGACCATTTCTACTGGCTGCCCTTGATCGCGTGCCTTGGCGGCGTGCGGGCCATTGTGCCGGAC
>Ga0307375_10005108_pt1 | contig 12388 bp, 13 predicted proteins | sample TR1MG_FD_202531 | JGI IMG/M metagenome (GOLD analysis project Ga0307375, IMG submission 202531) | Soil microbial communities from Risofladan, Vaasa, Finland - TR-1 | ecosystem: Environmental > Terrestrial > Soil > Coastal area > Acid sulfate soil | place: Finland: Risofladan, Vaasa | collected... | reverse complement strand
GCAAGACGATACGCGTCAAGCAAAGCCCGTTTCAGGTAATCGGCGTGCTGGCGGCCAAGGGGCAGAGCCTGGACGGCCGCGACCAGGACGACACCGTGCTGATTCCCGTGACCACGGCGCAAAGAAAAGTATTCGGCAGCCAGTTCCCGGGCACCGTGCGCTTCATCATGGCGCAGGCCGTTTCGGCGCAGGCGATGTCCACGGCGGAGCACGATATGGCGCAACTGCTGCGCCAGCGCCATCACCTGCCCGACCGAACCGACAACGACTTCGACATTCGCAACCTGACTGCGCTTGCCAATGCGCGCGCGGAAACGACGCGGGTCATGTCGCTCATGCTCGGCGCGATCGCATCCATATCGCTGCTGGTGGGCGGCATCGGCATCATGAACATCATGCTGGTTTCGGTGACCGAGCGCACGCGCGAAATCGGCATCCGCGTGGCCATAGGCGCGCGCGAGCGCGACATCCTCCTCCAGTTCCTGCTCGAGGCGATCATCATCTCGGTCGTCGGCTGCTTCGTCGGGGTGATCCTGGGCGTGGGCGCCGCAGTGGCGGTCAATTTGCTGGCGAAGCTCGCCGTGGTAATCACCGGCGCCTCGGTCATGCTCGCATTCTGCGTCGCCGCCGCGGTGGGGATTTTTTTCGGGTTCTACCCGGCCAACAAGGCAGCGCGGCTCAAGCCGATCGACGCGCTGCGATACCAGTGATTCCGGCGCCCATGGGCGCGGCAACTTCGCCGCCGGCCGGCGCGCGACTGTGCCGGGGGCGGCCCGCAGGATACGCCGCCCACCGCAATGGCGACTTGAGGCATAGTACGCAAATGAGCCATGCCGAACTGAAGAAGCGCTTGCACCTCGTTTGGCTGGCGATTCCGGGAAGCAAACTTTTTGCCGATAGCTTGCGGACGGACGCGCAAGCCGACGGCGAGGATAAGCGCGGGGGCGACGAATCCGATTGAGCGATGCCGCCGTCGCCGCTTCGCGGTATATTTCGGGACGAATCGAATACAGGGACGCATAGTTATCGATGGAGAAATTCATGCACAAGGCCGCACCTTTTGCCGCAGCGCTGCTGCTGGCTTACGCGGGCCTTAGCCATGCGGCGCTTGGCGGGCTCCCGGAGCAGTTCAACACCGAGGGCAACACGGCCGTATCGAGCGTGTCGACCACGATGCCGAACTATGTCGTGCGCGATACGACGCTGGCGACGGGCACGCGCGTGCGCGAATACATTGCGGCCGACGGGATCGTGTTTGCCGTCGCCTGGGACGGACCGGTCCCGCCTGACCTGAAGGCATTGCTGGGCAAATACTTTGACACGATGACGGCGCAATCGAAAGGGGTGCCCAGGGCAGGCCGCTCGTACGTAAGCGTCAACCTTCCCGGGGTCGTCATCTACTCGGGCGGCCATATGCGCGCCTTCGAAGGCAGCGCCTGGATCCCGGCGCAATTGCCTGCCGGCTTCAGCGCCGACGACGTGCGCTAATGCGCAGAGACAGCCGCCGATGAATACCCGCTGCCATCACCCGCGCGCACGTGGCTTCCTGCAGCTTGCCGCAGCCGCCGCATGCCTGCTGCTCGCCTCCTGCGGCGGCGGTGGAGGAGGAACTTCAAGCGCGAGTTCTTCCACGAACACAGCCGCAACGCCCTCCGCCAGCAATCCGCCCATTGTCAGTCTGTCCTTTGCGCCGCCGAGCGTGGCGGCGGGCCAGGCGACCACGCTCAGCTGGTCCGCGACCAACGCGACTTCCTGCACCGCGTCGGGCGCATGGACCGGCAACCAGAACACCAGCGGCAGCGTCGTCGTCACCCCGACCGCGGGCAGCTACACCTACAGTCTCAGCTGCACCGGCGCAGGCGGCAGTGCAAGCGGTTCGGCGACGCTCGCCGTAACGGACCTCAGCGGCAACGCGACACCCGTGATCGTCGACAGCGGGCCCGCCGGCGTCGGCCGCCTCATCAACGTGCCGTTCGTGAGCGTCACCTTGTGCACGCCCGGCACCTCGACCTGCCAGACCATCGATCACGTGCTGCTCGACACCGGATCCTACGGCCTGCGCATCATCTCCCCGGGGGTGCTCGACGCTTCGCTGGCGCTGCCCGCAGTCACCGGTCCCAGCGGTAATCCGGTGGGCGAATGCGCCCCGTTCGTCAGTTTCTCTGTCTGGGGTTCGGTGCATCGGGCGAAGGTGCAGATCGCCGGAGAAACCGCGGCGTCCGTGCCGGTGCAAGTCATCGCCGATACCGCGTTCACGGGCGCACCGCCCGGTTGCAGCGGCACCGTGGGCACAGTGGCCGCACTCGGCGCCAAAGGCATACTCGGTGTCGGCGTGCTGAACCAGGACTGCGGCCCCGGCTGCACGGCACAGCCCGCTAATGGATACTATTATGAATGTACCGCATCGAATTGCAGCGGCAGCACGATGGCGCTCGCCGACCAGGTGTCGAACCCCGTGGCCGCCTTCGCCAAAGACAACAACGGCGCCGCCCTGGTAATGCCCGCGGTCGCTCCCGGCGGCGCGGCCACGCTTACGGGCACGCTTATCTTCGGCATCGACACCCAGGCCAACAACAATATCGGCTCCGCCAAAGTCTATGCGACGGACTACACGGGCAATTTCATCACCACATACAAGGGCACGTCGCTGACATCAAGCTTCCTGGACAGCGGCTCGAACGGTTTGTTCTTTTCCGACCCGGCCATCCCCGCGTGCTCCGCAGCAGGCGGTTTCAGCGGTTTCTATTGTCCGGCCACTACGCTTTCGCTGTCCGCCGTGAACACGTCTGCCGACGGTGCCGCCTCCGGTACGGTCGACTTTACCATCGTGAATCCCCAGGCGCTCGCTTCGACCGTCAGGGCGGCGCCCATCGCCGGCAGCACCGGAAGCGCTTACCACTACGGCTACTTCGACTGGGGCCTGCCCTTCTTTTTCGGCCGCACCGTGTTCGTCGCCATCGACGGCGCGAGCACCGCGCACGGTACCGGGCCTTACTGGGCCTACTAACGCAGGCGCGGCCCGCGGCACGTCGCGCCTGCCGCAGCTCGGCTCGCGCACGCCGGGCGCCCGGTTCCTCGTTCGGAGCGCGGCCTCCAGATCGCAGGCAGCTCACGGGCCGCTTATACTGGCATAGCGCAAACGCCGAGAATTCGAATCCCGATGTAACGATTTTGCCCGCAGCAGCGAACTGTTTACCGGCCCCGTAAGAAATTGCGGGGATGCGCCGACTAAGCCGTCAAGCCCCCTTTGGAGAACCTCCCATGCATGCCACCCTGCACCTGCTCGCAAGCACCGATTTCCCGCGCCTGCGCCGTCGCGCCATCGACACGCTGCAGCTGAACCTCGGCTATCGCTGCAACCAGAGTTGCGTGCATTGTCACGTCAACGCGGGACCGAACAGAAAAGAAGAGATGACCGGCGAAACCATAGCCGCCGCGATCGATTTTCTCGCCGCCAGCCCGGAGATCACCAGCGTCGATCTCACCGGGGGCGCGCCCGAGCTGAACCGCCATTTCCGCCGGCTGGTGATCGCGGCGCGGACGCGCGGCCTGCGCGTGATCGACCGCTGCAACCTGACCATACTGCAGGAGCCCGGCCACGAAGACCTGGCGGAATTCCTCGCGGCCCATAGCGTCGAGATTGTCGCCTCCCTGCCCTGCTATCAGGAAGAAAACGTCGACCGGCAGCGCGGCAACGGCGCGTTCGCGGGCAGCCTCAAGGGGCTCAGGCGGCTCAATGCGCTCGGCTACGGCCGTGCCGGCAGCGGCCTCGTCCTCAACCTGGTCTACAACCCGCAGGGCGCCAGCCTGCCGCCGGCGCAGGCCGCGCTGGAAGCTGACTACAAGCGCTACCTGGGCGAGCGCTACGGCATCGTCTTCGACCATTTGTTTACGCTCGCCAACATGCCGATCCAGCGCTTCGGCAGCATGCTGATCTCCAAGGGACAGTTCAACAGCTACATGACGACCCTGCGCGCAGCGCACCGCGAAGAGAACCTGGAACAGGTGATGTGCCGCAAGCTGATCAGCGTGGACTGGCAGGGCTATGTCTACGACTGCGACTTCAATCAGCAGCTCGGCCTGGCACTGACGGTCGACGGCCGCTCGCGACTGCACCTTGCCGACGCCACCGTCGCCTTGCTCGAAGGCCTGCCGATCCAGGTCGCGGACCATTGCTACGGCTGCACCGCGGGCCAGGGGTCGAGCTGCGGCGGCGCCCTGGCGAGCGAAACTGCGCCGGCGCCGAGCTGCGGCGGCTGAGCGTGAGCAACATGAGCGCGCCCGGCCGCGTCTGCCCGCTGCGCTACCGCTACGGACCGCGCGCCATCGCCGCCGCGCCCGAGCGCCCGGCCGAAATCCTGTACGTGATCGGCGGGCTCTACGGCAATCTGCCGGCCTTGGCCGCGATCGACGCGATGGCCGGTGCCGAAGCGGGGCCGGTGACCCTGTGCTTCAACGGCGACTTCAACTGGTTCAATGTCGATGACGCCGGCTTTCGCGCGATCAACGAGTGCGTGCTGCGGCACGACGCCATCCTCGGCAATGTCGAGGCGGAACTGGGTGAGGACTCGGACGTAGCCGGCTGTGGCTGCGCTTATCCGGAATCGGTCGATCAAGGCGTCGTCGAACGCTCGAACCAGATTCACGCGCGGCTCAAGCGCACCGTTGCGCGGCACCCCGATCTCCTCGGCCGGCTGAGTCGACTGCCGATGGTCGCGCGCTACCGCGTAGGGGACGCGCGCATCGGCGTCGTGCACGGCGATGCCGATGCGCTCGCGGGCTGGCGCTTCGACGTCGCCGCCCTGGATGATCCCCGCGAACAGGCCTGGCGCGCAGAAGCCTTCGCCAAAGCCGAGGTGGATATATTCGCCAGCACCCATACCTGCCTGCCGGCGATGCGTCGCTTCGATCTCGACGGGATCAAGGTTATCGCCAACAACGGCGCGGCAGGCATGCCCAACGCGCGCGGCACCCGCTTCGGCATGCTGACACGCATCGGCCTCAGGCCCTCGCCCCACGCCAGCCTCTACGGCGAGGCCGTGCGCGGCGTGCACGTCGATGCGCTCGCGATTCACTACGACCCGGCGGCCTGGCGCGAATCTTTTCTGAAAAACTGGCCCGAGGGTTCGCCGGCCTGGCTGTCCTACTTCGAGCGCATCAGCCAAGGCCCGCAGTTTCGCCTGCAGGGCGCTACGGAGCCGGCTGCAATCGGTGCGCCAGCGCCGCATCTACGGCTGCGATCTGCGTCTCGATGCTGATCGAAAATTCGCCGGTGACATCGAGCCGCCGGTCTTCGAACACATCGCTGTCCGGATGGGCCCGCCGCCACGCCTCAATTACGGCATCGCGGTGACGCACCAGCGCCTCGATCTGCGGGCGGAACAGCTGCAGCATGGCACCGATCCAGCGGTTCACCGGCCAAGACGGAAAGGCGTGGTCGATGGCAAAGCGATCGAGCATGCGGATCACGTCTTCGGCCGAGTACCAGGCTTCGGCGCTCACCCAGCGGTTTACGGCGAACAGGCTGATCGGCCGGCCGAACGCGTCCATCGAGATTGCGATCAGGTGGGAGATCGCCTCGTCGCCCTCCGGCCAGGCTTCCTCTCCCGAGTACGGCACTGGCGCCGCGCCCTCGGGCATGCCGGGTGCGCGCAGAAAGGTGTGGAAGTGTCCGTGCTCGCCTGCACCGCGATGCGCATGGTAGTAGTACTGGGCATGCGTCTCGCGGTCGAACACATCGTCCGCCGGGTAATGCTCGAGTTCGTAGAACGTGCCCTGGCCGCGCAGCACCTCGCCGACCAGATCGAGATCCGCCTTGTCCAGCACGCGCAGGCACTCCAGCACCTCCGCGCCGGCCGCACGCATCGCTTCCAGGCGCGCGCGCGGCAGCTTTCCCAGGTCCGGCGAAACAAGCGCCGGCAATTGCGCTTGCAGAAGGTTCGCACCGATCATGTCACCCACCCGGATTCGACCTTGTCCTTAGGACCAGTTCCAAAATGACGTGTCATTCCGAGGCCGCAGGCCGAGGAATCTGCTTGAGCATGGATTCAACAGCAGATTCCTCGCTTCGCTCGGAATGACAACGCTAAAAACGCTCATTTTGAAACCAGTTGTTACATCTTTTTCGCGGCACAGGGGTTTTTCGCCGCGCACGGGTTCTTTGCTGCGCACGGGTTTGCCTTCTTCGCAGCGCAGGGATTCATCTTCTTCGCGGCGCAGGGATTCCGCTTCTTGGCCGCACACGGGCTGACGGATTTCGGCGCACAGGGGTTGCGCTTCGCCCCGCAGGGGTTCTGGGCAAAGGCCGGGCCGCCGAGACCTAGTGCCAGGGCGCCGGCCATCGCGAGTTTGACGGGTTGCTTGAGCATATTCATTTTTGATTCTCCTATAAGGCCAAAACATGGAAATGTGACTGAGCCGGAAGCTGTGCGCTGCCCTGCTGTCGGAGTAGTCGCGCGAATGCGCCAACTTCTTACAAGATTTGATTGCGGCCCCCCAGTTCGGTTCCACGGCGTGCACTGCCTTACAATAGGAACCCGACGCACAATGGATCTTGCAGCGTGCCGATCTGAAAGGCACGGGGGAAGCCTCCCCGCACGCCGATACAGCCAAGCGTCATATTTCACAGAACAGGCACGATGGCCGAACAAGACGATCTCGCGCAATCGCTGGAAGCGCACCGAAAGTATCTGCAACGCTACGCGCTGTTTCATCTGCGCGATCCTTCGCTCGCCGAGGATGCGGTGCAGGACACGCTCATGGCGGCGCTCGCCCAGAGCGACCGCTTCCAGGGCCGTTCGCAACTGCGCACCTGGCTCACCGGAATCCTCAAGCACAAGATCATCGACCTGACCCGCAGCCGCGGCCGCGGGCTGCCCGAGGACGCGTTTGCGCTGGGCGAGGACGACGAATCCGCCGGCGGCGCGTTCAACGCCAGGGGCAGGTGGGTCGATCCCCCGGCGGATTGGGGGATGCCCGACACCGCGCTGGAATCGAGCCAGTTCTGGAAGGTCTATCAGGAATGCTGCCGGCATATGTCCAAGCGCGACGCCCTGGTGTTCTCGATGCGCGAAGTGATGGGACTGTCGTCGGAAGAAATCTGTAAGAAGATCGAGATTACGACGACTAATCTGCACGTGATACTTTTCAGGGCAAGGCTAAGCTTACGTACCTGCATGAGCAAGAACTGGTTTGGTATACGTCCAGACTAAGGGCCGTTGCAAGATGAATTTTGCGACGGCAACTACAAGGGAGCACGAAGGGCGCGATCCCTTCGTTTTGAAATGATCCATATGCTGATCGACTCGTGCGCGCATGCCGCCAGGCTTTCCTCGCGTGCGATGGAGCAGCCGCTCACGCCAGCGGAGCGCTTACGGCTCAAAATGCACCTGATGATGTGCAAGCGATGCAGCAATTTTTCGCGCCAGATCGAATTCCTGCGGCGCGCATCCCGCAAGATGCCGGAAATATTCGAAAAAGAGGAGGACTGAACCGATGGCCACGAAACCCCTACTCGACGTCGACGCCTGCGTATTCGACGCCTACGGCACGCTGTTCGACTTCAACAGCGCCGCAAGCGCCGCCCGCAGCGAACTGGGCGAGGACTGGCAGCGCGTTTCCGATCTGTGGCGGCAAAAGCAGCTTCAATACACCTGGCTGCGCGGCTTGGCCGGCCATCATGCCAACTTCTGGCAGGTCACCGGCGACGCGCTTGAGTTTACGCTCGCAACGCTCAAAATCGAGCGTCCCGGCTTGCACGAGCAGCTGATGGACCTTTACCTGAAGCTGGACACTTTTCCCGAAGTGCCCGAGACGCTGCGCCGGCTGAAGGCGACCGGCAGGAAACTGGCGATTCTCTCCAACGGCACGCCGGCCATGCTCGAGGCGGTAGTCAATAGCGCAGGACTGCATCAAGTGTTCGATGCCGTGCTTTCTGTTGAAGAAGTCGGCGTGTACAAGCCGCATCCCTCGGTCTACGGCCTCGCGAGCGATCGGCTCAAACTCGCCCCGGCACGTATCTGCTTCTTGTCTTCCAATTCCTGGGATGCCTTCTCGGCCAAAGCATTCGGCATGCGCGTGCTGTGGTGCAATCGCTACGGCCAGGCGCCGGAACGGATTCCGGCGACGCCGGACGGGGAGATACAGGAGCTCGGCGCGCTACCGGACCGGCTTGCGCCGACGCCGCGCAAAAGCTCGGATTGAGGGCTCGCTATACGCCAGGCGCGGCGCGGGCTTGAATCGCCCTCGATGCCGCTCTCTTCAGGGTCGTCGGCCGGCTGTCGATGGGCCCCACCGGATTCCCACCGGGAAGCGCAGATTCTCAGACCGAAGACCCGGCAGTCTCGCCGGCAGCGTCAACTCCCGTGCGGTTGAGAATAATGAAGGGCGGCTAGCCGGGTTGGAGTCGCCCATCGCATATAGATAAATAGTGAACTTCAGGTCATCGGCCGAGGCGGCCGTTCGTCACCGTATGGCCATAAGCTTGGTCAAAGGGGAAGACTTCTCGGTCTATGCCCAATACCCCAACCACATATCAGGTGCAGAAGATCAGCCTACGAATCATTTCACTAATTCCATTAGTTTCCCGTAGGAGTTCACCACGTCGTACTTCACTTGATCTGACGTGATCCTGGCGAAGAACTTGCGGGCGCATTCAATCTTGGCCTCTTCGATTTTGCGCAGTTGCATAGATGACATGGATGCGCTCGTCGGTGTCCGAGTAATCGTTCTTCACCAGGTAGCGCTCGATCAGCTTCGCCATGTGGGGTGTCACCTTCACATCACCCGTCGGCGTTTTCAGTATCTTGTCTCTGAAGTATTCCGCGTTCGCCTCGAGAGGTCTGGCGGAAAGTGAAGCGCTGATGTCTTTTTGCAAACCGGAAACGAAATCCTTGTAGCTCTCGTTGGCCACGACGGTCAGCACATTCACCAAATGCACGGTGGCGGGATCATCCATGCGATCTCCGCTCTGGCTGACGGCGAGGCGCATGCCCCGCCCGACTTCCTGCCGGCGTGATACCGTGTTGTCGCTGTGCTTGAGCGTGCAAATCACGAAGACGTTCGGGTTGTCCCAGCCCTCACGCAATGCAGAGTGCGAGAAGAGGAAACGCACCGGTTCTTCGAAACTCAGCAAGCGGGCCTTGTCGCGCAAAATCAAATCGTAGGCGTCCACGTCGTCGGCTTCGCCGGCGGATTCGCCACGGACCTTCACGTAGGGGTTCACCAGCCGCTTGGTCTTCTTGTCGATGGAGAAGTAGCCGTTGTGCGTCCTGGCGGCCTGAATGCCTTTGACGTAGCGGTTGTAGGGCGTATCCTCCAGAGACAGCACTTCGTTGAGCTGGGCGTTGTATTCCTCCTCGAAGATCAGGGCGTATTCGCCAGCCTGCTCTCCGGCCTCGTTGTAGCTGCGGTATTTCGCCACTTCATCGATGAAGAACAGCGACAGCACCTTGATCCCTTGGGAGAAGAGCATCTTCTCCTTCTCGAAGTGCGCCTTGATCGCTTCGCGGATCTGGATGCGACGCAACGACGCCTCGCTTACATCGCCGGTCGCCTCACCGGCACCGAGCACGACACCGTTAGTGAAACTGATCGTGTTCTCGATCGCGTTGATGTCCGACACCACGAATCCGCGGTACTGCTCCAGGCCGTCGGAGAGGTCGTAGAGGTTGTCGTTCTTGTTCAGCAAGCGCAACACCCGCTTGATGCCGCCCTTTTGCTGGATCTCCAATTCGGCCCGCGCCTCGGGCGGTTTGGTCGTCGCGATCCGGATGGATTCCAGGTAGAGGTAAAGTTTTGCCGCCGCTGCACGCCTTGCAGGTTCTCCAGCAATTGGTCGGGAAGTAGGGCGATCTTGTCGTTGGCAAAGCCGTCGCCCTCCAAACCGGCAAGTGCCAAGGAACTGCCTGCCGCAGCGCGGCCCGGATCAATGGCGTATTTGAAACCACGGCTCTTCGGCTGGCCGGCGAAGCAATCCACCACCGCTTTTACAGCGTCCGTTTGGTAAGCCTGTTGTTTGAATTTGAGCTTCATGGCGCCCGATTTATCCTGCATTTATCCTGCGTCGATGGTCTTAGCCGCACCAACCCCGGTACGGATCCGGCGTCCCGGGTTTCTCTCGCCCGGCTATTACCTCTACTATTACCCCTATTCAAGGGCAATTACCCCTTCTTTTTCCATTGCGCCCCCGGGCCGCGCCCCTCGCAGACCAAAACGCCCTCCGCCTGCTGTTCGCGTAGCACGCGCCGCACCATATCGCGGCTTACCCCAGGGCACGATTGTTCCAGCGCGCTGATCGCAAATCCTTTGCTGGGCATCGCCGTCAATCGCGCAATGCTCGCCAGCACCAGCTCCCGCTTTGAACCGCGCGGCGCGCTGATTTGACCTACCCGCTCCTCGAACTCCCGGTAAGCGAATTTGAAAATCGACAGCACGTAGTTGATGAAAGGCCACGGATCGTGCTTGCTCTCGTGCCAACCCCGCGAGCTTTGTTCCAATGTCTCGTAGTAACGGTCTTTGTTCTGCTCCACCAGCCGTTCCAGACTGATATAGCGACCCACTTCGTAGCCCAGGCGATAGCTTTGCAACAGCCACAGCAATCTGGACACTCGGCCATTGCCATCGCGGAAAGGATGGACACAAAGAAAATCCAGATTGAACGCGGCCAGCAATATCACCGGCGGCGCCCAGCGCTGCTCGATTCCGGACTCCCAGTCGGCTACCAGCGCGGACATGTAGCGCAAGGTGTCCGTCGCCGGCACGGTCTTAAAACGCACGCGCTCACTGCCGTCGGCATAGCGCTCGATGATGTCGCCATCTTTCTCTTTGTACATGCCCGCATCCCATATCTGCCCGCGGGCCATGGCGTGCAGTCGTTTGATGGTTGCCTCCGTTACATCGATGTCATCTGCTTGGCCATGAATCCATGCCAATGCATCTCGATAGCCGCGCACTTCCTCCTCGTCGCGATCGCGGAATAACGGCTTGGGCGCCACCAGCACCGCGCGAATGCGCGATGCTTCCACCGCCACGCCTTCAATGCGGTTGGACGACACGGCGCTTTCGATCAACGCATGCTCGCGCAACACCTTCAGCCGTTGCGGCGACTGCCGGGTGTAAAGCTCCTGCTTGCCGCGAAACTCGCCCAGGTCCGACAAATACCACGCGGTAGTGGCCGGAACTTGCAACTGCCTGGATGCAAATAGCCTTAGCGTGTGCATGCGACTAGAGACTCTTCACTTCGGTTTCGGGGCTGAGGAGCTTGAAGATCTGCGCCACGTTGATCTTGGTGCTGTCGCTGTCGTAACTGCTGTCGCGGAAGACGGCACGGAGCGGCTTGCGCTTAGCCAGTTCCTTCACGAGGTCTTCGGTGATGCTCGGATCGAAGCACGCGGCAAGTGCGTTGCCGTCCACGAAAAACACGGCCTTGCCGGCAATCTTCTGCTGCTCGATGGGTAGCGCCAGGTCCACGCCCCAATCCACCAGTACTTGAAAGAGCAGGTCTTCCGGAGTGCGGTCTTCCTTGATGTTGTCGGTGTGAAGCTCCAGTTGGTCCTGCTTCACCCCGTCGGGCGCGTAGTACACATCCTTCATGTTAGATGTGTCGATCTTCAGGACGCGGAAGCCGATGTCGCAGTCGGAAGCGGTCGCTGCGTTGTCGGCTTTGATCTTCGCACCAGCTCGGCGAATGCGCTCTTTCCCAATCGCAGAAATTGTCTTGTACCCAGCTTTGAAACCCGAGCTTTCCGGACTGGAGGCCTCGTCGAGTTGAACCATGATAAAGCGCCGATTGCCTTCTGCCGCATCCATTCCGCGCACTCCTTGGCGATCGCCCGCTGGGTAAGTTCGTTGCGAAGACGCACCTCGAACTCACTTCCGTAAAGACTGCGCTCCCGCTCAAGCTTGGGGATATGGAACTGGCGATGTTCCTTCCTCACGCGATCAGTGGCTTCGCCAGGAACGAACGTCGGCGACGTGAAAATAAACTGGAGGGAATCGATCTTCGCCAACTCGGCCTTCAGCGCTTCGAAGCCATAGATCGAAAAACACGAAGCAGCTATCCTCAGCTTGGACCGGGGTTGAATCACCTGCTTCAAGTCATCGCCGAGGAGACGATTGATATTATCGAGGATTTCCATCGTCTAATTTATCGCCCCCGAGGCGTTGCGCGAACTACCGTTGGTGCCGAGGCATCACTCTACGCAGGAAGGTATCAGAATTATTCTATTCCGATATCGCAAGCTGTTGATCATTATTATTAAAATGGGTCTTCTGCAAATCAAATGGGTGTTTCTAAAGGGTGAATCGTCTGAAAGCCGCGTGGGATAACGGTTTGCGGGATTCGTGAGCATGAAAAAATCTGGCATGATTTGCGCATGGCTAAATCTCG
>Ga0307375_10005107_pt1 | contig 12391 bp, 16 predicted proteins | sample TR1MG_FD_202531 | JGI IMG/M metagenome (GOLD analysis project Ga0307375, IMG submission 202531) | Soil microbial communities from Risofladan, Vaasa, Finland - TR-1 | ecosystem: Environmental > Terrestrial > Soil > Coastal area > Acid sulfate soil | place: Finland: Risofladan, Vaasa | collected... | reverse complement strand
GTTTCACCCTGGGCCACGCCAAGGGCGACCGGTTTCATCCGGCGGCTCTTCTTTCAACCCTTAAAACGTCTAACAATACTCAAGCTCAGTGCGTTGGGAATACAGCTACACGCGGCTATGAACCGCGCTCTCAACCCTAGCACCCCGCATCGCTCCCACAATCCACAACCCGTTGAGGTTGCTTCACCCTGGCTGCCGGCCAGGGAGCTTGTTTGGGACCGTTTCACGACTTAGCTACCACTTTGAAGCGTGCGTTGCCGCACGAACCACAAGAAAAACGGATGTAACTCCATCACAGGCACAACACTCCCGGGCACTCCCAACATGTGGGTCCGGTCCTTAGCCAACCCCGTTCGGGGGAAGTAGGGTGGCGAGGTAAATGTTGTGTGCTCCTGTGCTATCTGCTATCTCCACCGGCGGACTACTCCGGCTAGCATCCTTCTTTCTGTTGCGGGTCTTGTGACCCCTTCACACAATAGCGCTTCAACCAGCGCATTTACAGCCTTGAGCTCTCACTGACCCCACCGACTTCCCAGGCGCTACCCTGGTTCATCTAAGTAGGTGCCCCGTGTGTCTTTGGACGTTTCGCTCCCTTGTAAAAGAGCTGCAGCAAATCCGTGCTGCTGGACTTACAACCAAATCACGACGGCGCGACCATCACTGGTCGCCATGAAGCCTTGCTGTTGTGCAGCCCCCTGCTCACTCTCACGCTTTCGGCGTGTGTCTGTGGGCAGATAAGCGACGGGACTGACTACCCGTTTTTAAGTTAATAGCAGGAATACCGGTCATTAGCTCCACACCCCCTTGCGGGAGTGCGGAGTGTCCTACTCGGTTCCGTTTCGCCATCGCATCCGACCGCCGCGGACCTTGCGGCCCAGCGGCAAATCAACCGCGGAATTGCCAAGACGGTTTGACCGTCCAGCGCACCGCTAAACAACAACGACGCGCAAGACAGCATTACTCCGTCTTGGCTTTCCTTGCTCATGGCAGACACCCTTTTAAGATGTACCACGCGCAAACTTGAGCAGGACCGATTGGTCCTGGGCATGCGCATCGGGGGCTACCCAACGCTGACCACGGTTATTAGGGCTTGCGCCTTTTTCCCGTGGAAGCCGTTTCCCAGCTGACAAACTGGGCACCCAGAGGACTGCCTCCAGGGTGGCTGTATGAGGACTACCCACACAGCAATCGAAAGACGTTTTAAGTGAAGCTGGCTTGGCGAGCCAGTCTCACTTCACAACAGGGTTGGAAGTGGTGTGGCGGCACCAAATCAGTTCACAGCAACGTTCCCATCGGAACGCTCGTGTCCTAACCCCTAGTGTAGCGACCATCGCTGGACGCGATGTAGTTGAATCCCCCGAACATTCACCCAACTGCTAGCAACCTGTAAGGGCATTGCCCTTACAGGGCCTTAGCCCGCTTTCGCGGGCTCGCTATACGAGTTGTGCGTACACAACTCGAAGAAGCCTTGAATGACCGCGAAAACCACTAAAACCGACTGCGTCCGTGTGCCTTTACAGGCACGCAAACCCCCTGAAGTGAAGGTGCCGCGCACCCAGACCGGGACGCTGCAGCTCATCCAGCTTTACGTCATTTCCGGCCACACTTACTGGGTCGGCGGCTTTGTGCCGACCGACCGCTGGGAGGGTTTTCTGCTAAAAATGGCCGCCCGGTACCGGCTGGACCGCAGCGAGCGCATGAGGGTTTACGACCGCCAGCACGGTAAGGCGTCCGTTCACCTGGTGGCCGTGCTGGACAAGAGCGGACGCAAAGTTCAGTGGATGTTGGTCTCGACCGAAGGCGCCGGCGGCCTGCTCGACAAGGCGGTTTCGCCCACGGAGCAGCCCGGCAACGCCCTGCGGGCAGAGGGGCGCCTGGTGTGGGGCGACTATGAAATCGTCTACGCGAACAAGAAGTGGACCGAAACGCAGATGGTGAAGGGCAACGCGCGCAAAGTCGTCAAGCAGGACTCGACCTGGACCTGGCGCATCACGCCAGAGGCTGCGCGGGGCGTCGGAGCCGCTATCAAGGAGGCCTGCGCCAGCATGGACCCGCTCGCCGTGCGCAATGTCCTAAAGTATCAGGTCATGCGCCCGATGTTCGCCGGCGTGCGCCGGCAAGTGGTGGAATTCGGCCAGCACGCCTGCTCTGAGTGGCTGCCCCTTCACAAGCGCTGGCTGAAGGCCCAGAGCGAGCACTTTCAGCAGGGCTACAAGGACGTCGAGAAGCTACTCAAGCCGCCCAAGCGGGAAGCGCTGCCCTTCATGACGCGGATGAAGGTCTACGATGACGTACCGGTGTATGTGGCAGACCTGGCATTGCCAGCAACAGCCCCGACTGTCCAGCCAGTTTCACCAGCGTCAACTGCTGCGGCCTAAGCCTAGCACTGCGATTTTGTGCCTAGACCAGTAAGCGGAGTGTCGGACTGACGCTCCGTTTTTGTGTCCAGAAAATATATTTGACCAATAGGCACACCAACCGACTGTCCTGCTAACTCGTTCGCTATACAGGGTGTGGCAGATGTGCCACTTACCTCGGGAGATGTCGCAATGCCTATCGAAATACGTAAATCCACCGGCAAGCAGTTGCCGGGTATTGTGTCTATTTATCGCAAGACCTATAAGCGTAAAAGTAAGGCGGTATCAGGGGAAGTCATCCCTGGCCACGTAGTTGTCGAGTATGTCGGCAACCTGGAGCGCTTCACGCCCGCCGACCTGGACGCTGATGCGGCTGCCATCAACTATGCAAAGCCTGCGACGGCCAGGCTCAACACAGATGAGCTTGCGACACTGAACGCCGAGCTCAGAGCCGACGCCGGCAACTTCATGTCGGTTTGGCCCAAGCAATTCATCGAGGCCGTGCGCGAGCAGGTGTTGGCCGAAGTCAGGGCGGCTGCGGCCGCGCCGGTGGCCGCCACTGCAACACCCGTCGAGCTGGCTATCGCAGCCAATGCCGCTGCTGCGGCATACCTAGTCGAACTTGGGCGCGCGCAACCCGAAGGCAAGTCCCGCGCTCTCTGGACAACCCATTACGTGCCCCTAGCCAGGTCCTTTGAGGACGCCGAGAAAGCGGCGAAATCCGTCAAAATCGTCATCACCCGCGACCGCTCCCCGGAGGGGAGGGCCAAACGGGCAGCCGACGCCGCCGCCAAGAGAGCGAACAAGGTCGCGAAGGGGCTCAATGAGCGCACTCACTGAGACCCGATTCATCGACGGGACCACTTCAGAAGGCTACCCATTTAACTTGCAGCTGCGCTTCCGCATAGGTACGCCAGAAGGGGAAATGCCGATTGAAGTCGCCTGCTGGTATCAGGCGAGCGACGGGCCGAGCACTGTCGTGCTCGACCGGAGCGACGCGGGCTTGTATGCCTATGCGGACAGCGACAGCATCTCGAGGTACGGCGATGTGGCTGACGCCAATCCGAACATCCTGTTGCCGGCCGTAGTCACAGATGGTACCTGGGGAGGCCAGCAATCATGAGCAAATTCGTCCCAAGGACCGGGCCTATTGCATTGGCCGTGATGAAGGCCATCAGGGAGCAGGATGAGGTCCTCTGTTCGGCAGACTACGAGTGGCGCATGAACTACGCGCGCATCGCTCCGCGGCCGTTCAGCCCCGCGCAGGCCTGCGCTTTGTTCGACATGACGCCGGACTTCCACGACTACTCAAATGGCAACCGGCTGGCGAAAATGACACAAGCGCAGCGCACAATCGACGTGTTGGTGTCGGCCGGCAACGCGTTCACCGACTACCGTAGCCGTTGACCTGGCGGTATTGCCCTGAGGACAATGGCATCTGCGCGATGCCTTCTTCTTTGGCGCTATACGTAGTGGGTGTGAGGGGCAACAACCGGCCGCTGACGCATCTAAGCCGCTATGCCTGCTTCACACTGCCACCAGCCACTCCGGCAGGTCATATAAAACTAAACCAAATGGTCTATATCAATACCATGTTACTTCGTGTAGTTATCTTTAATAAACTTAGACATCTAAGACTTTGACATTGAGAACGATAGCAGCAAAGAAGCTTCTCGCGAGCGGGAGATTCAGCGCGACAACGACAGGGCGCTGCGTCGGCGCCAATCATCCAAAAGCAAAGATATTCATTTCCGTTTACCCGGCCGAAATGATTGTCGATTGACCGGTCACGCTATTTGACGTTGTCCAATACCCGGCCTATATTGAGCTTCTGTAATTGGTTAATGAGAATCGGCGTACCAATTGGCGCGAATCTAAGAAGAAGTTCGCGCGCCATGGCACTTCAAATTACGGAGAGAATGACAACGAATTTAGTTCCAAAGTGGACACTAGTCAACAATAAGCGAGAAGGAGTCACGCATGGGCAAGGCCGGCGGCATCATCAGCATCATTGCGGGGATATTTGGAATAATTGCTGCGGTTGTTACTCTATTTTTCGGTGGACTAGGTTCCGCGCTGAACACCGAAAACGCCTCCAGTGTCGTTGGGCTTGGTTGGGGCGGCGTGCTGTTTTCCTTCCTGGTAATCATTTTTGGTGCAGTTGCATTTGCGAAACCAAAACCAGCAGGTATCGCGCTAGTAATATGCTCAATAGCTGGTGCAATTCTGGGGGGCACCTTTGTAGCCGTTTGCATGGTGCTTTCATTGGTCGGCGGAATTCTTGCCATCTTTGGTGGAAAAAAGGCTCCCCCTCAAGCAACACCAAGCACGGACAGTCCACCTTCCAAGAAATCCTCTGTCCGCTGGATACTTGGTGGGGTCGTTGTCGTCATAGTTGTCGTCGTTTTGGTAGGCGTGATAGGGAAAGGTGGCAACAACGCTGGAAATACTTCCGCGACTTCTAGCGCACCTGCCTCGATTGTGTTACCTGCAGCGGAGGCACGCCTCATTCAGATAGTTTCGTCCGCCCAAACCGAATCTCGCAACGCTGAAAATGATATGCAGAGAGGTGGAATTAAAGCCAAGAGGGACAAAGCCCTCTGCGAGGGAATAACTTCTTTAGCGGCTGACAACTGGATTGGCAAAATCGAAACGCTTGATTCAAACAGCGATGGCAAGGGCGTACTGTCAATTGAAATTGCCCCTGATATTACGGTCAAGACATGGAACAATGCTCTTTCCGACATCAGTAGCAAAACCTTAATCGAACCAGAAACGCCACTGTTTCAAGCTGCCTCGTCAATGAAGAAAGGGCAACTTGTCACATTTTCTGGAACCTTCTTCGCTGGTCATGAAGGGGATTGTCTTGAGGAAGGCAGCCTTTCGCTTAGAGGGAAAATACAAGAGCCAGAGTATATTTTCCGCTTCGCAAGCATTGCGGCTTACGATTCTTCGCAGCAGGCAAAGGCAACACAACAAACTGCTGCACCCGCCCCTGCGGCACCGGCGGCAGAACAAGCTGCTGCACCCGCCCCTGCGGCACCGGCGGCAGAACAAGCTGCCGCACCCGCCCCTGCGGCACCGGCGGCAGAACAAGCTGCCGCACCCGCCCCCGCGGCACCGACGGAGGTCAAAGAACCAGTTAGCAGCGCGCCGCCATTCTCACCGAGCTTTGATTGCAACAAAGCGTCCTCTGCCGCAGAACGCCTGATTTGCTCAAACAGGGAGCTTGCTGAAGCTGATGTCAAACTTGCTCAAGCTTACAAAACAGCGTTGAGTTCGGCGACGGACAAAGATACTCTGAGGCGAGAGCAAAATACTTGGCGCAAGAATGAACGCGATGCTTGTGCTGATGTTGCTTGCATGGTAAATGCGTACCAGCAACGCATTTCGCAATTATCGAATTAGATGGAGCACTCTTCTGCCGATTAGCTCAGTGGCACTCTTAGTAGGCCTGAGTCCCCAGGTTCTTCCCTAGCCGAAGAATTGACCAAGGCGATGACGTCAGCACTCATTAGAAACGTGCTTGAATTCGAAAATCGTCTAATGAGTGCTGCTTTGCGGACACTGGTGCGGCAAGCCGCGACGGGCCGCTCAGGGTCCTATGCCCGGTAGGCGCTCTGTATGAGTAGGTGCTACAAAGGTCTCATAGCGAGGTATGGTCGTGTATATCAAGGGGACGGACTGGCCCCATTGCGTTCAAGTGCGACTGGCCGGCAGCGGGCTTCGCCGGCCACCGGCCAGCCCCCTTATGCTCCCCTTCCATCCTGATTGCCCACATCACGAGAAAATAGGAGAGATGGGCCATGGCAACCTTCAACATATCCGAGCGAGTCAGCTTCACATACACGTACGCCGAAAGGGATGGAAAACAGATTGCAGACGGGAAGTTCTTTAAAGCGCCTGGCAATCATCCCTTGGGAGTCAGTCTAAAAGTTGCTCGTAAGACAAGACCCGACGCCGTTAATGACATTCACACATATGCCAAGGCTCTAGGCCAAATACTCGACAGTGAACTTAAATAGAACTATCACTCCTAGGAACGCTAACATGAATAGCATGCCCTTTAAGTGCCTTTTGCTCGCCCTCGTCATGCAGCCATACCCGGCATTCGCACAAAATCCCCTTGACCAAATGCGAGGAATGATTGAACAACTCAAGAATTCCGTTAACCAGCCGCCAGGACCACAGCAACCCCCAGCCCAGCCAGCGACCGGGCAAGCTGCCACACCGGCACCCACAATTTCTCCGCCCGCCCCTATCTCGGGCGAGCCCCAATCCAATATACCAGCCGACTTGGAGGCGGCATGGGCATGCCGCCCAGTTACTTCGTCGGGGGCACCACCTTACGACCTAGTGTTCACCAATTCTAATTGTAGGCCGCCGAAGATGGCAGAATCGGAAAACCGACGCTTACTCGACGTATTGATTCAGGAATATAAAATTAACCTCTCCGACCCCGCCTCGCTGCGAGATTTTGACAAAGAACTTGCACGGCGCAATAAAGCGAGGCGAGAGCAGGAGCTACATGCGCGAGAAGTCCAACAGCAGAATGACCAGACGGCCAAAGAGGAACGCCAACACAATCTGAAAACCGGCGCGGCCAAGATTACAAGCTTTGATGACGCCAAGTTGTTTTATGCCCCCGTCAAGCCTTTGCACGAAGTAATGGAATCACCGCTTCTTTCACCGGACGGCGCGATTTATAGTGGAAATGTCGTATTGGATTTGCAGGAGAAACCTGGCGTCATCAGAGGTAAAATATTATATGGCTATAGAGAAAATCCCCAAGCGGCGTACGTGTTAATGCAGCAGACAAAGGCTACCGTCAATTTTTCGCCCGAAAGCATGAGAATAGGTGGCGGCGTTCAGGTGCTCGGCCGATATATCCAGAACGTGCAATACCAAACGGTTGCCGGTGAAACCAAGACTGCACCGGTTCTTGAAGTTCTATATTTTGGCAAATAAGGAGCCTGTTTGCCTAATCCGTCAGACATCGAAATGCTTCACACGGTTGTTTAGGCCTTTGGGGGGTTCGTCGTGGCCGTGCTAGTCGCCTTTGGAATCGTTGAAGGTATTGCGTTTTTGAAAGTTGAGCGTGGCGCAGGCAAATCTTTCGGGCTTATGTTTTCTCGTGGCAATTTCCTGCGCATTTACGCGGTGGTATTGTTGCATCTTCGCAGTGGTTGTTCTGGCGTTCGCCGGTACCTGCAGGTGGTCCTTTTTTGGCCGTAGGGCTTCATCCTCTACACCTATACGCATTACTGAGAGACGCGATGACGCGTGGCGCCACGTTGCACACTTTTAAGTTGCACCCGCGTCCGGCCGTGGATAACTGTGTTGTTCACCGCGCTCACGCGCCGTGGACAATCGGCACGCCGATGCCCCAGTTACCCACCGCCTCCTCGCGACGTTTGCCTTCGGCCTGACGCGCTTCGCTTGCCCCGTGTTTAGAACATGATTCTTGCATACCGGCCTCACTACAATAAACCTAGAAACCGCAGTTGAGAGATGTCCGGGCACGCGAAAAGCCATATCTGGCGCCGCTTTCCGGGCAAGCACGGCAACTGCGGAGCAGTACTTTTTTGGTGAGCGAGCGGTAAGTCGTAAATCGTTGAGATTCGTGCGGCTTTTGGCCTTATCTCGTCATCAACTACGGTTTTTAGGATAAAAGTCGGCGACAGCAGGCGACGTGTTGAGCGCTTTCTGTCCACGAGGCGACGGGGAATTTAAGGAGGATAAATACAATGACTTCATATACGGTTGAGGAACTTTGCGAAAAAGGTCCGCCATTTGCCATGGCAATCCTTTTGGATTGCTTGAAGGATAATAACGAGTCTTTTGTGACTTATGGTCGTATTCGGGATGAATTGCAGTATCAGCTCAAAATAAACACAATTTTTCCAACGCAAATTGGATATGTCGCCGGTTCGTTGATGCGCAAGATATTGACTGTGGACCCGAAGGCACCTTTGATTAACGCGCTAATAACGCGACCTACCGGCATTCCAGGTGTAGGAGTAGGCGGTTTCTTTGCTGATAGATATGGGGTCAAACGGTATCGAAAATGGAGCACGCTGTCGTCCAAAAAGAAAAAGGAGCTAGTAGATGGCGAGCGCGCTAAGATTCTACGTTATCGTGACTGGGAAACGCTCAACAAAAAACTCTTTGGTACCATGGCGAAAACTATGTTGCGCAAACAAGGCGGAACTGAGAGGGATGGGTTGTCCAGTAACGGAAAAAATTATGGAGGCCCGGCCGAAAGTGAGGAACACAAAAAGTTAAAGGCATGGGTGGCGACACACCCACACAAAATTGGTCTTGGAACATCGTTTGGAAAAGGGGCGCCTGAATCCTGCTTACTATCTGGCGACACAATAGATGTTCTCTTCGAAGACGGAATTGATTTTGTAACCGTGGAGGTTAAGTCCTGTCGCTCTAATGACGTTGACTTCCGACGAGGTATATATCAATGTGTGAAATATCGGAAAGTAAAAGAGGCTGAACACTTTCCCAATAAGGTGAGGGTTCGGGCGATATTGATTACGGAGCGGGAACTTAACATTGAGCTGAAAACCCGGGCTCGCCTTCTCGACGTCAAATTCAAATGTGTTTCTGTAAACAAGAAAACACACAGCTAATAGCATCGGCCCGTTGATATTGGGCAAAATTGCCGGCCAAGTCACTGAAGGCGGACGCCGGAAAGCCTTCCAAAGTTCAACTTTGCTAAGATGAGGCAACTTTACGGTTCGGCTCGGGAGGCCATCGACTTCAGCTGCACTTATATCAAGCTGCCCGACAAGGCGCTGCAGTCCACGACTATTTCTTCTGACGCTGCGCCCGCTCCTGCGCGTTCCGTTTGGCGGGCAGGCCTTCGTTAAAGGACGCCACGCGCTCTGCCGACGTTGACTCGCCCCCCACTGCGGGGGCCACCATCTCGGGCACGTTAGACAGGCTGAATACGTCTTGGATGAGCGCCTTGAGGCAGTTCAACAGCACCGCAGCCCGGGCGCTGTTTGGCCGCGCCACCGCGGCGGCTGTCAAATCCTGCATAGTCTGCAGCAGGTCTGGTGTCAGTAAGGTCAGCCGTTCTTGGTGCCGCAGGTCCTCGATGCTCATCACGCCCCCTTCCAGTTTCTCTAGCCGAATACCGGTATACGGCAGTTCCCGCCAAACCATTAGCCATTGGAAGCAATTTAAGACGGGGACTATGCCTATCAACAGCAATCATGCTGCGATAGGGAGAGGACGACGGCCGATGTGTTTTGGCGCTGTATCACTAGTAGAAAATGTGCATCACACCGAGGTATCTGCCAACGTTCATCCCGTGTAGCACGGCGCACACGCGCAGTAGGTCCGGCTCGTTGCTGCTTGGGCCTACTACGCGGTATGGCGTGCCGCTGTGCGTGATGATGCAGCCAGTGCCAGGGTCGTAGCGCTCCAGTTTGGACGTGTGCCACTCCTCGCCTCTAGAGCGATTGTAGCCAAGCAGCATCGTCCATAACAGCGAGAAGGAAACCGGATGCCGGGTCCAAGGTGGCCGCCAATAGATTGCTGGTTGGTCTACGCTGAGGAAATGGGCTTCTCGAATGATTCACATTTGCCCGGGCTACCAACTGGCCCGGGCTTTTTTTGGTCTGGCCGCTTCATCACACCTCAGCGAGCACGCGGGCCAGTGCTTCGTTCCATGTTTGCATTGTCGTGAGCCCTTGAGTGAGCTGGCACCGCTGCCAGTTAAGTGGTATATCCACCCGGTTTTATAACGGCCCGCTAGTTAGTTTTATACGCGCCCCGGTGAACGTAAATGGCGCCAAAAGGAACCAGGCGAACGCCGCAGCCACTGCATCACGACTACGGCAGTGCGAGCATCAAGCGCTTTGCTCCCAAATATCAGGTGCCAAGAAGGGGGAGCCGAGGGTTAGCGAGGCGGAGATATCACGCTATTTCATCGTCGGTGAAATATTTCATGGAGCGTGAAATATCCGGGAAGGGGCCGAGAGCCAGCGAGGGTGGCTGGCGGCAAAGTTATGGGAACCTATTTTTGCTCTTATAAGTTCAGGCGGCCTCGTGTGCGCTCACGCGTGGAGGGGCGGCAGTTGGGGCCGCCAGTGCCCTGCGCTCGCTCTTTGCATTGACAGCAAGGCCTTCTAGGGCTGCAAGGTGCGCGGGGTAGATGCGCGACAGTTTCGCCCGCACCAGTGGCGACAGGGGGAGCTCTCCTGCACATTCCAGGATTGCTGACACTATGTCCTCAATGTCGCGCCGCAGTACCTCCGGCGGTATTTGAATATAGTGCCGGTCCATCGTGCGCACGCCTGGGGTTTTCGGCTTGTCGCTCGGCAGCAGCACGCTGTGCCCCGTCAGTGCGGAAATGCTGTCTGAATCTATGCCAAACATCTTTGCTATGCTCGCAAATGAGCGCCGCACATCGGTTGGCGTGATACGTCGCCCGAAATCACGCTGCACAGAGTTGATGACCCCGACGAGGTTCGGTGAGTTCGGGCGTGCCGGCATAAGCCCCCCATGCTCGCTCACGCTCTCGCTCTCGCTCGGCGCTGCTTTCATGCTCTTACGAATTGGAAACAAGAACGGGCCTGTTGTGTAGCGCATGTACAGCGGGTGCACTACGTGCTCGACCAGCCACCGCCCAATGGGGTATTCGCCCGGCGGTGCGCGCTTCCAACCTACCATGGTTCGCCGCGAGGTGTAGGTGCCCGCATTGCAATCAAGCGCCCCCCGCTGCATTTGCAAAATGGCTTCGCGCCGCCATCCGGTTAATAGCGTAATAAGGTAGAACTCGTACGCAATAGGCGAGCGCAGGCCGCGCAGCGCGGCAAACAACGCAGGCAACTCGGGCACCGTCACATAAGTTTTGCGCGGGGGTGGCGTGCCTACGCTCCCCTCCGTTCTCAAAACTAGGATGGGGTTGTCCGTTATCTTTGCCAATTTATACATGCCCGAAATCATCGCCATGATTTTGTTGGCCGCGCTCAAACTGCCTTTGAGCGCCTTTACCTTGCGTTTCGGGTGCGGCTTGTGCATGAGTTGCACCTTGCCGCGCTTGCCCGTCAGCGCCTCTGCTCGCACCGCTTTCCACACACTCCAATCCAGCGAGCGTATATCCCGCGCGCCAAGGTGAGCGCAGTGCCGCTCGAACAACTCCAAATATTCTCGCTTGGATGAATCGGAAAGCGGCAGGATTTCGTTGTCGCGGGTTATCGTTTTGTTCTCAACGTAGTAATAAAAAGTTTCACGCAGGCCGAGCCACGCCCCCTTGTCGATGGGGTGCACAATGTCGAGGCGATATTTGCGGGCCGCCTCGCGCACATCCTTGAAGTTCATTGGCTCCAAAGCTTTGCCAGCAGAGGGGGAGCCCGGCACCGCGCCCAGCGAGCGGTTGTAGTTCTTGCCGGCGTGCATAAAGCGCAGAAACCACGTTGCCTTGTGCGACTTGCCCACACGCAAGCCGAGGCCATGCTCGCAACCAGTATCCAAGTACTCCGCTGGTTTCTGGCGCGAAAGCCACGACACAACGCCAATGGAAAATTCTTGACGCTTTGACGGCTTCTTGCCCGGTTTGCCCGTGCTCTCGTCTATATCGAAAGTCACGCCTGCAGGGGGTTGGCCGCCTGCAGCTCCTTTGGCGGGTTCCTCGGTTGCCGTTTGCTCCACGCTCTTTGCGCTCGTCTGCTTGCTTTTTGCCATGATGCCCGCCGTGTCATTTTGGCGGACAGTATAAAGCATTTGGGCGGGGTTTTGGCGGCGACTTTAACGGTTTTGGCGAGAGTCGGGGAGAATTCAGGGATTAGACCAAATCCAAGCAGGCTAAGTATTTATATAAACGCTAGATAATTCAATAACTTATATATGTGAGCACTCACTCTGCCTTTTTAGCCCTACCCATGGAGTAGAACTCGTCGTTGGGCCGCATGTTGATCAGATTGGCCATGCGGTTGGACAGCGCGAAGAACGCGGCGACCGCGCCGATGTCCCAGATGTCCTCGTCGGAAAAGCCGTGTCCGCGCAGCGTGTCG